>Ga0207708_10000646_pt1 | contig 26763 bp, 20 predicted proteins | sample KBSK5101metaG_FD_184340 | JGI IMG/M metagenome (GOLD analysis project Ga0207708, IMG submission 184340) | Corn, switchgrass and miscanthus rhizosphere microbial communities from Kellogg Biological Station, Michigan, USA - KBS K5-10-1 metaG... | ecosystem: Host-associated > Plants > Roots >... | reverse complement strand
CAAGTAACAAGTCAGGAAGAGGGGCTTGCCCCCGCTGTTGCGAGAGCGGGGGCAAGCCACCCTTCCCGACTGGTTCATTCTCGTTGCCGGTCAATTTCTAAATTCCTGGCTGATCATCAGTCCACGCATTCCGCCATCCATCACACCGATGCCAACGCGCCCGAATTGTGGACGTAGAATATTCGCACGATGGCCCGGTGAGTTCATTAGACCATTGTGGGCCACGGGGATGGTGGGCGCTAACGCGAGATTCTCGCCGGCAGTCGTGAAGCGAACGTTCGCAGCTTGCATGCGATCGAATGGTGAGAGTCCTTCCGGAGTGTCGTGCGCGAAGTAGCCGCGCGCAAACATGTCGGCCGAATGTCGTCGCCCGACTTCCGTCAGTTCCGGATCGGGCGCCAGTGGATTCAACCCATTAGCCACGCGTTCCTGATTCACGAGGTCAAGCATCTGTTTTTCCAGGTCAGGACGCGGACGCGAACTTTGAACTGTGAACGGCAAGCTGACGCGTTCGTTTGAATCCGGACGAATCGTCAGCAGGTTCATCGAACGCGCAATCGCGTCGCCAAAGACTGGTCTAAGCTGCCCCTCGAGCCGTTCTGCGTAAACCGCGAGACGATTGACCAACGCACTATCGCGCGTGCGTTCACTCAATCCTTCATTCAGCGGAATTGCGAGCAGCAGCGCCGAGATGATCGCGACGATAATCACGCCGTTCACAAAACCCGGTATCAGACCAAGAACCTGGTTGGCGCGACGCTCCTGTATGTCTCTCGGCAGACGTATGAGCAGCCAGTAGCCAATCACCTGAACGATCACGCCGACAACCACTGCGATCAATACAAAAGCGATGGGCCGGTCCCATACTTCGGACCACAAGTCGATACGTGGACCAAGCCACAGCGCCACTGGCTCGTAGTAACGCAAACCAGCAAGCAGACTCAGCACCCAACCAGCGAGATCGAGCACACCATGCACAAAGCCGCGCCGGTAGCCATTGAGCACGCTCAATAGGATCACGATCGCGAGCAGGATGTCGATTGGATTAATCGCCACGGTTACTCCAAAGCCATCCACAGATTACACAGAATTCGTTTTCAAAACATCTGTGCAATCTGCGTAATCTGTGGATTTGTGCCCGATCCAAACTTTCGAAGTTCAAAATCAGCAATGGCAATGAGTTTTTGGACCTGTTCTGTGGAACAAGTCGTTTGCGCAGGTGCTGATTACTGGAATTTTTCTGATGGAAAACTCTTTCAACTGACTGGAACGATAGCTGCATTGTCACAAGTGAAACTTTTGTCTCCCCCGAATGCTGCCCACAGCATTCCAAAAGCTGAACACAACTCCGACATTCCGTTGACAAATTCTCGCGGAGAATTCCGGCGAGTAAAAGCCCGACCCAACTTATAGGGAAACAGGGAGATGCTTATGAGTAAACTCAGATTTGGAGGATTTTCTCTAGCTTCGTTTCTTATTCTGACCGTGTTCGCCCTGACTGCTTTCGCCCAGGGCGGCACAACAGTGCGCGGTGTGGTCAAAGATCCGCAAGGCAATCTGGTAAGCGGCGCCACTGTTACTATTACCGACCCTTCTAAGAACTTCACTCGCACTCAACAAACCAACCAGGATGGCGCCTATGTCTTTACCGCGGTCCCGCCCGGCACATACAACCTTGAAGTGACCGCACAGGGTTTCAAGACTGCTTCAGCTTCCGGCCTGCAAGCCCTGGTCGACACGCCGACTGTCCGTGACGTGCAACTCGAGATCGGAGCTGTTTCAGAGACGGTAGACGTTACTTCGGCCGCTGAAGCAGCGATCAATACCAGCGACGCAACTATCGGCAATTCATTCGAACGCAAACGCATCGTTGAGTTACCGCTGAACGCAAATAACGTCGTTGGTTTGCTGTCGCTGCAACCGGGCGTCAGTCGTTCCGGTTACGTCAATGGCGGCCGCGCTGACCAGTCAAACATCACGCTCGATGGTGTTGACGTCAACGAGCAGCAGGATGGCCTGGACGTAATCACTGACGAAGCCTTCGCAAGCGTTTTGAGAGTGACACGCGACTCCTTGCAGGAGTTTCGCGTGACTACTACCAATCCAAATGCTGAACAGGGCCGTTCATCCGGCGCGCAGGTTTCACTGGTGACGCGTTCCGGATCAAATCAGTGGCATGGTTCGCTTTTTGAAATCCATCGCAACACCGTCACTACGGCAAACGATTTCTTCAACAACGCCGCGGGTGTCGAACGTCCGCAGTTGTTGAGAAACATCTTCGGCGGTTCAGTCGGCGGTCCAATCAAGAAAGATCGCGCGTTCTTCTTCTTCACTTACGAGGGATTCCGCGAAGCAACCGCGACGTCAGTCGTGCGCGAGGTGCCTTTACCGACATTGGGCCAGGGCATCGTTCGTTTCCGCACCGAAAGCGGCGAGAGCGATCCAGGCTGTCCAGCCGGAACTCCAGCCGGCGTCAATTGCCTTACGCCCGCTGAGATTCAGGCCGCATACCAGGACTTCAACGGTGATTCCGGTCCTGGGATCAACCCGGCAACACTCGCCGTCCTTGCTGGCGCGGCACAAAGGTATCCGGCTAACGATTCGACTGTCGGCGATGGCCTGAACACGGGTGGCTTTCGCTTCAACGCGCGGACGCCAACGACACTGAACACTTACATTGCCCGCTTCGATTTCAACCTGACCAACAACCAGACGCTGTTCGTGCGTGGCAACTACCAGAACGATCTCGTCACGCGTGCTGTTTACTTCAGTTCGGACTGCAGCGTCCCTGGGGACAACATTCAGTGCTTCCCCGATACTCCACCATTACAGACGTGGAACCATCCCAAGGGATTCGCCGCCGGCCACGTTTGGACCATCAGTCCTTCGGTGGTGAACCGTTTCAACTACGGTTTGACTCGCGCCGCTTTCACGCAGGGCGGTGAGTCAAATGAAAACCGGGTTAACTTCCGGTTCATCTTTTCACCGTCGGGCTTCCGTCGTACGCTCAGCCGAACCACGCCGGTTCACAACTTTGTGGACGATGTTTCCTGGGTACGCGGCAACCATACGTATGGCTTTGGCGGCAACGTTCGTCTGATCACCAACAATCGCAATTCGTTGGGTGCATCTTTCGACGAAGCGATTATCAACCCGTCGTTCTACAACTTCTCAGGCGACGTGCTGATCGATCCGTTCACCGATTTTGTGAGCGGGAGCGACCTGCGCGACGCCCTCGCATCAGTGATCGGCCGTTATTCGCAGTACAGCGCTAACCTCGTGTACGACGCGAACGGACAACTGCAATCGGTCGGTACGCCGACGGATCGTGCATTCGCGACGCAGGAATACGAAGCCTACGTCCAGGATTCCTGGCGTATGCGTCCGAACTTCACCTTCAATTACGGCGTTCGCTGGTCCACTTCGACTCCGGTCTACGAACGAAACGGACTTCAGGTCGTACCGAATGTGAACCTAACCGATTACTTTAATCAACGGAGGGCCAGCGCGGATCAGGGTGTGCCGTTTACCGATCCGATCAGTTTCGTTCTGGGCGGCAAGGTCAACAATGCACCCGGCTATTACAAACAGGATTGGAACAACTTCGCGCCCTCGATTTCGTTTGCCTGGTCGCCTAACCTCGGTAAATTCCTCGGCAAGGATGGCAAGGCTGTGATTCGCAGCGGCTTCCGCGTGACTTACGATCGTATTGGCAGTCAACTGGCCGTCAACTTCGATCTCAACAACCTGGCCGGTTTCACTTCGGCGCGTAACATCAACGCCAACACGTTTGACGTAACCGAAGGTGATCTCGGACCACTGTTCAATGGTTTCAATCCGCCCGTCCGCACGTTGCCGTTCCCGGGTTCAACTGGTCCAATCCCGACCACGTTGCAATTCCCACTGACGGTTCCGGCTGATGAAGATCAACGCATCGAAGTCTCACTGGACCAGGGAATCACCACGCCTTACAACTACAGCTTCAACTTCTCCTACGGCCGTGAAATCGGCAAAGGCTTGTCGTTCGAGGCCAGTTATGTAGGGCGCTGGGCACGCAACATACTCGCTTCGCGCGACATCATGCAGCTCAACAATATCCGCGACCCGCAGTCAGGTTTGAGCTACTACGATGCCATCAACGCGCTGGTCAATTTCCGGTATGCAAACCGCGAAATCACTTCTGTTCCGGACATTCCGTTCTTCAACAACCTGTTTCCATTCATGCCGGCGTGGTGGGGAGACACTTCATTGACGCCGACGCAGGCTGCCTATGCGTTCATCGCACCGGAAGCTCTGGGTGGCGCCGACATTGTCGACTACACGTTCCTGCAATTGCTTTGGGACGACAGTCCAAATTGCACGTCGTGCCCCTTCGAAGGCGGGCCGGCGAAGTTCAACAACATGTTCTATCAACCGCAATTCGGAGCGCTCTCAGCGTTCTCGACTATTGCTCATTCAAACTACAACTCGTTGCAACTCAGCGTGAGACAACGTCTGCGAGACGACATCACGTTTGATTTCAACTACACCTACGGCAGTTCGCTCGACAATGCTTCCGGCTTGCAAAGATCCGGCAGCTACGGCACGGCCTTTATCGTCAATGCGTTGTTCCCGGATCAAAACTACGCCACTTCGGATTTCGATGCCCGGCACATTATCAATGCCAACTGGGTGGTCGGACTTCCCTTTGGCCGTGGCAAGCGATTCTTCGGCAACGCGGGTGGCATAACCGAGCAGGTATTTGGCGGCTGGCAATCCACCGGAATTTTCCGTTGGAACAGTGGCCTACCGATTCAAACACCGTTCGATTGCTGTGTTTGGGCAACAAACTGGAACGTGCAATCCAATGGCGTTCGCGTTCAGCCGGTGCAATCGTCGCCGACGAGCAATGGAGCCAACGGAACTCCGAATGTGTTCAGCGATCCGGTGGCTGTCTATCGCAGTTTCCGTCCGGCTCGACCGGGCGAAGTGGGCGACCGCAACGTGCTTCGTGCTCCGGGGTACATTTCCCTCGACATGGGGCTTCACAAGTCGTTCAAGATCGCGGAAGGTCACGCGCTGCAATTCCGTTGGGAAGTCTTCAACGTTACCAACACGCAGCGGTTTGACGGTCTAACCATCGCTGACTTGAGTTTGGGAAGCGATCCCTTCCTTGGTGGAAATCCGACATCCGACTTCGGACGCTTCACCTCAACTCAGGCGCCTTTGAATGAAACCAAGGCCGGACGCGTCATGCAGTTCGCGCTGCGGTACACGTTCTAAGAAAGAACATCGGCCACGGATTTCGCGGATTACACGATTGCATAATCTGTGTAATCTGCGAAAATCAGTGGCCGATGCTTCAGTTCCTGAACATCTCCAACATAGCTCTAATCGATGACATGCAGGTTGAGTTTGAGGGTGGACTCAATCTGTTGACGGGTGAGACTGGCTCCGGGAAGTCGATCATTGTTGATGCGCTTGGGGTTTTGATCGGTGGGAGGTTTACGAATGAGCTCATCAAGACAGGCGCTGAGCGTGCGTCGATTGAAGGGCTCTTCTTCGTTACATCGAATCCTGATCTCGAAACTATTCTCGAGAATGCAGGGGTAGGCGCGACTAATGAACTGATTATTCGTCGCGAGCTCTCTGCCACCGGGCGTAACAAGATCTTCATCAACAATCAACTCGCTACGCAGTCGTTGTTGCGCGATCTGAGACCGTACCTCGTCGACATTCACGGGCAGGGCGATCAGCAGACGCTCTTCAATCCTGAGACACATCTCGAGATACTCGATGCTTTCGCAGGCAATAGTTCGTTGCGCGGTGAAGTTGCTGAAGCTTATCAGAAATGGAATGCCGTGCGACGTGAACTCGATTCGCTGCGTCACGACGAAGCCGAGAAGTTTCAACTGGTCGATACGTTGAAGTTTCAGATTGCTGAGCTCGAGCGCGCGCAGTTGTCGATCGGTGAAGATGAACGACTGGAGGAAGAGCGACGACGTTTGGCGAATGTGGAGAAGCTGACGGCGCTCTGCCAGTCGAGTTACAGTCGCATCTACGAAGACGACGCCGCGGCGATCACGCGTGTGCGACAGGGTTTGAAAGACGTTGCGGAGTTGGCAGAATACGATGCGAGCTTTCGTGACTATCTCGAACCGCTCGAATCGGCGCGCGCAGTGCTCGAAGATCTGTCGTTCACGCTCCGTGATTTTGCCGATCGTTTGGAGTTCTCGCCCGCGCGGCTCGCTGAAATCGAGGACCGACTGGCCGAACTTTCGCGGCTCAAGCGCAAGTATGGCGGGTCGATAACCGCGGCGCTCGAACACCTCGCGCGCGCCGAAGATCGTCTGCGACAGATCGAGACGTCTGACGAACGTGAACGAGAATTGAACGCTGCGCTTGCCGTTGCTCGCGAACGATACCTGGAGCTGGCAGGTAAGTTGCACAAGGAACGAGTGCGAGCGGCGAAGAAGTTTGAGCAGGCAGTCGAGAAAGGCATCGCGGAGGTCGCGATCGATAATGCGCGGTTCCAGGTTCAGGTCTCGGATGACGTCAAGACTGCCGGACAGAAAGGTATCGATCATACTGAGTTTTACTTTTCGGCCAACGCCGGCGAGAACGTTAAGCCACTCGCGCGTGTAGCCTCAGGCGGTGAAGCATCGCGTTTGATGCTGGTGCTGAAGACGGTGGCGAATGGTTCGCAGTTTCCGCGCACGATCGTTTTTGACGAGATCGATACCGGCATCGGCGGGCGCGTGAGTGAAGCAGTCGGGTTAAAGTTGAAAAAGCTATCGCAGACGAATCAGGTGTTGTGCGTGACGCACCAACCGCAGATAGCGCGTTTTGCGGATAGTCATCTCGTCGTGCAAAAAGAGGCGTTGAAGGGCCGGACGCAGGTGAGCGTGGGACGGCTCGATAAGGCCGGTCGCGTTGAAGAGTTGGCGCGCATGCTCACCGGCGCCGAGATCACCGACAGCGCCCGCCGTCACGCTCGAGAGCTGTTGAAGTAAATGAAAGAAGATTTCACGCAAAGCCGCAAAGGTTACGCAAAGACGCTAAGTAATAATGCTTTTCTTTGCGGGCTTTGCGTAACCTTTGCGCCTTTGCGTGAAAATTACTCAGCGAGCACTTATGAGCACTGAACCAAACAAAGTCATCTATTCAATGGTCGGCGTCAGCAAGTTTTACGACAAGAAGCCGGTCCTCAAAGACATCTATCTTTCATACTTCTACGGCGCGAAGATCGGCGTGATCGGCTTGAACGGGTCCGGCAAGTCTTCCCTGCTCCGCATTCTCGCGGGCGTCGACAAAGACTTCAACGGCGAAACAGTCATCTCGCCGGGCTTCACTGTGGGTTATCTCGAACAAGAGCCACTGATCGACGACTCGCGTACTGTTCGCGAGGTCGTCGAAGAAGCCGTTAAAGAAACTGTCGATCTTTTGAAAGAGTATGAAGACATCAACGCGAAGTTCGGCGAAGAGATGTCTGACGATGAGATGTCGGCGCTACTCGAACGCCAGGGCGAAGTCCAGGAAAAACTCGACGCTGCCGACGCGTGGGATCTCGACTCACGACTCGAGATGGCGATGGATGCGCTTCGTTGTCCGCCGCCTGACACGCCCGTGAAAGTTCTTTCAGGCGGTGAGCGTAGGCGCGTCGCACTCTGTCGTCTGTTACTTCAGAAACCCGACATTCTCCTGCTCGACGAGCCTACAAACCATCTCGACGCGGAGTCAGTGGCATGGCTTGAACACCATTTGCAAAGTTATGCGGGCACGATCATCGCCGTCACCCACGATCGCTATTTTCTCGACAACGTCGCCGGCTGGATTCTCGAACTTGATCGCGGCCAGGGTATTCCGTGGAAGGGAAACTACACTTCGTGGCTTGAACAAAAACAGGAGCGGCTGCGACGCGAAGAGAAGTCAGAAACTGAGCGGCAGAAAACTCTGCAACGCGAGCTCGAGTGGATACGCATGTCGCCGAAGGCGCGTCACGCCAAAGGCAAAGCACGCATCAATTCATACGAAGATCTGCTGCGTCAGGAAACCGAGAAGCGGCGTGAAGATCTCGAGATTCATATCCCCGCCGGACCACGACTCGGCAACGTCGTGATCGAAGCCGAACACGTCAACAAAGCGTATGGCCAGAACTTGCTGGTCGATGACATGAACTTTTCACTCCCGCCCGGCGGAATTGTCGGCGTGATTGGACCAAATGGCGCGGGTAAGACGACATTGTTTCGCATGATCACCGCCCAGGAGGAGCCGGATGCGGGCACGATTCGCAAAGGTGAGACAGTGTTGCTGGCTTATGTCGATCAGAGTCGCACGCTCGATTCGGAGAAGACGATCTGGCAGGAGATCAGTGGCGGTGAAGATATGTTGAAGCTCGGCAATCGCGAAGTGAATTCGCGCGCTTACGTGGCGCGATTCAATTTCTCCGGTTCGGACCAACAGAAGAAAGTGGGCATGTTATCGGGCGGTGAGCGCAATCGAGTTCACCTCGCGAAGATGTTGAAGGAAGGTGCGAACGTGTTGTTGCTCGACGAGCCGACCAACGATCTCGACGTCAATACACTGCGCGCGCTCGAAGAAGCGCTGGAAAATTTCGCCGGCTGTGCGGTGGTTATCTCGCACGACCGCTGGTTCCTCGATCGCATTGCGACTCACATTCTCGCGTTTGAGGGTGATAGCAAAGTGTTCTGGTTTGAGGGTAACTATTCCGATTACGAAGCGGACCGCAAAGCCCGCCTCGGTCCAGCAGCGGAGACACCGCACAGGATTAAGTATCGACAACTTACACGATAATTTAGCCACAAAAAGGCACAGAAGGCACAAAAATGAATAAGAACAAACCTGTTTACGTTCTGATGATTTTGCTGCTGACACTCTCTTCTGCGGTGGCCCAGGATCCGGGCGAGATCAGAAACTTCCTGCGTGTGAACAAAGACTTCTGCACCGGCGGCCAGCCGAAACTCGAACACCTCGAAAAGTTAAAAGCCGATGGCGTGAAGTCGATCCTCAATCTGCGCCAGCCGAGCGAACACCGCGCTGCCGAAGAAGAAGCAAAAGCAAAAGAACTTGGCCTGCGCTACTTCAACATCCCCGTCGCTTACGGAAACCCAAACGAAGAACAGGTCGCAGAGTTTCTGAAGATCACCGACGATCCCGAAAACCGTCCCATCTTTATCCATTGCACCGCGGCCATTCGTGTCGGTGCGTTCTGGATGATCAGACGAGTGTTGCGCGACGGTTGGAAGATTGAAGACGCACAAGCTGAAGCCGAAAAAGTTGGTTTGCGCGAGAGTCCACACTGGCTCGAGTTCGCGCGCAAGTACATCGAGACGCATCGCAAAGCCGCGATACCTTCGCATCCGTTATCGTTCGGCGTGTTTGTGGCGCGCTTCGATCCGGCGGGTACGTTCACGCTCGAAGGCGATCGCTGGCCCAAGCTCAATGGTAGTTGGAAAGCCCAGGGCGACGAAGTTGAACTCGCGATGAGTGGTGGCCCAGGAGGTTGCGATAGTCCGGGAAAGTATCGCTTCAACACTGACGGCAAAGGCGTCACGTTCGACGTCGTCAACGATCAGTGTATGCCACGCCGCATGATTATCGATCGCAGCACCTGGCTTCCGGCCGGCGAAGCGGTTACCCGAGCGCCACGAAAGATCACACTTACGTCGCATGCACGTCCCTCATCCCGCCCAATTTCATCAAGCGCAAAAGGAAACTGGCCATCGTTTCGTGGTCCACATGCTTCCGGCATCGCCGACGGTCAGAATCTGCCGGACGAGTGGAATGGAAAGACAGGCCAAAACATTCTCTGGCGCACACCCATTCCCGGCCTGGCGCATTCGAGTCCGATTGTTTGGGGCAATCGAGTTTTTGTGACGACTGCGATCAGCGGCGATCCGAAGGCGTCGTTTCGTCCGGGCCTCTACGGTGATGGTGACGCGTCGAAGGATCGGACGCGACATCGTTGGACGATCTACGCACTCGACAAACAGAGCGGCAAAGTTTTGTGGGAGCGGGTAGCGTATGAAGGCGAGCCGCTCGAAAAACGCCACATCAAAGCAACGTACGCCAACTCTACGCCGGCGACTGACGGTCGCATCGTCGTCGCATGGTTCGGTTCGCAGGGTGTTTACGCCTACGACGTCAACGGAAAGTTTCTTTGGAAAGTCGATCTCGGCCGGCTCGACTTCGGCGCATACGACATTCCCACCTACGAGTGGGGTTCGGCAAGTTCGCCAATCATCTGGAAAGATCTCGTAATCCTCCAGTGCGACACGCAAACAGACTCATTCATCATCGCGCTCAATGCAAACACCGGCCAGACAGTTTGGAAGACGGATCGTGACGAGATTCCTTCCTGGGGCACGCCGACAATTGCAACCACTTCCAAAGGCGAGGAGTTGATCGCGAATGCCTCCAACTTCATTCGTGGCTACGATCCCCGCACCGGTAAAGAACTATGGCGACTCGGACGTAGTTCAAAAATCACTGCGCCGACTCCGATCTTCGCCGACGACGTTCTCGTAGTGGTGAGTGGTCGTGGACCAGAGCGACCAATCTTTGTCGTCAAAGCAGGCGCGCGCGGCGATCTCACCTTGCCGGAGGGAAAGACCAGCAGCGACACAGTGATCTGGAGTCGACCCGGTCGTGGCTCTTACATGCCCACGCCGTTAATCTACAACGGCATACTTTACGTGCTCGCAAATAACGGGACGTTCGACGCGTACAATTTGAAAACCGGTGAGGAGATTTACCGACAACGCCTCGCGACCGTCGGCAGTGGATTCAGCGCGTCGCCGGTCGCTTCGGATGGGAAGATTTATCTGTCGAATGAAGATGGTGAGATCCTCGTCGTCTCAGCGGGTGAAAAGTTCAATCACATTGCGACGAATTCGATGGGCGAGCTGTTGATGGCGACCCCGGCGTTGTCGGACGGAGTGATGTACGTGCGTTCCGCGGGAAGCCTCTACGCGATCGGCCGGAAGAAATAATTTTTCTCTGCGTTCTCCGCGGCCCTCTGCGTCCTCTGCGTTAACGCGCTATTTTCACGCAGAGAACGCAGAGGGCCGCGGAGAACGCAGAGAAAGATCCGCAAACTTACGACACTATGACAACTGGACGAATGGAAGCATTCAGTGATGGTGTGATTGCGATCATCATCACGATTATGGTCCTGGAACTACGCCCGCCACACGAGACGAGTCTCGCGGGCCTGCGACCATTGCTTCCGGTTCTGGGAAGCTACGTGATGAGCTTCATCTATCTCGGCATTTATTGGAGCAATCATCATCACCTGCTTCATGCCACCCAACACGTCGATGGTCGCGCGCTTTGGGCGAACCTGCACTTACTTTTCTGGCTGTCGTTGATTCCGTTTACCACCGCGTGGATGGGCGAGAACAACTTTTCGCAGTGGCCGGTCGCGCTTTACGGTGCGGTGCTTCTATTGGCCGCCATCGCGTACACCATCCTGGTGCGGGCACTACTCGCGACACACGGCAATTCGCTCCTGGCAGCAGCGCTTGGCTCCGACTTCAAAGGCAAGATATCGATGGCGATCTACGCGGTGGCGATCCCAGTCGCATTCGTGAGGCCGTGGCTTGCGTGCTTGATTTATATTGCCGTGGCGATGATGTGGTTAGTTCCCGACCGGCGCATTGAGCGCAACATTACAACTTAGCCACAAAAAGGCACAAAAGACACAAAAGGTAAGTTCAACCATTTTGTGTCTTTTGTGCCTTTTTGTGGCAGCCTTTTACGGCTGGACCTGAATTAGCGTGCCAGCACCTGGAGGTCGCCGCCCGCGTCTTTGATCTCGGGAAAATCGTAAGATTGGAGCGGGAAGCTCTGGCAAGCAACGATCGCGTTACGCGGCATTTGATATCCAACATCGCCTTTTTGTTCGAGGTCGGTCGCCCACCACGTCAGGCTGGCGCCTTTGTCGCCCGGAACCTCGGCATCACTCGGAATCCAGCCCGTCGCCGGCATTTGATAGATTCCCCACGTGAGTCGATCTCTGGAAAGACCGTTGTCCTCGACGACGAGCAACACGCGCTGGCCGATATTGCTGCGCACGTTTGAGTCGTAAATCTCGCCGCCGATCACGGCGCGGTTTTCGAACGTCGTCATACAATCAAACTTTGCTTTAACAAATACACCTTCGGTTTTGGGGGGTTCTGTATCGTCAGGATTGTCGACCGGAATTGCTACCGGATCGTTGAACGTCATGTCACCCGTTGCTTGACCTTCTAACCCTTCTTTGGCAGTGAATTCCACGAATCTCGTCGCCCCGTCATCCAGTACAAACTTCAAAGAACCGGTGGCTGAAGATCCTTCGGCGCCGGCAAAAACCAGATTTGGTAAAGCCAGACACACAATGAACAATGCCAATACAAAAGCGCCTATAATGCTCTTCATTGAGAGGTCTCCTCGTGATTACAAAGTTTTTGGGGTAAGTCGGTGTATGAGGACTTTGATGCATCAAAGCCGAATCGCACCACACGACACGAATGAACAAAGATCAGCACTACATACTAACGCGTATTTTTATTTCCTTTCTGGTCACGCTATTTTCGGTCGGGTTTTCCACGCCGATTTACGGCGCACCGCCGTTCCAGGGAGGTAGAATTACCGGCAAAGTAGTTGCCGATATCCCGGACCAACGCAAAGCTCTTCCGGGCGTGGTCGTCACACTGGGCAGTGAACGACTCGGAGACAAGAGACTTCAGAGCGTCAGCGACATGGAAGGTCAGTACGACTTTCCGGGTCTGGTTGCGGGCGAGTACATAGTAACGGTTGAGTTTTCGGGTTTCAAGAAATATGAGAAGAAATTGAGCGTCCAAATCGATGCCACAGTCGAACAGGACATACTTTTGCAGCCCGTGCCGCTCAGCGAAACAGTCACCGTCAAGGAAGATCCGACCGACCCACTTAAAACTGAATCAACAACGCCGTCAGTCATCACTGAACAAGCGTTGCGCGATGCGCCGCTGATCGATCAGCGGTTTCAGGATGCACTGCCTCTGCTTCCGGGTGTCGTGCGCGGTCCTGATGGAAATCTGAATATAAAAGGTACGCGACCCAGTCAGAGCGGCATTCTGGTTTCGAGTTTGAACGTTACCGATCCGGTCACGGGCGCGCCCGCGATCGAGTTGCCGCTCGAAGCAGTTGATACAGTGCAAGTACACTCGAATCCGTATTCGTCGGAGTTTGGAAAGTTTGCCGGAGCGGTGACGACGATCGAGACGCGCTCGGGCAGCAATGATTTGCGTTACCTGTTTCTCGGCGTGTTGCCGCGACCTCGCTGGCGCGACGGGAAGATCTACGGCATCGGCGCCGCTACGCCACGAATCGCTGTCGGTGGGCCGATCAAAAAAGACAAGCTGTTCTTTTTTCAGAGCCTCGAATATCGATTCATACGCACGAACGTGCAGAGTCTCGAAGCGCTCGAAGAACATCAGCGCGACCTCAAGCGCGAGAGTTTCGATTCGTTTTCACGACTGGATTACGTCGCCAACAAAAACAATCGACTGACAGCGAGCTTCTCGATCTTCCCGCAGAAGTTTGACTACTTCAATCTCAACACGTTCAACCCGTCGGATACGACCGCAAACTTTCATCAACGCGGCTGGTTTCTCGCGTTCAACGAACAGGCGACGTTCGAGTCAGGCGCGCTGCTGCAATCGAGTTTCAGTGTCAAACAGTTTGACGGCGATATATTCGGCAACAGCGCTGCGCCTTACTTGATAACTCCGGATCGAAACTTCGGCGGTTGGTTCAATCGACAGCATCGCGAGAGCCGCCGCTACGAATGGCTCGAGGTCTTTAACTTCGCACAGCGAGGGTCGCACGCATTAAAGACGGGCATTAACATCAGCCGCACTGCTTTCAACGGCACTGACAGGAGCACACCGGTCACGATCTTTGGAGGTAACGATCCTCGACTTCAAATTATCGAGTTTGTTGGCGACGGCGTGCTCGAGCGGGAGCAGAACGAATTCTCGGCCTTCGTACAAGACAAGTGGATGGTGAACTCGCGCGTAGTATTCGATCTGGGCTTGCGCTACGATCGTGACAGCATCGGCAACAATAACAACCTGGCGCCGCGTCTGGGTTTTGTGGTTACGCCGGCTGATAGCGATCGCACTGTCGTGCGCGGTGGCGTCGGTCTCTTTTACGACAAGATTCCTCTAAATATTGGGTCATTTGAGCAATATCAAAGTCTTCGGGTGAACACCTTTGTCGACTTGTTGCTGGTCGACCGGCGGCTGCTTCAAAACACAGCCCCCGCCGATTTGGAAAACCCCTATTCTTTTGCGTGGAACCTGCAACTCGATCACCAGGCTAGCGAGCGACTTTTGCTCCGCGTTGGTTATGAAGAACGAAGCACGCGCAGGGATTTCGTAGTCGAACCAACCGCGAATGCGTTGTTGCTGCTGAACAACGGGCGTTCGCGTTATCGCGAGTTTCAGGCGTTGGCGCGCTTTCGTTTTCAGGAAGGTCGCAATATCTTTCTCTCATATGTGCGGTCGCAGGCGCGTGGGAATCTGAATGACTTCAACACGTACTTCGGCAACTTCAAGCACGCGGTAATCCGTCCGGACGAATACGGCAAACAGCCGTTTGACGCGCCCGATCGTTTGCTGTTCTGGGGCGACTTTGCTTTGCCGCACGGCCTGGTGTTTACTCCTGTTATTGACTGGCATACTGGTTTTCCTTTTTCTATTGTGAACGGGCTACAGGATTTTGTTGGACCACGCAATGAAGGCGGACGCTTCCCGAACCTGTTAACGCTCGACGTGCTCGTGATGAAAGCACTCAAGATCCGTTTTCGCGGTAAAGAGCACAAAGGACGCGCGGGATTCACAGTCTTCAACATCACCAATCACTGGAACCCGCGCGACGTGCAGAACAATATTGCCAGCACGCAGTTTGGGACGTTCTTCAACAGTCCCGATCGCAGTGTTCGATTGAAGTTCGAATTCGTTAAGTATTAATCCACAGATTACACAGAGTTCTTTTCTGTGTAATCTGTGGACCAAAGGACAATCCATTATGAAAAACCTGCTTGTATTCGTTGTCTTGCTACTTCTCTGTCAATCGATCCTGGGCCAAAGCGAGACACCCTCGAAATTTGAACCGACGAATGAAGGCTTCAACTACGTGCGTCGCACGGTGATGATCCCGATGCGCGATCGCGTCAAGCTTCACACCGTCATTCTCATTCCCAAAGGCGCGCGCAACGCACCGATTCTGCTGACGCGCACGCCTTACAACGCCGACGAATTAACTACGCACGCCGAAAGCTCCGATCTCGCATCGATCCTGACCGGCTACGACAATGCCACCGACGTGATCGTCGAAGGCGGATATATTCGCGTCGTCCAGGACATTCGCGGCAAGTACGGCTCGGAAGGCGATTACGTGATGAACCGTCCGTTGCAGGGTCCGCAGAACCCGACGAAGGTAGACCATGCCACTGACACTTACGACACCATCGATTGGCTCGTGAAAAATATTCCCGAGACGAATGGACGTGTCGGCATTCTCGGCATTTCTTACGACGGCTTCCTGCCATTGATGGCGCTCGTCAATCCACATCCGGCGTTGAAAGTCTCAATACCGATGAATCCGATGGTCGATGGCTGGATCGGTGACGATTGGTTTCACAATGGCGCGTTTCGCCAGCAGGGCATGAGTTACATCTACGACCAGCAAGCCACGCGTGCCAACGAGATCAAATGGTGGACCAGCCACTTCGACGATTACGACATGTTCATGGAAGCCGGATCGGCAGGTGACCTTGGCCGTCGTCGAGGTCTCGACCAAGTCGGCTTCTGGCGCAAGATCCTCGAGCATCCGAATTACGACGCTTACTGGCGCGATCAGGCTGTGGATAAGATTCTCGCGAAGCAGCCGCTCAAAGTCCCAGTAATGCTCGTTCACAGTCTATGGGACCAGGAAGACATCTACGGCGACATTGCAGTGTACAAGGCGATCGAGCCGAAGGACACAAACAACGACAAGGTATTTCTGGTGCTTGGGCCATGGCACCACGGGCAGGAGATTCGCGAGGGCAGCGCGCTCGGCGCGGTCAAGTTCAATAGTGACACGGCCCTGACGTTTCGACGTGAGATCCTGCGGCCGTTTCTCGATCAATATCTCAAAGACGGCGCGCCGAAAGCGGACGTCGCGCCAGTGACAGCTTTTGAAACCGGCACGAATAAGTGGCACCGTTTGAACTCGTGGCCTAAAGGATGTGAAAACGGTTGCACGATCAAACCGACGCCGTTATATCTCAACGCCGGGTTGAGCGCGGGCTTCGCGGCGAAGTCGCCGGCGCAGAGTTACGAGGAGTATGTATCGGATCCGTCGAAGCCGGTACCGTTTCGCGCGCGTCCGATCGATAGCGGTAGTTGGTCGCGTTGGCTGGTTGACGATCAGCGCGAGATGTCGGGGCGCCCGGATGTGCTGGTCTTTACTTCGGAAGTTTTGACTGAGCCGGTGAAGATCAGCGGCGAGCCGATCGCGAACTTGACGGCTTCAACGAGTGGGACGGATTCTGACTGGGTCGTGAAGCTGATCGACGTGTATCCCGCTCAAGTGGCGGGGCAGCCAAACATGGGTGGTTATCAGTTGATGATCGCGGCGGACGTGTTTCGCGGGCGTTATCGCGAGAGTCTTGAGTTTCCGAAAGCGATTGCTTCGAATGTACCTTTGTTATATCGGTTTGCTTTGCCGACAGCGAATCACGTGTTTCTGCCGGGACACCGGATCATGGTCCAGGTTCAGTCAAGCTGGTTTCCACTTTACGATCGCAACCCGCAGACATTTGTGAAGAGTATCTTCTGGGCCAAACCCGAGGATTACAAGAAAGCGACGCAGCGGATCTACAACACGAGCTTTATCGAATTGCCGCTGGTCACGAAGTCTTAAGAAGGGTTTCACGCAAAGACGCAAAGTTTACGCAAAGGCACAAAGAAATAGGGCTTCCCTTTGCGTCTTTGCGTAAACTTTGCGTCTTTGCGTGAAACAAAGGAGTCGCAACATGAAACTTCCACTCACTTTACTACTCCTACTGCTTTCGTTCTCTTCTGCCGTTGCCAAAGACGACATCACCAAGGAACTGATCACCTCCGGCGGCAAGACGCGTGTTTACTATCTCTACGCACCATCGACAGTCAAAGCACCCGCGCCGTTGATAGTCATGTTGCACGGCTCCAATCGCACTGGGGTGACGCTCGTCGAAAAGTGGAAGGACTTCGCGAAGAAGGAAGGAATCATCATCGCCGGACCGGACGCGTCAAACCTGAGCGGTTGGGGCTGGCCGCAGGATGGACCAGACTTTCTGCGCGATCTCGTCGAAGAGTTGAAAAGCAAATACCCGGTGAATCCACGCCGCGTCTATCTCTTTGGTCACTCCGCCGGCGCAATCTTCGCGCTTCAGATGTCTTTGATGGAATCGCAGTACTTCGCCGCCACAGCCATTCACGCCGGCGCCCTGCCACAGGACGACATGAACTTGATCGATCTAGCCAAGCGAAAGATCCCGTTCTCGATTCAGGTCGGCGATAGCGATGAGTTTTTCCCAGTCAAAATCGTGAGAGCAACCAGCGACGCTTTGAAGGCGAAGGGATTCACGGTCGATATGGTCGAAATTCCCAATCACGATCACTGGTACTACGACCAGTCCGCAAAGTTCAACCAAACCGCCTGGAATTTTCTCAAACAATACGAACTCGACGCCGACCCGTTCTATCAGAAGTACAAGTGGGACCAATAAATTTACAATAGCGCCAGGAGGAGCTATCGATGGCTGAATTGAAGACCAAACAAACTGAGGCCAGCGTTAAAGATTTTCTCAATCAGATACCTGATAAAGAGAGGCGAGACGACTGTTTCGCGATCGCGAAGATGATGGAAGAGGCGACCGGCGCGAAACCAAAGATGTGGGGCTCGAGTATCGTCGGCTTCGGCAGTTATCGCTACAAGTACGCGAGCGGGCGCGAAGGCGACTGGATGATGACCGGCTTCTCACCGCGCAAGAACGATCTGACGGTCTATCTCATGATGGGGTTCGAGAAGCATCGAGAGTTGCTGGAGCAGTTGGGAAAACACAAGACGAGTAAGGGGTCGTGTCTCTACATCAAACGGCTCGACGACCTTCACTTGCCGACGTTGAAAAAGTTAATTAAGGAGTCAGTCAAACAACTGCGCGACTACCAGAAGTCGCAGAGTAAATCCTGAGATCATCCACAGATTACGCAGATTTTATTTAAGTAATCTGTGTAATCTGTGGATGGCAGTTTGTTACACTTGGGCGCATAATCGCTTTACAACGAGGTGGGGACAATGGAAAAAAGCCGGTTAGAACAGATCGAAAGATACATCATTAACTTTCTCCGGGAACGCGGCCACACACGCATCCTCGCGCGTGAGCTGTTTGATAGCACAGCCGCCTACGCCAACGCCGATATGGTCCGGGCCCTCGAAGATCTGGAAAAGCACGAACGATTTCTGGTGCGCCACACGACGGAAGGTAACGACTACATATCATTGACGCACCAGGGAGTTGCACACCTTGGTCTGGAAGAAGTCGAAGTAGAAGACGAGTTGCCGGCGTTGCCTCATCCACCAAAAAGCGCGACGAAAATGGTGTGACAAAGAGAAGTGCCCGGAAGTATGAAAGCTGCAACCCCCATCCTCTTGTTCTTGCTTCTCTGTTTTTCTACCGTGGCGCAGAGCCCGGCGGTCGAGGGCAACTCTCTCGAAGAAGTACGCGACAAGCGCAGCGCGTTGCTGGTGGTGTTCAAATCGCGTGTGTTTAATGTTGATGCTGACGACCGCGAGCGGTCCATTATCGAGGATGTTTTGAAGGCTGATCCCGCACCGAAGGGACGTTATCGTTGGGTCTACAATCAACTGGCGAAGAAGCTCAATAAGTACGTTGATAAGTACAATAGCCTGACTCCGGCCAAAACACTTTCAGAAGCTGATTACGTGATCTTTTTTAACGTAGTTGAGTTTCGAAGGATTCTGGATACGCCTTATGCATACGGTGAGCTATTTGTGATCGTCAAAGGTTTACCGGAAAAACTAAAGCCACCACGCGTCGTCTGGCGAGCGCGGAAAGTGCTCTTTGCGGAAGACGCAATCAGCGATTTGATCAAAGATTTAAAAACCCTCCGCGGTGAAACTTGAGCCACAAAAAGGCACATGGGGCAGAAAATGATTTATTCAGATTCAATAGCTCTTTATGTGCCTTATGTGCCTTTTGTGGCTAAGGAGAAAAATGCTGACGCATATTGTAATTTGGAAGTATCGCGACGACGTGGAGCAGTTTGCGCGTGAAGAACATGTGAACCTGTTGCGCCGGCTGCGCAACGTTATTCCGGAAGTGCAGAATCTCTCAGTCGGGTTTGATCTGTTGTTTCTACCACGGTCGTATGATACGGGCCTCGTCGCTGTGTTCGCAGACCGGGCCGCGCTCGACGCTTACACGGTCCATCCCGAACATATTAAGGTCGCGGAATTTGGCAGAAGCATTAGCGAGCACGTCGCTTCCGTCGATTTCAGCGACTGAACCATGCGCTCAAAGAAGTTCATTCTCTTAATCGTCTTTCTACTGCTGCTGCTCTCGCAGATTCCGTTCGCATACCGTCGCTACAAACTCCGTCGCCTAAGCGCCGAAGTCCGGCAACTCAATTTAGAACGCCATCCAACCGACGGCTTTACCGAGTACAAAGGCGTGGTCCATGTGCATTCTTTTCTCGGTGGTCATAGCACCGGCACGTTCGCGGAGATCATCGCGGCCGCTCAGGCTAATCAGTTGCAGTTTGTGATCATGACTGAGCATACCGAGAAAGAGTTTGACACAGCGGCGATGACTCTGAAGGGAATGCACGGTGGCGTGCTCTTTATCAACGGCAACGAAGTTAGCGCAGCAAACGGTGATCGGACGCTCGCGCTGCCTGATGATGTTTCGATTGTTGCCTACCCGGAACAGTTTCAAAACTGGAACACGCCAGGGCTCGATGGCGTTGAGGTCTACAACGTCTTTACAAACGCGCGACGAATCAGTCCGGTCATCGCATTTTTTGATGTCTTGTGGTCCAGGCGGAGTTATCCCGATCTGATATTTGCTTTGTATCTCGCGCGTCCGAATGAAGCGTTGCAGAAATGGGATCAGGCGATGACACGGACCAGGTTGACCGGAGTGGCGGGTAATGATGCTCATGCGAACATCGGAGTCAGTTTGAAAGACAGTTCTGGAAAGACGCTGCTCGGCATTCAGCTCGATCCGTACGAGATCAGTTTCAGGCTTGTGCGTCTGCATGTCTTGCTCGAGCAGAACAAAACGCTTGATGAGACGAGTTTGGTGGAGGCGGTGCGTGTAGGGCACTGCTTTATTGGTTTTGATTTTCTCGGCGACACGTCCGGGTTCTCGTTCGAGGCGGAGAACGGAAAGATTCAGGGTGATGAGGTCCAGCTAAATGGTGAGACACGCTTGCGCGTGCGCAGTCCCGTTTCGGGGCGCATAGTAATCTTCAAGGATGGAGTAGTTTTTTCGGACGATAGCGGGATCAACAGCAAAGACGTGGTGATCACGGAGCGGGGTGTTTATCGCGCCGAGATCTACCTGCCGCAACTGGGTTCTCTCGTAGCTCAGCAGCCGTGGATAATCTCAAATCCGATCTACGTGCGGTAAAGAGTTTCACGCAAAGGCGCAAAGTTTACGCAAAGGCACAAAGAAACCCTTTTGCGTCTTTTGCGTAAACTTTGCGGCTTTGCGTGAAACTGCTTTAAAAGCGGTTTCGCCCCACGGGGTGCCCTGCTAGCGGCCCTGTGGGGCGACAAACCTCAGCCGGAAAGCTCCGACTTTTACTTGTCTTCGGAAGCGGTGCGTACGTTCACCGGAGTACTGTTGGAGGTCGAGTAGTTGACCTCACTCCCCTCTTAAGCTCCAAGTGTCAGGAACTGAGGAGTACAGCCTTCCACACACTGTTTTTTCAAGTTCAGTCAGTCTAGGCCTTGAGTGCCCGGGTGTCAAGTTTCAGCTTGACCGAACGTGAACCATACAAGCTCGCAAATTGATAGAATGCCCACCACCAATGGAACTCAAGATACCCACGTCACGCAACTTCAGCTTCCGTCGCACTGTCGCCAGCCATGGCTGGTATCAACTGCCGCCATTCGCTCTCGCCACAGAAAAGTGGGAATTGAGCCGGGTCATCGACCTCGGAACAAAGCCGCCAGTCACTGTTTTCATGACGGGGCTCAAGAACTACGTTCGCGTCACCGCCGCTCGTTCACTGAGCAAATCAGAAGCCGCAATTGTCCTGCGCGATTGCCGTCACATACTCCGCCTCGATGACGATCTCAGCCACTTCTACGAGGTCACCGCAAACGATCCGGAGTTTGCCTGGATTGGAGAGCAGGGCGCCGGCCGTCTCCTGCGGTCGCCCACCGTCTTCGAGGATCTGGTGAAGATGATCTGCACTACAAACTGCTCCTGGGCGCTGACGTTGAAAATGATCCACGGGCTGGTCGATAACCTCGGGCGCGAAACGGACGACGGGCGACGTTCGTTTCCGAAAGCCGATGCACTCGCGGCGATGCCGCTGAAGTTTTTTGTTGACGAAGTGCGGTCGGGTTATCGTGCGCCTTACCTGAAGGAACTGGCCGACCGCGTCGCCTCAGGTGAGCTTAACGTCGAAGAATGGCTCGCGAGTGAATTGCCGACCGCCGAGCTTATCAAACAGATCAAAGGTGTGAAAGGAGTTGGGCCCTATGCGGCTGAGAATCTTTTGAAACTGTTGGGACGTTATGACGGCCTGGCGCTCGACTCATGGACGCGAGCCAGATTCTTTCAGATCAGAAACAACGGCAGGAAAGCAAACGATAAGAAGATCGCGCGCTACTACTCACGCTTCAACGAGTGGCGCGGTCTCGCGCTCTGGTGTGACGTGACTCACGATTGGCTCTAGGCTATAGGATAGATTTCACGCAAAGGCGCGAAGTTTACGCAAAGGCGCAAAGTAAAATCTCTTCCTTGCGTCTTTGCGGAAACTTCGCGCCTTTGCGTGAAATTGTGTCGCGCTTACTTATTAAAAACGAGTGTCGAGTCCTGCGCGCCGCGCGGTGACTCAGAGTGACGAACAACCGTCAACCCCTTACCGTCGGCTGAAAGCGAAAGCTTGTCAGAGTTGGTAATAGTGACCTCGTTACCATCGGGTCCCGTGAACATATTTTTGCTAACCAGCTCCAGCGTCTTGCCGTCGCTCGAAAGCGTCGCCTTGCGCGCGAACTTTCCACGACCCGTCTCACCGGTGGTCTCGCTGCCGTCAAGGTTGTAGCTGCGCGGACCCATCATGCCGCCCATACCACGACCCGGACCGCCCTGACCGCCTCCCGGAGGGGCACCGGCTGGAGCGCCGCCCGCAGGAGGACCTCCCGGACCACCAGGTCCGCCGCCGCCCTGAATCTTCTCTTCGACGGTGATCTCTTTATCAGTTTGCGTAATCACCCAGGACACGCTCTCGGCGTTCTGGACTCTTTGTGAGAGACCCTGGCTCTTGCTCTTATCAAGCGTCCAGGTTCCGGCAAAGTTTGGCGCAGCAGCATGCACAGCCATAGCAAACAGGAGTGCGCTTGTCAGGCCAAAAGCAAAAAGCAACTTTCTCATTCAAGATCTCCTTAAGTTGTGTCGATTATTACTGAGTGGGTGGAGTCTACCAAATCAAGCGGCGAAAAACTGTAAGGGAATGTAAAGATTTGTATAGAGAAGGTAAAGAGGGAACCTTTGTAACTTGAGCCGCGTAACCCTCACGTTGTTCGACTTGAAATTTTTGTCATAAGACAACTGCGAGAGGTGTTAATCCGCAGAGAGAGCAATCGTTAACTAGACAGTAATCCAAACGTAAGCAAGGAGAGGCAGTAATGAAGTCAATCGTAAATCGCATGTTGGTAGTTATGATGGTTGGGGCACTCACGAGCGTGATTGCGTTCGCCAAGACTCAGAAGCACAGAGTGACCTTCGACAACGATATGAAGGTAAATGGTACGCTCGTCAAGAAGGGGACCTACGACATCAAGTTTGATGAAGAGACCGGCCAACTCTCGATCGTGAAGAACGGCAAGACCGTGGCAGAGGCGATGACCCGCGTCGAAGCTCGTGTAAAGAAAGCCAATGATTTTCAGTTAAGGTCGACAGTCAATGGCGATGAGACGCAACTCGTCGGCGTCACCTTCGGTGGTTCTGACAAAGATGTGCTGATTACCAACAGCGGAGCAGTAACAACGGGTACGAACTAAGCAAGCGACAAGCTGTTCCCCCCGCGCCCCGAGGCCTAAACAGGTTTCGGGGCGCATTTATTTCTCGGGGGTCTCTTCGTATCTCTGCGTTAACGGCGCTTTTAACGCCGAGGACGCAAAGATACGCAGAGGCCGCAGAGAGTTTGGCGATTCGTGTCTTTGTGGTTAAGCTTGCTCAAAAAACGGAGAACAAGATGAGATACAGGCGCTTTGGCCGCACTGGGTGGGAAGTTAGTGAGATCGGATATGGGATGTGGGGGATGGCCGGCTGGTCCAACTCCAACGACGATGAATCGCTCGGTTCGCTGCAAGCGGCAGTCGCTCACGGCTGTAACTTCTTCGATACAGCTTACGCTTACGGTAACGGTCATAGTGAAAACCTTCTGGGCCAGATCGTACGGTCCAACCAGGTTACGCGTCTTTACACTGCTTCAAAGATCCCGCCGAAAGATCTGAAGTGGCCCGCGCAGCCTGAATCGACGTTGATGCAATCGTACCCACCCGATCACGTCGAAGAGTATGTTCATCGCAGTTTGGAGAATGCCGGGTTGGACCAGTTGGACCTCATACAGTTTCACACCTGGAACGACGAGTGGATGCGTGACGATCGCTGGTTCTATCGCCTCGACGATCTGCGCAGTCAGAAACTGATCAATGCGATCGGTATCAGCATTAATCGTTGGGAGCCGTGGAATGGTATACGCGCCGTGCGCAGCGGACAGATCGACGCAGTGCAGGTGATCTACAACATCTTCGATCAGAATCCGGAGGACGAACTGTTTCCTGCGTGTCGCGAGATGGACGTTGCGGTTATCGCGCGTGTTCCGTTTGACGAAGGCACGCTTACGGGAACGTTGACGAAAGACAGTCACTGGCCTGAAGGCGATTGGCGCAATACTTATTTCGTCCCTGAGAATCTGATTCCGAGTGTTGAGCGAGCGGATGCGGTGAAGAAAGTTCTCGAGGAGTGGAACCGCGAACATTCCACAAACATCACGATGCCGGAACTCGCGTTGCGCTTCATTCTTGGGAATGAGGAGGTAAGCACGATCATTCCCGGCATGCGCAAACTATCGCATGTGGAATCAAACATCGCCGCGAGCGATGCCGGGCCACTGCCACCAGAGCTACAGGAAAAAATGCGGACATTTCGTTGGGTACGAAAACCGGCGCCCTGGTCACAGTGAAAGTGGGCCACAAAAAGGCTCATAAAGGCTCATAAAGAAACCAGTCAGGAGATTCAATCCTGGCTGGTTTTTTTCTTTTTGTGTGCTTTATGTGCCTTATTGTGGCTAGCTTTTCATCTCGAGGGTTTTGACCAAAAACGCCCAGCGATCCGCGGTCTCTTCGATGAGCTTCGACGTCGGTTTGCCGGCGCCGTGGCCGGCTTTTGTCTCGATGCGAATGAGAATTGGAGCACTGCCGGCCTGCGCGGCCTGGAGCGCTGCAGCAAACTTGAAGCTGTGCCCCGGCCAAACGCGATCGTCATGATCCGCTGTCGTAATCATCGTCGGCGGATACGACGTGCCTGGCTTGATGTTGTGCAACGGTGAGTACGCGTACAACGCCTTGAAGTCTTCCGCATTGTCCGACGATCCATAATCAGAAACCCACGCCCAGCCAATCGTGAATTTCTGAAACCGCAGCATGTCCATCACACCAACCGCCGGCAACGCCGCCCCAAAGAGATCCGGTCGCTGCGTCAGCGCGGCGCCTACAAGCAACCCTCCATTACTACCGCCACCGATCGCGAGCTTCGGCGTCGAAGTGTACTTGTTGTCGATCAACCACTGCGCCGCCGCGATGAAGTCGTCAAAGACGTTTTGCTTTTTGAGTTTCATCCCGGCCTGGTGCCACTCTTCACCGTACTCGCCACCGCCGCGCAGATTCGGTTGCGCGTAAACCCCACCCATCTCCATCCAAACGAGATTGCCTACTGAAAATCCCGGCGACATCGAGATGCTGAAGCCGCCGTAACCATAAAGGAACGTCGGATTGTTTCCATCGAGCTTCAGCCCTTTCTTATGCGTGACGAACATTGGCACCTTCGTGCCGTCTTTACTCGTGTAGAAGACCTGCTTCGTTTCGAAATTTGCTGGATTGAAGTCGACTTTGGGCTGGCGGAAGATCATGCTCTTACCCGTCGTCATGTCGTAGCGATAGACGGTGGTCGGCGTAGTGAATCCTGTAAACGAGTAGAACGTTTCTTTGTCGGTTGCTTTGCCACCGAAACCTTCGGCCGATCCGATTCCCGGGAACTGAACTTCGTTAACGAATTTTCCCGAGGTGTCGTAAATCTTGACTTGTGTGTACGCATCCTTGAGGTAGTTGAGAATGAACTTATTGTTGACGAACGTCGTGGCTTGTAGTGTTTCTTTTCCTTCCGGAACGATCACCTTCCAATTGCTGCGCGCCGGATTAGCCGTGTCGATTTCGATGAGCTTCCCACGCGACGCTTCCAGGTCAGTTTGAAACCAGAAGCGTGTGCCCTTATTTCCGACGAACGTGTAAGCCGCATCGAAATCATCGAGCAGCTTCACGACTGCGGCATCTTTCGCTTTGAGATCCTTGAAGTAGATGCGGGTCTTAACGTCCGTGCCCTGAAAGACAGTCAGGATCAGATAATTGCCATCTTCAGTAACCGTGCCGCCAAAGAGCCAATCCTTTTGATCGGGACGTTCAAAGACAAGCACATCTTCAGTTTGAGGTGAGCCGAGTTTGTGAAAGTAAACTTTTTGAAAGTAATTGGTGCCTTTCAGCGTGTCGCTCTTCGGTTCGTCGTAGCGGTTGTAAAAAAAACCCTTGCCGTCGCGCGTCCAGGAAACACCGGAAAACTTCACCCACTTGAGATCGTCTGAAAGATCCTTGCTCGTTTCGACGTCGCGAACTTTCCATTCCTGCCAATCGGAACCTGAGGCCGACAAACTGTAAGCGAGCAGTTTGCCGTCAGGACTGGCTTGCAGTCCTGAGAGTGCCACGGTGCCGTCGGCTGAAAGCGTGTTCGGATCGAGAACCAGTTGCGGCTGTGCATCGAGCGACGTCACGGTGTAGAGCACTGACTGGTTCTGCAAACCGCTGTTGCGCGTGTAGAAGTATCGATTTCCTTCTTTGAATGGAGTGCCGTACTTTTCGTAGTTCCAGAGCTTTGTGAGCCGGTCTTTCAAAGCGGTGCGAGCCGGAATCGCGGCCAGGTAGGCGAAGCTCAACTTATTCTCGGCTTCGACCCATGCGCGTGTTTCTTCAGAGTCGAGATCTTCGAGCCAGCGATAGGGGTCGGCGACTTTGACGCCGTGATAGTCGTCGACCTGATCGCTCTTACGAGCGGGTGGATAATTATTCGGTTTTATCATCTGCTGCGTGATACCTGCGGAGATTAAACAGAGAATTAGAGCAAAGCGCATGGGTGGGTGGTATGGCATACAATCGCTCCCTTCAGTGATAGACCCGTGA
>Ga0207708_10000645_pt1 | contig 26768 bp, 26 predicted proteins | sample KBSK5101metaG_FD_184340 | JGI IMG/M metagenome (GOLD analysis project Ga0207708, IMG submission 184340) | Corn, switchgrass and miscanthus rhizosphere microbial communities from Kellogg Biological Station, Michigan, USA - KBS K5-10-1 metaG... | ecosystem: Host-associated > Plants > Roots >... | reverse complement strand
GCGGGGTTCGTGCTCGTGACGATCGGCGTGGTCTCGCTCATCCCGATCGTTCCCCGCGCCGACTCGGGTTGGTATCTCGTCGTCCCGCTGATCATCGCGGGATCGGGTCTGGGTCTGCTCGTGTCGCAGCTCAACAACTACACGTTGTCGCCGATCACCGAGGAGCGCGTCAGCGAGGCGGCCGGCGTCAACTCGGCCGCCGGCTCATTCGGGCTGTCGTTCGGACTGGCGTTCGGCGGGGCGATCATGCTGGCGTCGCTGTCGTTCTTCTTCACCCACATGGCCGACGACAGCGACGTCCTGACCGCTGAGGTGGTTCATCGCGGTGCCGACCTGGCCGGCCGTCTCCTGGTCGGGCAGGAAGACCGACAGCACCACCTGCGCCGCGATGGCGACCACGGCGAGGCCGAGGCAGGCGTAGAAGAAGCGCCAGCGCATGCCCGGCTTGACCGAGGTCAGCCAGCGCGGTCCAAGCCGGTGCAACCAGCGGGACAGCCCCCAGGCGATCAGTGTTGCAGAGCCGAGGGTGAGGTTCAGCCAGAGCATCGAGGCCGGCGTCACCTTCTTCAGAGACAGCGCGTCGGAGAAGACGGTGCCGAAGTCGGTGCCGTCGATCCCGGTCTGGACTCCGACCGCGAGAGCCAGGATCGGCAGCGTGGCGAAGCCGGCGACGACGAACGTGGCGAGCAGCAGTGTCGGGATCCCGACCACGGCCTTCCACCAGTCCTGCCGCCATGCCCAGGTGCGCAGCATCTGCGGATAGGCCGTCGGCTGCGGGTGCGGGTGCTGGAAGCGCCGCGAGCCGCGCGGTGGTACGTCGACGTCTCCCCCGATCGGCCAGCCCACCTCAGGCTCCGGGCGCTGCCAGCGGAGCGGTGGCGAGCCGGGCCAGCGTCACCTCGCGGCCGAGGAGCTCCAGGGACTCGAACAGCGGAGGCGAGATCCGGCGCCCGGTGACGGCCACACGAACCGGGCCGAACGCGTTGCGCGGCTTGAGCCCGAGGCCCTCGACCAGCGTCGTGCGGAGGGCATCGTCGATCGCCTCCGTGGTCCAGGTGTCCAGCCGGGAGAGGCCGTCGTGGGCGGCCGCGACGACCCTGCGGCCCTCGTCGTCGAGCAGCTTGGCGACGTCGGCCTCGTCGTACTCCACCTTCTCGGTGAACAGGAAGCCGAGCATCGCCGGTGCCTCCGTGAGCCTGTTCATGCGCTCGTGCACGAGCGGCATCGCCTTCGCCAGCAGGTCTCGCTCGTAGTCGGTGGGCGGGTCGCTCAGCACCCCGGCGCCGACCAGATGCGGTACGACGCGCTCGGCCATCTCCGAGACCGGGAGCAGGCGCATGTGCGCGGCGTTGATCGCCTCGGCCTTCTTGAGGTCGAACCGCGCGGGGTTGGGGTTCACGCGCGCGATGTCGAAGGCCGCGACCATCTCGTCGAGTGAGAACACATCACGGTCCTCGGCGATCGCCCAGCCCAGCAGCGCCAGATAGTTCAGCAGGCCCTCGGGCAGGAACCCGGCCTCGCGGTAGCCGAGCAGGCTGGCCTGCGGGTCGCGCTTGGAGAGCTTCTTGTTGCCCTCGCCCATCACGTAGGGCAGGTGCCCGAACCGCGGCACCAAGTGGGCGATGCCGAGCTCGATCAGCGCCTCGTACAGCGCGATCTGGCGGGGAGTGCTCGAGAGCAGGTCCTCGCCGCGCAGCACGTGCGTGATGCCCATCAACGCGTCGTCGAGCGGGTTGACCAGCGTGTAGAGCGGCTGTCCGTTGGCGCGGGCCAGCGCGTAGTCGGGCACGTGCTCGCTGCGGAACGTCACCTCGCCGCGGACCAGGTCGTCGAAGGTGACCGACCGGTCGGGCATCCGGAACCGGACGACCGGGCTCCGACCCTCGGCCACGAACGCGGCCACCTGGTCGGCGTCGAGGTCGCGGCAGAACCCGTCGTACCCCATGATCTTGGAACCGGCTGCCTTGCGCCGGGCCTCGACCTCGTCGTTGGTGCAGTAGCAGTCGTAGCTGAAGCCGCCGTGGCGGAGCCGGACCAGGGCGTCGGCGTAGATGTCCGCCCGCTCGGACTGGAGGTACGGCCCGACCGGACCGCCCACCTCCGGGCCCTCGTCCCAGTCGAGCCCGAGCCAGTGCAGCACCTCGATCAGCGCGTCGTGCGACTCCTGCGTGTTGCGCGCGGCGTCGGTGTCCTCCATCCGGAAGACCACGGTGCCGCCGGCGTGCCGAGCGAACGCCCAGTTGAACAGGAACGTGCGCGCCAGCCCGACGTGGGGCGAGCCCGTCGGCGACGGTGCCATGCGCACCCGCACGCCGGTGGTCGAGCCGGTCGGGACCTCAGTCACGGGCAGCCACCTTGCTGGTCAGGTTGCCGATCCCGGCGACGGAGACCTCGACCTCGTCGCCGACCTGCATCGGGCCGACACCCTCGGGGGTGCCGGTCAGGATCACGTCGCCGGGCAGCAGCGTCATCGCGCTGGAGACGTGGGCGACCAGCGCGGGTACGTCGAACACCATGTCCTCGGTGCTGCCGTCCTGGACGAGGTCGCCGTTGAGCCAGGTGCGGACCGCCCGGCCGTCGACGAAGTCCTGCGGGTCGAGGTCGGTCTCGATCCACGGGCCGAGCGGGCAGAACGAGTCGAAGCCCTTGGCCCTCGTGAACTGGACGTCGCTGCGCTGCAGGTCGCGGGCGGTCACGTCGTTGGCGACCGTGTAGCCGAGGATCACGTCGGTGGCCTTCTCGACGGGCACGTCCCGGCAGATCCGGCCGATCACGACCGCGAGCTCACCCTCGTAGTGCACCTCCCGGCTCTGCCGCGGGTAGAACACCGGGTCGTCGGGGCCGACCACACTGGTGTTCGGCTTGAGGAACATCAGCGGCTCCGTCGGTACATCGCCGCCCATCTCCTTGGCGTGAGCCGCGTAGTTCTTGCCGATGCCGATCACCTTGCTGCGCGGGATCACCGGCGCGAGCAGGCGGACGTCGGCCAGCCGGTGCTCGACGCTGGTCAGGTTGATCCCGACGTACAACGGGTCGCCGCTGAGCGCCACCACGACGCAGTCGTCGTCGGGCACGCCGTTGTCGTCGACCTCGCCGGTCACGACTCCGTACTGGGGGTCGTCGCCTGCTGTGAACCTCGCGATACGCACGGGAGCGAGCCTAGGGCCTGTCCCAAGGGCTTCGCTCGTCGCGAGCGTTGTCGGGGCGTGCGACGTTTCTCCGGGGTCCCCGGCGAACCGCGAGCGTAGCGAGCGGTTCGTTGGGGTGGTGGCTTGGCCGAGGAGGGAAGGCGCGGCAGCGCCGCGTTGACCGACGAGAACGCCGCCAGCGCGCGTCCCGGGCTGCGCGCAGCAGAGCACGAGACCTTGGGCGGGCCCTAGGTCGGGGACTACACGGGTGCCAGTGGCCGGTGCGGATGCTCCGGCAGCACGAGACGGATCGGGTCTCCGGCCCGGACGAGGCCGCCCGCGAGGACCACGCCCATCACCCCGGCGCGCCGTACGACGGATCCGTCGGGCGCACGGCCGGCCACGTGGCGCAGCAGGCCGGCGTCGTACGCCTCGATCTGGACGCACGGGTTGCGCAGACCCTCGACCCGCACCACGGCGTCGGCGCCGAGGTGCACCAGGGTGCCCGCCGGGAGCGCGAGGAGGTCGACTCCGCGGGTGGTCACGTTCTCGCCGAGGGCACCCGGGGCGACGTCGTGCCCGTTCCCGGCGAGATCGTTGAGGAGCTCCGCGTGGAGCAGGTGCACCTGCCGGAGGTTCGGCTGGTTCGGGTCGCGGCGCACGCGTGAGCGGTGCTGCACCAGGACGCCGGCATGCGCGTCGCCCTCGACGCCGAGCCCCGCGAGCAGCCGGACCTCGGGGACCTGCATCTTGCTGAACCGGTGCCGGGCGCCGCGGTGCACGGCGACGACGGATTGCTGCGGGGGCACGGACGGAAACGTACCCTCGATCTTCGTGGAGACGCTCGACCGCGCCACCTGGCAGGCCCGTGCCGCCGCGCACGCCGCCCGGGTCGACGTCTGGGTGCAGCCCCACCTCGCCCGCCGTCGCGCCGGCGAGAAGCACCCCGTGCACGACTTCCTGTTCGGCTACTACTCCCAGCGCCCCGCCGCCCTCCGTCGCTGGCACCCCGGCTTCGGCGTGGTGCTCGAGGACGCCCCGGAGTACGCCGGGGTCAAGGGCTATGCCCGGGTAGTCCCGGCCAAACGGCACGCCCAGGACCCCCCGGAGCGTGCCGATTGGTCGGGATTATCCGTCTCCGTCGACCACCTGCGCTCCCAGCGGCCACTCGTCGAGGCGATCAGGCGACTGCTGGCGGCGACCGCGGCACGTCCGGCCACACTCGGGTGCTTCGGGCTGCACGAGTGGGCGATGGTGCACCGCACGGACGCGACCCGGCACGACTGGCCGCTGCGGCTGGGTACGACGGGCACGGACACGGTCGTGGAGACGCACCGGATCACCTGCTCGCACTTCGATGCGTTCCGGTTCTTCACCGACTCCGCCCGCCCACTCAACACGCTGAGGCCGGGCCGTGACGACCGGGCGGAGTTCGAGCAGCCGGGCTGCCTGCACGCGGGCATGGACCTCTACAAGCACGCGTTCCGGCTCACCCCGCTGGTGCCGTCCGAGCTGGTCGCCGACTGCTTCGCCCTCGCCTTGGACATCCGGGTCCTCGACATGCGCGCCTCGCCGTACGACTTCGTGGACCTCGGCCTCGACCCGGTGCGGATCGAGACCCCGGAGGGCAAGCAGGAGTACGTCGCCGCGCAGCGTGCGTTCGCCGGGAGGGGTGCGCCGCTGCGGCAACGGCTGGTCGACGTGTGCGACCGGCTGCTCGCCGCGCCGCCAGGGGGATAGTCCGGCACGAAAAGCACCAGAACAGCCCGGAATCGCCTGCCGAACGTGAGGGACTATCCGCCTCCGCCGATCACCCGGCCGGGGTTCGCGTCGACGGCGAACCGGTGCGGCCCGTCGGTCCGAGGAGTGCAACCGGCTCAGAGCGGCTGGCTGAGGAACCAGCGGTGCCCGAACGGGTCGCGCAGCACCGCGATCCGGCCCACGGGCGCGCTGTCCTCCGGCCCACGGTCGAGGTTCGCTCCCCCGGCGACCGCTCGATTCGTCGCGGCGTCGACGTCCGCCACCGTCAGGTGCAGGGTGACCGCCGCACCCCGGCCGGCCATCGGCGCCTCCACCTGGATCTCGGGGTGCTCGTCGGACATCATCCAGCGCGCCCCGTCGACCGTGAGCTCGACGTGACCGACCCGGCCGTCCGGCATCACGATCGCCTCGACCGTCACCTCCGCGCCCAGGTACTCGACATACCAGGCGATCGCGGCCCGCGCGTCGTGCACGGCGAGGTACGGCGTCAGCTCGCTCACCCCTCCACCCTCCCCGTCCTCCCCTCGGCGAGCAAGCCCGCGGCGCCGGATCACCAGCACGGCGGGTGCCGGTCCCCCCAGGGGGCGGCCGCCTCGACCTGGGCCGCGAGCGCGAACAGACCGGCGTCCTCGCCGGGACGGCCGGCCAGCATCACTCCCACCGGAAGGCCGTCGGGCGTCCGGTGGAGCGGCAGCGACACCGCCGGCATGCCGGTGATGTTCCAGGTCGAGGTATAGGGCGTGAACCGCTTCTGGTTCTCGAAGTCGCGCGCCGGGTCGGCGTCATCACGGATCGCGCCCACGGGCAGCGGCGGCACGGCCAGGGTCGGCGTCAGCACCGCGTCGTACGGCGCCAGCGCGATGAGCGCGCGAGCGGCGACACGACGCAGCTCTCCGATGGCGCGGCCGAACTCCGGGCCGCCCACCGCCTCGCCGCGCTCCATCAGCCACCGGGTCAGCGGCCGGAGCTGTTCCCGCTCCTCCTCGGGCACCGGAGTCAGTGCGGTCAACACCGCCCAGCAGGTCTCGAACACCGGCACCGCCTCCCGCGGCACCGGCACGTCCACGTCGACCACCTCGTGGCCGAGGTCCTCGAGCAGCCGGGAGGCGTCCTCCCAGGCGCTACGGCACTCATCGTCGATGACGGCCTCGGTGATCACCGGCTCGACGAACCTGGCGACCCGGCGCCGCCCTGGGGCGCGCCCGCAGGCCGCGAGGTACGGCTCGACCGGCGCCCAGGTCGGGTCGCCGACGGCACGTCCGGCCATCACGTCAAGCAGGGCCGCGGCGTCGCGCACGGTCCGGGCGAGCGGGCCGTTGGTGCCCAGGCCGACGGGGTCGCCGTACAGCGGGGACCCCGAGATCACGCCGCGGGTGGGCTTGAAGCCGACCAGGCCGCAACAGCTCGCCGGGATCCGGATCGAGCCGCCGCCGTCGGACCCCTGGGCGAGCGGCACCAGCCCGCCGGCCACCGCGGTAGCCGCCCCTCCGCTCGACCCGCCGGCCATCCGGCTCGTGTCGTACGGCGTGACAGCAGGGGGTGCGATCACGTCCGGGTCGGGCTCGGTGTAGCAGGGCGACCCGAACTCCGGCGTGTTCGTCTTGCCCAGGCTCACCAGCCCCGCGTGCTCGATCCGCAGCACCACCTCGTCGGAGACGTCCGGCACGAAGTCGCGGAACAGCACGGAGCCGAAGCGGGCGGGGACACCGGCGACGGCGTTGAGGTCCTTGATCGCGGTGGGCACCCCGGCCAGCGGGCCGCCACCTCTCGCCTCGGCGGCAGCGGCGCGGGCCGACTCGTCGGTGACGGTCACGAACGCCCCGAGCTCGTCGGAAAGCCGTTCGATCCGGGCCAGGTAGTGCTCGACCAGCTCGGCGGAGGAGGTCTCCCCGTTGCGGATCGCTGCGCCCTGCTCGAGCGCGGTCAGGTCGTGCAGCTCGGCCACGGCACGAACCTAGTGTCTGGGCGGCCCAGATGGCCCGTTCGACCCGGATCCGAGCGGTCCGCATGACCCGTTCGGGCCATGCCGGGAGACCCGTCGGGGCAGAACTCGACAAATCGCCGTACGAGGTCCACGCAAAGAGGGTTCTCTGGTTGAAGAATCAAGCCAGAGACCTTGGGGGATCCGATGGCAACCGCCGTGATGCAGAAGAACACCGGCCACGACATGGCCCCGACGATGGTGCACGAGCCGCTGACGTGCAGCTGCGGCCAGGCCCTCGACTGCTGTCACGCGGGCCACTGCCCGCGTTGCGGGGTAAGCCTGCACCCGCAGCACTGACCGGGCCGGCGTCGTCCAGGCGCCGTCAGAGACCCTTAGGCGCCGTGGCGGCGCAGCCCGAACGTCAGCCCGTCGACCAGCGCTCCCCAGGACGCCTCGATCACGTTGTGCCCCACCCCGACGGTGACCCACGAGGACACGCCGTCGCTGGTCTCGATCAGCACCCGGGTGATCGCGTCGGTGCCGTGCCCCTGGTCGGAGATCCGCACCTTGTAGTCGATCAGCTCGAACTTCGTCACCTCGGGGAACGCCTGCCCGATCGCCTCCCGCAGCGCCTGGTCCAAGGCGTTGACCGGGCCGTTCCCCTCGCCGGTCTGCACGATCCTGGCACCGCCGGCGCGCAGCTTCACCGTCGCCTCGGAGACCGCCTCCGCGCCGGGCCGGGTCTCGGTGATCACGCGCCACGACTCGACCTCCACGTACGACGGGCGGGCACCCTCGAGCTCCTCCAGGAGCAGCAGCTCGAACGACGCGTCGGCCGCCTCGAAGGTGTAGCCGCGCGACTCCATCTCCTTCACCCGGGCGGTCACCCGGTCGACAAGGTCCTTGTCGCCGGAGAGATCGAAACCGAGCTCGCGGCCCTTGAGCTCGATCGACGCCCGGCCCGCCATGTCGGAGACCAGCAGTCGCATGTCGTTGCCCACGCCCTCCGGCTTCATGTGCTGGTAGAGGTCCGGGTCGACCTTGATCGCGCTGGCGTGGAGGCCGGCCTTGTGCGCGAACGCGCTCACGCCCACGTAGGGCTGGCGCGACGCCGGCGGCACGTTGGTCACGTCGGCTACGGCGTGCGCGATCCGCGTCGCCTCGCGCAGCAGTCCGTCCGGAAGCACCTGGCGCCCGAGCTTGAGCTCGAGGTTCGCGACCACGCTCACCAGGTCGGCGTTGCCCGTGCGCTCGCCGTACCCGTTGAGGGTGCCCTGCACGTGCGTGGCGCCGGCGTCGACCGCCGACAGCGTGTTGGCGACTGCGCAGCCGGTGTCGTTGTGGCAATGGATGCCGACCCGCCCGCCCGCCTGGGCGATCACGTCGTCGACCACGTCGGCGACCCAGTCCGGCAGCATGCCCCCGTTGGTGTCGCAGAGCGCGGCCACCTCCGCCCCGGCCTCGAACGCCGTCCGCAGCACCTCCAGCGCGTAGGCGCGGTTTGCGCGGTAGCCGTCGAAGAAGTGCTCGGCGTCGAGGAACACGCGCTGACCCTCGGCGGTCAGGTGCGCGACGGTGTCACGCACCATCGCGAGGTTCTCCTCCAACGTGGTCCGCAGCGCGAGCTCGACGTGCCGGTCGTGCGACTTGGCCACCAGAGTCACCACCGACGCCCCACTGTCGCGGAGCGCTGCCACGAGCGGGTCGTCCGCCGCCGCGGTGCCGGCCCGGCGGGTGGCGCCGAACGCCGCCAGCGTCGCGTTCTCGAGGTCGAGCTCCTCACGGGCACGACGGAAGAACTCGGTGTCCTTGGGGTTCGCACCGGGCCAGCCGCCCTCGATGTACCCCACGCCGAGTCCGTCGATCTGCCGGGCGATCGCCAGCTTGTCCGAGACCGACAGGTTCAGGCCCTCCTGCTGCGCACCGTCGCGCAGGGTGGTGTCGTAGACGTCGAAGGTGCTGGTCATGGCGGTCTCTCAGGGGTGTCGGGGACGATTCCGGCAACAAAAAAACCTCCCGGTGACGAGAGGTTGGCGCGACGGAGGGTCCGTCGCGCTAGGTGATGATGATGGTGGTGTCGAGCACCCCTCGAGTGTGCCACAGCCGTCCATCCCTTGGTATCGGGGTTCCGGCATCCGGGCACGGTCCGGTGGGCGAGGCGGTCGAGACCCGTGGCAGGCTCTGGGCATGGAGAACACCACCGGACTGGTGCTCGGCGGCGGCGGCGTGACCGGCATCGCCTGGGAGCTCGGCGTCCTCAAGGGTCTGCGTGACAACGGCGTCGACCTCAGCACCGCGCAGACCGTGATCGGCACCTCGGCCGGGTCTGTCGTAGGCGCGCAGATCACGAGCGTGGTCGACCTCGACGACCTGTATGCCGAGCAGACGACGCCCGCCCACGGCGAGATCGGCGCCGACTTCGGTGCCGGCACGATGCTCAAGCTGGTGGCGCTGATGATGATCCCGGCCAGCGGCCATGGCCGCCGTGCACGCATCGGCAAGGCCGCGCGCAAGGCCCACCCCGGCCCGGCAACCGAGCGCCTGCGCGTCATCGGGTCACGTCTGCGCACGCCCGGCGGTGACCCGCTGGCCTGGCCCGACCGTGACCTGCGCGTCACTGCCGTCGACGCCGAGAGCGGCTCGTTCCGGGTCTTCGACAGGACCGGTGACGTCGATCTCCTCCACGCCGTCGCTGCCAGCTGCGCGGTGCCGCTGGTCTGGCCGGCAGTCGAGATCGGGGGCCGGCACTACATCGACGGCGGCATGCGCTCATCGGCCAACGCCGACCTCGCGACCGGCTATGACGTCGTGGTCGCGATCGCGCCCCTCCCCCGGTCGATGACCCGCTACCACGCCCTGCCGCAGCAGCTGGCGCGCACCGGCGCGAAGCGCACCGCGACGATCACGCCCGACCCCAGGTCGTTGGAGGCGATCGGCAGGAACGTGCTCGACCCCTCGAAGCGGGTCGGCGCCGCACGGGCGGGCGCGGCCCAGGGCGCGCGCCTCGCCGCCGAGCTGGCCGAGGGCTGGCCGGACCAGCTCACAGGCTGAGCCGCCGGCGTACCTCGTCAGCGGACCCGGAGGTCACCGCTGGGAGCTCGCCGCCACACGGGGGACTGGTCATGGTCTGCCCGCCAGCACCTCCCCCGGATCGGGTGTCGCACCGTCCGGGCCCGGGGGATGCCACCCGTGTCGGTGCGCGGACCGCCCTGGGGCGCAGGAGCACGGCGCCGGCCAGGGCGAACCCGACCGCAAGCACCAGCGCGGCCCAGCGCAGGCCCGTACGCAGGGGCGCCCGCGACACCAGCCGGGGCTCCGGGCGGACTGCCGGTGCCACGCTCCATCCGTAGTGCGCCGTGACCGTGGGTGCGCCCGCGCGGGTCACACGCACCTCGATCCCGACGTCTCCCTCGGTCAGGACGGGCAGCCGCGCGGCCCAGGTGCCGCCGCTGACGACCGTCGCCGGCACCGGGTGGTCGGTGCCAAGGCGTACCGAAACGGCGGTCACCGGGCCCGGTGGGGGACGCCGGGTGTCGAAGACGGTGACCACCGCAGTCGCGTCACCGGGGCGGTTCGGTCGGAGGTCGAACGACTCCTGCAGGTCCGCGAAGCGGCCGGCGAGCGACCCGATCGTCGCCGCTGGGCCGCGGTCGACGAACTGTGGCCCGGTGGCCGGCTGCCCGCTCACCACGACCGCGGTGGCCAGGACGATCAGGACGGCGACCAGCCCCTCGATCGCCACGGTCCGGGTCGGGATCCGGGTCTGCGAGCGGTGGCGCAGGCGCTGGTGGCTGACCAGCGCCAGACCGCAGGCGAGTGCCACCAGCAGGAGCTTGAGGAGGAGCGACCGACCGTAGGTGGTACGGAGGGCGGCGTCCACGGACCCGATCGTCTCGCTGGCGAGGAAGGTGTCAGTCACCGCGGTGACCGCAAGACACACGAACGCGGGCCGGACGAAGCGGCGCAAGGCCGCCAGCATGTAAGGCCGCGGAAGGGCGCGGCGCGCTCGCAGCAGGGCGATCCCGAGACAGGTTATGGATCCGGCCCAGGTCAACGCGGCGAGAAGATGCAGAGTCGTGGCCGCCAGCCGGACCGGCTGGTTCCCCGCCGCCGCGTGACCGAGCGCCGCGGTCCCGACAGCGGCCAGACAAGCCCCTGCCACGAACGCCACCCGCGACGGGGGCCCGCCAGCGGCGCCACGCCGGCCGGACAGCGCGACGAGGAGGAGCACGAGTCCGGCCTCGCGCACCGCCCAGCGCGCGTCGTAGGACCCGGACGCCGTCCACCGGACCTCGCCCGATCCGGCCAGGTCCAGCGCGAGCGGAGCCACCGACGCGACGAGGGCAAGGACGATGCCGCCGCGCGCGACGCGGAGCAGGAGCAGCCGGAGGGCCGTGCCGGTCGGTCCGGGCACACGGACCAGGACGCGTCGCACAAGCGGGCCGCCCAGGCCGAGCGCAAGACCCAGCAGCAGCAGGCTGGTGGCTGCCGCCTCTCCCGGAAAGGGAGGCGGCTGCCCCGGACCCTGGGCGAGGTTCGCGCCGGCGGCCGGGCTGTGCTGCAGGTAGGCGTGCGCGGATCCTGGGGAGGGCGTGGGGACCACCAGGAGCAGGGCCGCGACCAGGATCGCCAGCACGGCCCAGGGCAGCACGCGCGGGATGGTTCGGACTTTCCTGGTCAGCATCGGGCCCACCCCTCCGGGTGCAGGTCAGATGGCCTGCGCCCCTACCTTGGGGCCACCCGCCCCGATCGCGCCAGCAACCTGCGCGGACTGTCAGGAGCACGTCAGCCGGGCGTCATCGACGAGTCGCCCCGCGGACACGCCACCGTCACTCGCGGCCACGTCGTTGTCATCGAATGGTCATGTTGAGCCGCCGAATCCCGCCCGATGGGGGGAGCCGGTGGACGTGGGCACCACCCGTTCGGGCCATTCCGGATGGCCCGTCGGTGTCATCTTGGTCCTGCACGGGGTCGGCCTCGCCCGATCGGCAGGAGCCTTGTGCGTGGGGGTATGGCGCGAGGGGGATGTCCGTGAGTCACGTTCTGGTGGTCGACGACGAGGTACGCGTCGTGACGATGCTGCGCCGGCTGCTCTCGCAGGAGGGGCACTCGGTGACAAGTGCCGGCAACGGCGCCCTGGCGCTCGAGCAGCTCGCGAGCGATGAGTTCGACCTGGTGCTCCTGGACCTGCGGATGCCGCAGTGCAGCGGGCACAAGGTGCTGGCCACGATGCGCGAGCGAGCGGACACCACTCCGGTAGTGGTGCTCTCGGCCGTGAACGACGTCGCGACCCGGGTCGAGTCACTGGACCTGGGGGCGGTGGACTTCGTGACCAAGCCCTTCCATACGTCGGAGCTGATGGCACGCGTGCGTCGGCACCTGACCGTGACGCCGGTGCGCGAGGTCGACCGGAGCCGCTTCCTGGAAGGCGGCGGCATCCGGCTCGACCTCGAGCGCCGGCGGGCCACCGTCGACGGCGTCGATGCGGTGCTCAGTGAGCGGGAGTTCGCGTTGCTCGCGCACCTGATGCGCAGGCGCGGCAGCGTGTGCCGCCGAGATGAGCTGCTCCATGACATCTGGGGGCTGGACCACGACCCCGGCAGCAACGTGGTCGACGTCTGCGTGCGTCGGCTGCGGAAGCGCCTGACTCGGCCGCCGATCGAGACCGTACGTGGTGTCGGCTACTGCTTCTACGGGGCCTGAGATGCGGGGGAGCACCCGGCTGTTCTGGCTCTGGCTGGGCTTCGCGTTGGTCTGCTCCGCCCTCATGTGGTCGTTTCCGGGCGCCGAGACCATTCCCTACCACCTCGCGTACATCAGCTGCGCCGCCGTCTACGGTCTGGAGCCGTGGCCTCGCACCCGGGCCGTGTGGGCGATCGGCTGCTTCACCGTCGTGACGGGCGCGATCATCATCGCGCGAGCTGCGTCCGGGGTGCTGGGTTGGGGCGAGACCGCGGAGATCCCGCTGATGGCGGTGCTGATGCTGCTCATGGTGCTCCACGTACGCCGCCGGCACGACGCGCTGGCCGCGCTCACGCAGGTGGCCGACCGGGAGCGAGTGCGCGCGGCGCAGCGCGAGCGCCTGAGCCGGACGACGATGCACGAGATGCGCACCCCGGCCACGATCGCGGTGGGCTACCTCGAGCTGCTGCGGGACAACGAGACGGAACCGGACAAGCGTGCCGACCTCGAGGTGGTGCTCGAGGAGGTCGAGCGCATCGGACTCGGCACCGAACGGCTGATCCGCACCCTGTCCCTTCCCGACCACGAGCGGCTCCAGCTCACGGACCTCGACCAGCTGCTCGCCCACGTGCTGGACCGGTGGCGCGTGCTCGCCGATCGCGACTGGCGGCTCGACAGCACCGCCGGCCTCCAGCTCTGCTCGCCGGAGCGAACACGGGTCTGCCTGGACACGCTGCTGGAGAACTCGGTGCGCTACACGCGCGACGGCGACGTGGTCCGGCTGGTGTCGTGCGTCGAGGAGGACGTGCTGTCGATCGGGGTGGCGGACTCGGGCGACGGGTTCCACCCCGACCTGCTCGCGAGCGTGCGTGACGAGTCGCCGGTGCCGAGCACGGACCGGTTCGCCGCGGACCCGAAGTCGCAGACCGGGCTCGGTCTCGCACTGGTGCTCGAGGCGGTGCGGGTGCGCGACGGCGACCTCGTCATCGGCGAGTCGCCGGAGGGGGGTGCCCTGGTGCTGATGAGACTACCGCTCGCGCCGGCACGCCGGGTCCAGGAGGTGGAGGCCCGGGCGGTGCAGTCGGCGCCCGCGGCCATCGGTGCCGGCATCCGCTGACCGGGTGGGTCAGGAGCCCGTCACAGCAGACCGGCCACGTCGGCGAGCACGCCGCTGCGCCAGGGCGACCCGGTCGCGGGCGACCAGTTCGGCCCAGTGCCGAGCAGCGCGGCGACCAGGACCGCGGTGGCGACGATGCACAGGCCGATCACGAACATGCCGGCGTACTCCCGCTGTGAGAAGCGGGTCACCATTTGCCCGGTCAGCTGGTTGACCCGTCCGGAGCCGGGACCCCACCAGAGGGCACCCGCGAACACGACGCCCACCAGCAGCATGCCGGTAACGAGTGGAGGCCCGGCGATCGCCACGATGACGCCGAACGCGACTGCGGCGCCCGCCGCCCCACCGATGAGCAGGAGAGCGCCGGCAAGCGCCAGCACGGCGTAGCCGGGGGTGGACAGGGTCGTCGTCGGCACGTCGTACCACCGGGCGCGGCCGCGGATCATCCGCCGCCGCGCGTGCCGCTCACGGCCGATCGAGAGTGTGCGCATCACGAGCACCACCAGGCCGGCCAGCATCGTCGCGGCGTACGGCGCGTAGGCGACAGCGGCCGCCACGACCGCACCGATCCCGACCAGCTGCAGCCGGCGCTGCACGGGCGAACCCGCGACGTCCGGCGCGGCGCCCGGGTCGGTCGCCGCCACGGGGCCAGGCACCGCGGGAATGATCCGGGTCGCCGGCTCCTGTCCCCTGGCCGGCGGGTCGACCGGCGGAGCTTCGGGCCGGACGTCGGTCACCGGGCGCACCTCGGTCGGGGGCTCGCGGTGCAGCGCCGCGACCGGCATCGTCCACTGTTCCGGAGCCGGCTGCACCGGCCTCGGCACGGTGGCCAGGTCGAGCCGCTGGCGCAGCCAGGCGCGGATCTCGTGGGTGCCGGGCCGCTCCAGCGGCTCCGGAGCGAGACAGGAACGGAGCAGCCCGACCAGCTGCTCGGGGACGGCGGACAGGTCATGGTCGCCGCGGCGGACCCGGTCCATGATCGCCATCGCCGGCCCCTTCCCGTACGGCGGGCTACCGGTCGCGGCGTACACCACGGTCGCCGCCCACGCGTGCACGTCGGAGGCCGGCGTCGCCTCGTCGCCGTACAGGATCTCGGGCGCGAGGTAGCCGGGCGTGCCGAGCAGCCATCCCGTGTGCGTGAGCCGGGGGTCGTCTGCGAGGCGGGCCAGGCCGAAGTCGATCAGGACCGGCGTCCGCCCCTCCATCAGCACGTTGGAGGGCTTGATGTCGCGATGCAGCACCCCGACCCCGTGCACGGCGATCAGCGCCTCGGCGAGAGCATGCGCGAAGTGCAGGAGGTCGACCCCCGCGATCGGACCCTCCTCGCGCACGTGTTCGTGGAGGGACAGCCCCGGCACGTAGCGGGTCGCGACGTAGGGCGTGGGACCGTGCGGATCGGCGTCGATCACCTCGGCGATGCGGGGGCTGGTGATCCGGCGCAGCGAGTTGACCTCCCGGGCGAGCCGCTCGCGGGCCTCGTCGTCGCCGACGATGTGCGGCCGCAGCACCTTCAGCGCCACCCGGCTGCCGTCCGGCGCCTGCGCGAGGTGCACCACCCCCATGCCGCCCTCCCCGATCCGCGCGATCAGGCGGTATCCGCCGATCCGCGTCTCCTCGGGCTTCTGGCCGGGCAGCGTCGTCACCGGGCAACGGTAACCGGCGGCGCCCGGTAGTCCGAGGTAGCAGGCACGGTGGCGCGGACGAGCTGGTGATCCCGGCCTCGGGCGATTTCGGATAAGTCAGGTCTTGCTGATATCAGGCGTCGCTGATATACCTGCACCATGACCACCCCCACGGACAACCTCGACGCCGTACGCCGGGTCCTGGGCAGCGTCGACCGCGACGGTCAGGAGCTGCGCCGGCTCACCCTGACCCGCAGCTACCCCACGACCCCGGAGGACCTGTGGGAGGCGCTCACCGAGCCCGACCGGATCCCGCGCTGGTTCCTGCCGGTCACGGGCGACCTGCGTCCCGGCGGTCGATACCAGCTGGAGGGCAACGCCGGCGGCAACGTGCTCTCGTGCGACCCGCCCCGGACGTTCTCCGTGACCTGGGAGTACGACGGGCACGTGAGCTGGGTGATCGTGACGCTCACTCCGGACGGCACCGGCACCGAGCTCGAGCTGGTGCACGACGCGCCGTCCGCTCCTGACCACTGGGACCGTTACGGCCCCGGCGCGGTCGGCATCGGCTGGGAGCTGGGCCTGATCGGCCTGGCCGAACACCTGACCACGGGCGCCCCCGTCGACCCGGCGGCGTTCGCCGCCTGGATGGCGAGCGAGGACGGCGTCGGGTTCATGGCCGCGTGCAGCGGCTCGTGGGCCGAGGCCCGGATCGCGGCCGGCGACGACACGGGGGAGTCCCGGGCCGCGGCCGCACGCTGCACGGCGGCGTACACCGGACAGGAGTAGCCGGTGCACGCCTTCGACGTGCTCGGCGACCCGGTGCGCCGCCGGATCCTGGAGCTGCTCGCCGAGGGCGAGCACGCGTCCGGCGAGGTTGTCGCGGTGATCGCGGACGAGTTCGGGATCAGCCAGCCTGCGGTGTCCATGCACCTGCGCGTGCTGCGCGAGAGCGGCTTCGCCAGCACCCGGGCGGAGGGCGCGCGTCGGATCTACGCGCTGGAGACGGGTCCCCTGGCGGAGGTCGACGCCTGGCTGGCACCGTTCCGGGCGTTCTGGGAGCAGCGGCTGGACGCGCTCGGCACCGAGGTCGCCCGCGGGAAGCGCCGCCGAAGGGACTAGACGACCCGGTGCATCCAGCCGAACGTGTCGTCGGCGCGACCGAACTGGATGTCCACGAGCTCCCGGCGGATCGCCATCGTGAGCTCGCCACCCGTGTCGCCACCCGTGCCCGCCACCTGGCCGCCGTCCCACTTGAGGCTTCCGACCGGCGTGACCACCGCCGCCGTCCCGCACGCGAAGACCTCGGTGATCCGACCGTCGGCGACGCCGTCGCGCCACTCGTCGATGGACACCTTGCGCTCCTCCACCTGGTGGCCCATCTTGCCGGCCAGCTCGATGATGGCTGAGCGCGTGATCCCCTCCAGGATGGTGCCGGTCTCCGGCGTCACGACGCGGCCGTCGGCGAAGACGAAGTACATGTTCATGCCACCGAGCTCCTCGACGTACCGCCCCTCCTGGACGTCGAGGAAGACCACCTGGTCGCAGCCCTGCACCGTGGCCTCCTGCTGGGCGACCAGCGAGCTCGCGTAGTTGCCGCCGGTCTTGGCCGCACCCATGCCACCGCGGCCGGCGCGCGTGTACTCCTCGGTGAGCCACAGCGTGAGCGGCTTGACCCCGCCCTTGAAGTAGGGGCCGGCGGGTGAGGCGATCACCATGAACGTCACGTGCTGCGCGGGACGCACGCCGAGGAAGGTCTCGGTGGCGATCATGAACGGGCGGACGTAGAGGCTCTTCTCCCCGGCCTCCCCCGGCTCCGGCACCCAGCGCTGGTCGACCTCGACGAGCGCGTCGACGGCCTGGACGAACGCATCCGGCTCGAGCACCGGGAACGCCAGCCGCCGCGACGATCGCGTCATCCGCGCCGCGTTCTCCTCGGGGCGGAAGGTCCAGATCGAGCCGTCCTCGTGCCGGTAGGCCTTCATCCCCTCGAACGTCTCCTGCGCGTAGTGCAGGACGGCCGTCGCCGGGTCGAGGGTCAGCGGTCCGTAGGGCGTGACCCGGGCGTCGTACCAGCCGTTCTCCGGCGTCCACTCGACCGTGAACATGTGATCGGTGAAGTGGGTCCCGAACCCCGGGTTGGCGAGGATCTCGGACACCTCCGCGTCGCTGCGCATGTGGTCGGACCGAGTGATGCTGATGTCGAGCGGCATGTCCTGCATCTTAGGGCTCCTCGAAAGGTGGCTGGCGCTCCGTTGAGATGTGCCTGCGGCTCCTGTGAATGGTGAGTTCCGCACGCAGTGTGGACGCGCTCATGGGATTCCGGCGACCCGACCCACATCTCGAAGGGGTCGGACACACATCTCAACGAGAGACGCGGGCGGCGATAGCGTCGCCGACTTCGGAGGTACGACGGGTGGCGCCGGGTGTCCGTGCGGCGAGGTCGGCCACCACGGCCTCCTCGACCGAGCGAGCGGCGGCGTCGAGCCCGAGGTGCTCGAGCATCAGCCCGACGGACAGGATCGCCGCCGTCGGGTCGGCCTGCTGCTGACCGGCGATGTCGGGCGCCGAGCCGTGCACCGGCTCGAACATCGACGGTGCGGTGCGGTCGGGGTTCACGTTGCCGCTCGCCGCGAGGCCGATTCCGCCGGTGACGGCAGCCGCGAGGTCGGTGATGATGTCGCCGAAGAGGTTGTCGGTGACGATCACGTCGAAGCGGGCCGGGTCGGTGACCATGAAGATCGTGGCCGCGTCGACGTGCAGGTAGTCCACCTCGACGTCGGGGAACTCGGCCCCCACCTCGCGGACCAGCCGCGCCCAGACCGCACCCGCGTGCACCAGCACGTTGGTCTTGTGGACCAGGGTCAGCTTCCCGCGGCGCTTCTGCGCGCGGCGGAACGCGTCGCGCACCACGCGCTCCACGCCGTACGCCGTGTTCACCGAGACCTCCGTCGCGATCTCGTGCGGGGTCCCGACACGGAGCGCCCCGCCGTTGCCGGTGTAGGGGCCTTCGGTGCCCTCGCGGACGACCACGAAGTCGACGTCACCCGGGTCCGCCAGGGGTGAGGCGGCGCCGGGGAAGATGCGCGAGGGACGGAGGTTGACGTAGTGGTCGAGCTCGAACCGCAGCCGCAGCAGGAGTCCTCGCTCGAGGATTCCGGGCGGCAGGTTCGGGTCCCCGGGGCGGCCGCCGACCGCGCCGAGCAGGATCGCGTCGTGCCCCCGGATCTCGGCGAGCACGGAGTCCGGCAGCACCTCGCCGGTGGCGAGGTAGCGCTCGGCACCCAGGTCGTAGCGCGTCGCCTCGAACTTGGTCGAGCCGGGGGTGGCCCGCTCGAGCACCTTCAGCGCCTCGGCGGTGACCTCGGGGCCGATCCCGTCACCCGGGATCACGGCGAGCTGGACGGTGCTGTTCGGGACGGCGTCGCTGGGCGGCATGCGGTCGAACCTAGTTGTCGTCGGGCCGCTCGCCGCCGTTGTCTCGCAGGTCAAGCGCCTGCTGCACGGCCTCGGGGCTGTTCGGGCTCTCCGGGTCGTTCTTCGACGGTCCCCACTCGGGGTACATGTCGTACATCGTCGTGCTCCTTGCGTCTCTGCTGGATGGATGAGGTCCTGCAGGGCCGGGAGAAGCGGAACGGGATCGCCGCGGAGCTTGCCCCGGCACCTGAGACAGGGCCAGATGGCGCTTCCGACAGCGTTACGTCGCTGGTGCCAGGTCGTGGGACCGGCGGATCTCGCTGCGGAGGGTGGTAAGCCAGAACGTAAGAAACTCCGCGGCGAGGTGGCCTACCTGCTAGGCCTCGCCGCGGCGCTCGATAAGTACGAACACGCTCCGCATGATGGAGATGACGGTACGCCGCCCCGCGCCCTCGTGCCCGCCCTTTGGGCGGGTGTTCCACATCGCGAGACTCCCCCGGACGGGGCTGCGACCCCGAAGCCGCGTGACAGACTTCTCGCGATGAGCGCCTTCCCCGTCCTGCCCACGATCGTCTCGCGGGCATTCGACGTCTCCCGGCGAGCCGGCTACGTCTCCTTCTGCCGGAACGAAACCGGTCGGCTGCTGGCCGCGCTCGCCGCCACACGCACCGGCACCCTGGCGGAGTTCGGCACCGGCTGCGGCGTCGGCACGGCGTGGCTGCGCTCCGGCGTGCCCGCGGGCAGTCAGATCCTGAGCGCCGAGCTCGACCCGAAGCTGGCCACCGCCGCGGCGGAGATCTTCGACGACGACGACCAGGTCGAGGTGGTCTCGGCCGACTGGTCGACGCTGCGCGACCGGGCGCCCTTCACGCTGCTGTTCCTCGACGCCCGCGAGCCCAAGGACGCCGGTGTCGACGCAGTCGTCGACCTGGTCGGCCAGGGCGGGATCGTCGTGCTCGACGACTTCACCCCGTGCGAGTCGTGGCCCCCGATGTTCGCCGGCCGGGTGGACTCGCTGCGCGAGGAGTGGCTCAGCGACGAGCGGTTCACGACCGCCGAGGTGATGGTGGCCAGCGACGCGTCGGTGCTGATCGCGACGAAGCGCTGACCACCCTCCCCGGGAGGTCTCGGTGTGCCGGCACCTCCAGGCCCCTCTTCCTCCGGCAGCACCACCTCCGAGCTCATCTCCTCGACCTGCCCCGTGCACCAGGTAGACCGGCAGCCCGGGCGATTCGACGCTAGACCTCGGGTGGCGGGTCGATGCTGGTCATTCCCGAAGATGTTCCTGAAGATCCACGATGAAGACCGGCAGCAGCCACTGCACGAGCGGTCCGATCGCGACGGCGTAGAGCACGGTACCGAGGCCGAGCACGCCGCCGAGCAGCCACCCGATCCCGACCACGGTCACCTCGAGGCAGGTGCGCACCAGCCCGATCGGGAGCCCGGTACGCCGGTGCAGGCCGGTCATCAGCCCGTCACGCGGGCCGGGTCCGAACTGGCTGCCGATGTACATCGCGGTCGCGACAGCGTTGAGCAGCACGCCACCCAGGGTGAGCGCCACCCGCTCCCAGAGCCGGTCGGCCGGGGCGATCACGGCGAGCGCGGCGTCCGCCGACAGGCCGACCACGAAGGTGTTGGCGATCGTGCCCAGCCCCGGCAGCTCGCGCAGCGGGATCCACAGCACGAGCACCAGCAGGCTCACGGCGATCACCGCGGTGCCGATGCTGATCGGCAGGTGCCGCGCCAGACCCTGGTGCAGCACGTCCCAGGGGGCGTTGCCGAGCGTGCCGCGGATGATCATCGCCAGCGTCACGCCGTACAGGATCAGACCGGCGAGCAGCTGCGGAAGTCGGCGGCCGAGCCGGCCGGCCCGCACTTGCTCCACCGGGCCGAGGCGGTCGAGCTCACGACGGGCGCGGACGCGGCGCACGGGCGTGGTCGAGGTCATGCTCCCAGTGTCGAGGAGATTGGCCTCGCGCCACAGAGCCAATCGCTGACGAGTGGCCCCTCGTTCACGGCGCCAGGAACCGCCGGGCGCCCTCCGCGAGCGCCATCGCGTAGGCGCGCTGTCCAGCCGGCGAGGTCATCCGGGCCGCGTCAGCCGGGTCACGCATGTTGCCCAGCTCCACCATCACCGTCGGGATCCGGGACCAGTTGAGCGTGCCCAGGTCGCCGCGGGTGTCGAGGCCGGAGCCACCGCCGACGTAGTTCGACCGCGAGAAGCCCGCGCCCAGCAACGCGTCCCTCGTCAGCACTGCGTAGCGCTCCGACGCGGCCCGCTCCCCCGGCCGGGTCGCGACTATCACGTGGAAGCCGCGGTTGCCGGCCACGGATCCGTCGCCGTGGATGCTCAGCTTGAGGTCGGCGCCCACGTTGCCGAACCGGCCCCGCCGGTCGACGCACGGCCCCCACTCCTCGACGCTGTTCTCGGTGCGGGTCATCAGCACGGTCGCCCCGAGGCGCCGGAGCCGGTCGCGAACGGCGACCGCGACCTGCCACGCGAACGTCGCCTCCGGGTAGCCGGCGTCGGTCGCGGTGCCGGTGGTGTTGCACGCCTTGCGGCCTCCGGCGCCGTCGCCGACCAGCACCGTCGTCTCCCGCAGGTGCCGGGAGTTGCCGAGCTGGTGGCCGGGGTCGACCACGACGGTCCGGCCGGCCAGCGGGCGCGTGTTCCCCGCGGTCGCGGCGGACTGCGCGGCCATCGTGGGAGGCGCCGACCCGTCCGCCACCGCTGGTGGCGCAGCGACCAGGAGCAGGCCCGCGCAGCTGAGCGCACCGAGCAGGGAACGCATCACGCGACACTAGCCCGACCGACATTGGCCTCGGTGGATGATGCCAATGTGAGACCAAAAATGAGAGGCTGGTCCGGTGAGCGTCCCGCCAGCACCCGTGTCCCTCGCCGCACCCAGGGTGGCGGCCCTCGTCGGGGAGTTCCCCCGGTCACCCGCGTTTCGCGGGCTGGCCGAGGGCCTCCGCACCCTGATCGCGGAGGGCCGGGTGCCGGTCGGGGTCCGGCTGCCGAGCGAGCGCGACCTCACGGAGGCGGTCGGTGTCAGCCGCACCACGGTGACGCGTGCCTACGACGTGCTCCGTGACGAGGGCTACCTCGAGAGCCGGCAGGGGTCCGGCAGCGTCACCCGGCTGCCGGTGTCCCGCGCCGGGCGCACGGACCATCTGCTGATGGTCCGTGACCGGCCGGGCCAGGACCAGATCGACCTCACGATCGCCACCCCGCTGGCACCTCCGGGCACGGCCGCCGCCTTCGAGCGCGCCGTCGAGCGGTTCCCGGCGTACCTCTCCGGCAGCGGCTACTACCCCACAGGAGTGCCCGCGCTGCGCGAGGCGCTCGCCCGCCGGTACGCCGCACGCGGGCTGCCCACCGACCCCGAGCAGCTGATCGTGGTAGCCGGGGCGCTGGCCGGCGTCGCGCTCGCCGCGCAGGTGCTGTCCCGTCCGGGCGAGCGGGTGCTGGTCGAGTCGCCGACGTACCCGAACCCGATCACGACCCTCCGCGCCCGGCGAGCCCGACTGGTCACGACGCCGGTGGACCCCGCGCACGGTTGGGACGTCGCCCACGCCCTTCGCGCGGCCCGCGGCACACGGATGGCCTACCTGATCCCGGACTTCCACAACCCGACCGGCGCACTGATGCCGGCGGACCAGCGGCTGGAGCTGGCCGCCGGGCTCGACCGGCTCGGCGTGGTGCCGGTGGTGGACGAGTCGCTGGTCGACCTGTGCCTCGACGACAAGCCCCTTCCCGCGCCGTTCGGCTCGTTCGCGCCCGAGGCGTTCAGTGTGGGCAGCGCCTCCAAGGGCTTCTGGGGCGGTCTGCGAACCGGGTGGATCCGGGTACCCCATCACCGGGTCGAGGAGGTGACGGCCGCGCGGCTCAGCCTCGACCTCGCCTCACCGCCCCTGGAGCAGCTGGCCCTCCTCGAGATGCTCGCCGACGAGGCGTCCGTGCGTCGCCATCACCGCACCACCATCGCCGCGTCGCGCGACGCGCTGGCCGGTGCGCTCGCCATGGCGCTGCCCGACTGGGAGCTCACGCCCGGTCGCGGCGGGCTGTCGCTCTGGTGCCGGCTGCCCGAGGCGCGCTCCACCGACCTCGCGGTCCAGGCCGAGGACGAGGGCCTTCACCTCGCCTCCGGGCCGGCGTTCGCCGCCGACGGTGGGCTGGAACACTGGCTCCGGCTCCCGCACACCCAGCCGCCCGCGGTGATGACCGAGGCCGTACGGCGCCTCGCGCGGGCCTGGGCAGCCCTCCCGCCGGCCACTGCTCGGCGGCACGGCGCCGAGGTCAGGCGCGCGCCGGTCGTGGCCTGACCGGACCGCTCACTCGCTGAGGTCGACGCCCCGAACCTGGTCGGCGTCGATCGCCTCGCGGATCCGGTCCAGCACCTCGGCCGGGATCGCGGTGTCGACGCTGAGTGCCACCAGGGCCATGCCGCCCTTCTCGTCGCGGGACACCTGCATGCCGGCGATGTTGACGCCCACGTCGCCGAGGATCTGGCCGACGACCCCGACCATGCCGGGCCGGTCCTCGTAGCGGAAGAACGCGAGGTGCACGGTCGGCTCGATGTCGACCGTGTAGCCGTTGACCTCGACCAGCCGCTCCCGCTGGGCGATCCCGACCAGCGTGCCCGACACCGACAGCTGCGTGCCGTCGGCCAGCGTGCCCCGGATCGTGATCAGGTTGCGGTGGTCGGGGCTCTCGGTCTCTGTCACCAGCCGCACCGCGGTGCCGCGCTCGGCGGCCAGCAGCGGCGCGTTGACGTAGGAGACCTGGTCCTCGACGACGTCGGAGAAGATCCCCTTCAGGGCGGCAAGCTCAAGCACCTTCACGTCGTACTCGGTGATCTCGCCGCGCACCTCGACGTCGACCTGCTGCGCCACCTCGCCGGCGAGCGCGGTGAAGATCCGGCCCAGCTTCTCGGTCAACGGGATCCCCTGCCGGATCTCCTCGGCGATCACGCCGCCCTGCACGTTGACCGCGTCGGGCACCAGCTCGCCGCTCAGTGCCAGCCGCACCGACCGGGCGACCGCGATGCCGGCCTTCTCCTGGGCCTCGTCGGTGGACGCGCCCAGGTGCGGGGTTGCGATCACGTTCTCGAGCTCGAACAGCGGGCTGTCCGTGCATGGCTCCTGTGCGAAGACGTCGAGACCCGCGGCGGCGATCTGGCCGGTCTTGAGGGCGTCGAAGAGCGCCGCCTCGTCGACGATGCCGCCCCGCGCCGCGTTCACCAGCACCAGGCTCGGCTTCGCGCGGGCCAGCTGCTCGGCGCCGATCAGCCCGACGGTCTCTGCGGTGCGCGGCAGATGGACGCTGAGAAAGTCGGCCTCGTCGATCAGCTCGTCCAGGCTCACCATGCGCACTCCCATCTGCGCGGCCCTGCCGGCCTGGACGTAGGGGTCGTAGGCGATCACGCGCATCCCGAAGGCGCTCAGCCGCTGCGCGACGAGCACCCCGATCCGGCCGAGCCCGACGATGCCCACGGTCTTCTCGTAGAGCTCGACACCGGTGTAGCGCGAACGCTTCCACTCGCCGTTGCGCAGGGCGGCGTGCGCAGGGCTGATGTGGCGAGCCGCGGAGAGCATGAGCGCCACCGCGAGCTCCGCGGCGCTGACGATGTTGGAGGTCGGGGCGTTGACCACCATCACCCCGCTCTGGGTCGCGGTGCGGACGTCGACGTTGTCGAGACCCACGCCGGCGCGGGCGACGACCTTGAGCCTGCGGGCCGCGGCGAGCGCCTCGGCGTCGACCTGGGTGCCGCTGCGCACCAGGATCGCGTCGGCGTCGGCGATCGCGGGCAGGAGGGCCGCCCGGTCGGCGCCGTCGCAGTGCCGGATCTCGAAGTCCGGCCCGAGCGCGTCGACCGTGGCGGGGCTGAGCTCTTCGGCGATCAGGACGACGGGCCGCGTGCGGGTCGCGTCTGGGGACTGGGTCACAAGGGAGGTCCTCACGTGCTGGGATCCGGGTGGCCGGTGCACGACGCTGTGCCCGTCTTGGACACTACCCGACGCGGACACGCGGAAAAGAACTTGCCCGACAGCCGGAGCGCCGCCACAATCCTCCCGTGGAGATCTGAGCCGACGCCCGTGAAGCCCGCCGACGGCGGGTGGTTCCCGTCCGTTCGAGCGAGGTCTCCATGTCTGCCCCGGTTCTCTCCCTGTCCGCCGTGACCTTCGCCTGGCCCGACGGCAGCCCGGTCTTCTCAGGGCTCGACCTCCAGGTGCCTCGCGGTCGTTCCGCCCTCGTCGGCGACAACGGCACCGGCAAGTCGACCCTGCTCCGACTCGCCGCCGGTGACCTCCTTCCAGCCTCCGGCTCGGTTGCCGTGCGCGGTCGCCTCGGCTACCTGCCGCAGGACCTCGTGCTGCGGGCCGACGTGCGCGTCGACGAGCACCTCGGGATTGCGCAGGTGCGCCGCGCAATGGACGCGATCGAGGGCGGCGACGCCGACCCCGACCACTTCGAGGTGGTGGGCGACCGCTGGGACGTCGAGGAGCGATCGCGCGCCGAGCTGCACCGGGTGGGACTGCCCGAGGACGTCCTGGACCGCCGACTCGGGGAGCTCTCCGGCGGCGAGGTCACCCAGCTCGCGCTGGCGCGGCTGCTGCTGGACGCCCCCGACGTGCTGCTCCTCGACGAACCGACCAACAACCTCGACCGCGACGCCCGCGAGCGGCTGGTCGAGGTAGTCGACGGCTGGCGCGGGTCTCTGCTCGTGGTCAGCCACGACCGCGAGCTGCTCGAGCACGTCGACCGCGTCGGCGAGCTGCGGGAGTGGGCCGGCGGGCGCGAGGTGCGGTGGTACGGCGGCGGCTGGTCGTCGTACGCCGAGCAGGTGGCGGGCGAGCAGGCGGCCGCCGAGCAGGCCGTGCGCGCTGCCGAGTCCGACGTACGTCGCCAGCGCAACGACCTGGTCACCGCGCAGGAGGTGCTCGCGCGCCGCAAGAAGCAGGGCGCCCGGGCGGCCGCCACCCAGGGCCTGCCGAAGATCGTCATCGGGGCGCGCAAGCGCGCGGCCCAGGAGTCGGCCGCCAAGTACCGGGCCACCCACCAGGACCGGCTGGCTGACGCTCGCGGGCGCCTCGACGACGCCGAAGCACGCATGCGTCGCGACGACACGGTCCGGATCGACCTGCCCGGGACGGAGGTCCCGCCGGGTCGGATCGTGCTCGCCACCGACGGGCTCCGGCTGCGCACCGGCCGCGCAGTCGACCTCGACCTCCGCGGCCCGGAGCGGATCGCCGTGACCGGGCCGAACGGCAGCGGCAAGACGACCCTGCTGCACACGCTCGCCGGACTCATCCCGCCCGCGGCAGGAACGGCGGACGTGCGGGTGCCGCTGCGCCTGCTCCCCCAGCGTCTCGACGTGCTGGACCCGGCCCTGAGCGTGTTCGGCAATGTCGCCGCGCAAGCTCCGGGCGTCGAGGCGAACCGGCTGCGCGCCCAGCTCGCCCGGCTGCTCTTCAAGGGCACGGCCGGCGAGCAGGTCGTGGGCACGCTCTCGGGTGGCGAGCTGTTCCGGGCAACGCTGGCGACGCTGCTGCTCGCCGACCCCTCACCTCAGCTGCTGATGCTCGACGAGCCCACGAACAACCTGGACGGGTCGACCCGCGACCAGCTGGTCGGCGCGCTCACGTCGTACCGGGGCGCACTGCTCGTCGTATCGCACGACGAGACCTTCCTCGAGGAGGTCGGCGTGACCCGACGGCTGGTCCTCTAGACCGCGCAGCCGTCCGGGCCGCAGGCGTCGTCGCCGGCGACGACGTCGAGCACCGGGTGCGCCTCCTGCCAGGCGCGATCGAGCACCTGGGTGAAGACCTCGACCGGCTGGGCGCCTGACACGCCGTACTTCCGGTCGACGACGAAGAACGGCACCCCGGTGGCGCCAAGTGCCGCCGCCTCGCGGATGTCGCGCTCGACCGCGTCGGCGTACGCGTCGCCGGCCAGGACATCCTTCGCCGCGACCTCGTCGATGCCGACCTCGGTCGCGGCGGCCAGGAGCACGTCGTGGTCGGCGATGTTCTCGGCGCGCAGGAAGTATGCCGCCAGCAGCTCCTCCTTCAGCCGCGCCTGCGCCTCGGGCGACTCCGCGAGCGCCAGGTGG
>Ga0207708_10000643_pt1 | contig 26779 bp, 18 predicted proteins | sample KBSK5101metaG_FD_184340 | JGI IMG/M metagenome (GOLD analysis project Ga0207708, IMG submission 184340) | Corn, switchgrass and miscanthus rhizosphere microbial communities from Kellogg Biological Station, Michigan, USA - KBS K5-10-1 metaG... | ecosystem: Host-associated > Plants > Roots >... | reverse complement strand
CGAGCGCCACGGCGAGCACGCTGAAGAAAGCGAGCGGGAACACGGCCGAAAAGAGGGGTGGCCAGTCGTTCAGCACGCCGAGGTTCGAGAACAGCCGGCCGAGCAGGAAAAACGACAGCCCGATCATCGTGCCCGCGAAGATGCGGAACCCCACCCCGCCCTGGCGCCGCTGGAAGTGCGCGAACGGCAGCGCCAGCACCATCATCACCAGCACAGCCAGCGGGTAGAAAACCTTGTTCCAGAACGCGATCTCGAAGCGTGACGTCTTCTGCGCGTTGTTGCCGAGCACGCGGATGTTGTCGTACAGCGTGCCGAGCTCGAGACGCTCGGGCGTCACCTGGTAGACGTTGAGGATCGACGGCCGCAGCACCGTCGTCCACATGAACACGGGCGCCGTCGTTACGCGCGTCGCGTCGGCACCGATCTCGGTGGACTTGACGTTCTCGAGCTTCCATTGGCCGTTGCCGGCGAACGTTCCCGACTGCGCGACGCGCACAACCTTGAGCCGCAGGTCGTCGCCGAACTCGTACATGCGCACGCCGGACAGCGTCATGTCGGCCAGCACCGTGCGGATGTTGACGAACGTCAGGTCCTGCTTGAACCAGAAGCCGGACGCGAACTGCTGCGCGACGACCCGCGTGGCGGCGTCGCCGGACGAGCGGACCGTCTGTGCGATCCGCTCCGCCGGCGGCGCGACGTATTCGCCGGCCAGGAACGTGGCCGCGGCGAGCGGGATGCCGACGCGCAGCACCGACCATGCGACGCGCGCGAGCGACATGCCGGATGCCCGCATGACCGTGTACTCGGAGTTGGCGACGAGCTGCGACATCGCGAACAGCGTGCCGATCAGTGCAGCCACGGGGAAGAGCTCGTACAGCCGCGAGGGCAGGTTCAGCGTGACAAACAACAGTGCGCGGCTGATCGTGTAGTCGCCGCGACCGACGTCACCCAGTTCGTGGATCAGGTCGAAGAACGCGAACAATGCGAGCAGCGCGCAAAAGATCAGCAGCGTTGCGAACAGGACGTCGCGGCCGATGTAGCGCTGCAGTGTCTTCATCGGCGCAGGGTGCGGGGCAAAGGCGACGACCGCATCGGATCGTCAGGCGGGCGCTGGTCGGCGCCCGCGCGGGAAGAGCCCGCTCACGGATAACTGCTGACGAAAGAGCACCACGACCACGAGAAGCGCCGTCACGTGCGGCAGCAGCAGGCCGGACCACAGGTCGAGCTTTCCCTGCGCGATCAGGCTCTGCACGATGTTGAGGCAGTTGCTGTAGAGCATGTACAGGAATGCGGCGGCAACGAGGTTGAACGAACGTCCCATGCGTGGGTTGACGTAGGCGAGCGGCACGGCCAGGAGCGTGAGCATCAGCGCCGAAATCGGAACCGAGATGCGCCAGAACAGCTCGGCACGCTCGATCCGGCCATCGGAAACCACGAGTGCGGCGGTCGGAATTGCCTTCGACGAGGTCGGCAACTCCCGGACCTCGCTGGGCTCGATGCGCCGGCCGAGCTGCTCGAACTCGAGAACGCGGTAATCGGCGGTCCCCGGCGTGCCCTGGTAGCGGCGGCCGTGCTCGAGCACGATGAAGCGGTCCCCGTTGGGCATTTCCTCCAGCTTCCCGCGCGCAGCGACCGTGGTGGCGTCCTGCTTGTCCTCGACCGAGTGCAGAAAGACGTTCTGCACGGTGCTGTTCAGCGGATTGATGCTTTCGACGAAGACGACGAGGTTGGCCCGCGAGAATTCGCGGAACAGGCCGGGGGTGACGAACGCGACGTCGTCGCGCGACTCCAGCTGGCGCTCGAATTCGATCTTGCGCAGTTCCGCCCAGGGGGACAGGAACAGCGACAGCGCGACGATCGCGACGAGAAAAGGAGCGGCAAACAGCAGGATCGGCTGCAGGCAGGCAATCAGCGACTGACCTGACGTGAACCATACAATCATCTCGCTATCGCGATACCAGCGCGAAAGCGTCAATAGCACAGTGAGAAACAGTGCGACCGACAGCAGGATATTGAAGTAAAACAGCGCGTTGAACCCTAGAAGCGCCAGGATGCCGTCCGGCGCGACGGCACCGCCGGCGGCGCGCGCAAGCAGCCGCAGCACGAGGTTCGTGAAGAGAATGGCCAGCAGGACGAGGAACAATGCGACGGCTGTAGCCGTCAACTCGCGGACGAGACTACGCCGGAAAATCATGACGGCGGGAAAATTTTGACTTTTATACGGCGATTTGTCGATAATGGGCGGGACCTACGCCTTTGCGGTACAAAAACGTCAGGTACCAAACCCGAGGAGCCCGATGGAATTTACCATAAAAAGCGGTAGCCCCGAGAAGCAGCGCAGTGCGTGCGTCGTCGTCGGCGTCTTCGATAACCGCAAGCTTTCGCTGTCCGCCGAGCTCATTGACCGCGCGTCGAATGGATATATCAGCGAAATCATTCGCCGCGGCGACATGGAGGGAAAGCTTGGTGCCACGCTGCTGCTGCACAGCGTCCGCGGGACGCTCGCCGATCGGGTACTTCTGATCGGGCTGGGCAAGGAGCGTGACTTCCGCGACAAAGAGTTCCGGCAGGCGATTCGCAGCGCGGTCAAGCTGCTGAACGAGACGGGCTCCTACGAGGCAGTGCTCTATCTCACCGAGGAAAAGGTCAAGCGCCGCGAGGTGGCGTGGCGCGTGGAGCACGCGGTGCTGGTGGCGATGGACGCCGTCTACCGTTTCGAGCAGATGAAGAGCGAGCCCACGGAGGTGCGCCGGCCGCTGCGCAAGCTGACGCTGTCGGTGCCCCAGCGGTCCGATCTCACGGCCGGCGAGGCCGCATCGGCGCGGGGTCTTGCAATCGCACACGGCATGGACCTGGCGAAGGACCTCGGCAACCTGCCGGGCAACGTGTGCACGCCGCGGTATCTCGCCGAACGCGCGCAGGATCTCGGCAAGGAATTTCCCGAGATCAAGGTCACCGTGCTCGAGCGGCCCCAGATCGAGGCGCTCGGCATGGGCTCGTTCCTGTCGGTCACCAACGGCAGCGACGAGCCGCCCCGATTCATCGTGCTGGAATACGACCAGGCGGTGAAAAAGCAAAAGCCATTGGTGCTGGTGGGCAAGGGCATCACGTTCGACACCGGCGGCATCTCGATCAAGCCGGCCGGCGACATGGACCAGATGAAATTCGACATGTGCGGCGCGGCGTCGGTGCTCGGCGCGTTCCGGACGATCGCCGAACTGCATTCGAAGCTCAACGTCGTCGGACTCATTCCCACGTGCGAAAACATGCCGTCGGGGCGGGCGACCAAGCCGGGCGACATCGTCAAGTCGATGTCGGGACAGACGATCGAGGTGCTGAACACCGATGCCGAAGGTCGCCTGATCCTCGCCGACGCGCTGACGTATGCCGAACGGTACGAGCCGCAGGCGGTCGTCGACATTGCGACGCTGACCGGCGCGATGGTGGTTGCGCTCGGTCACGTCGCAAGCGGCATCTTCAGCAACAGCGATCCGCTGGCGCGCGCCTTGATCGCGGCGGGCGACGATGCGTACGACCGCGGCTGGCAGATGCCGCTGTGGGAGGACTACCAGGAAGGGTTGGCCAGCAATTTCGCCGATTTCGCGAACGTTGCCGGACGCGCAGGCGGCAGCATCACCGCGGCATGCTTCCTGTCGCGGTTTGCGCGCAAGTACGATTGGGCGCACATCGACATCGCCGGCATCGCCTGGAAGGAAGGCAAGAACAAGGGCTCGACCGGCCGGCCCGTTCCAATGCTCGCGACGTGGTTGCTCGCGAACGAAACGCTGGTGTGAAGAGCAGGCGAATTGGAAAACGCGGCCTGGTCCCGCAGTAGTCTTGCAAGCGCCTGCCGATGACGCAGATCGATTTCTACACGCATGTCGCGCAACCGCTGAAGCTGGCGGCGAAGATCATCGCCAAGGCGTATCGAATGCACGGCAGCGTGCGCGTGCTGACGCCCGATGCCGATACTACGCAGGCCCTCGACCGCCTGCTGTGGCTCGATCCTCCGCTGTCCTTTCTGCCCCATTGCCGGATGGACAGCGCGGTGGCAGCGGAGACGCCGATCTGGATCGACGAGCGGCTCGAGCATGCAGGCCCGGCCGCGGTCCTGCTGAATTTGCACGCGGAACCGCCGCCGTTTTTCAGTCGCTTCGAACGCCTCGCGGAACTGGTCGCTGCCGACGAGCGCAACGTCGCGGCCGGTCGCGCCCGGTTTCGCTTCTATCGCGAGCGCGGCTACGACTTGCGGCAGCACGACTGGTCGTCGCGTGACTGACGTCGCCCTTCGATCGCAGGGGGGCTGACCGATGCCCAACGCTCGCCAATTGCTCGAGCAGGCGGACGCACTGATGCGGCGCAATCGCAAACGCGGCAAGGGCAAGGGCACCGGACCGCCGACGTTGACGGACGCGCTGACGAACGAGCGCACGGGAACGCTTGCACCGACGATTATCCTGCCGGAGGCGAAGCCCGCGGCCGACTCGATCGCGCTGGGTGCGCAATCGATGGCCGATCCCATCTCGCTCGACACGCTGTCCGACTTGCCGGTGCTGACCGATGTCGTCGACGAATGGTCGTCGCAGGCCGAGGTGTGGCCGCCTGTCGTGCCCGATGCCGATGCGACCGCGCTCACCGAGGCGCTCGACGATGCGCTCGCGACTGCGTCCGAACCCACGTCGGACGTGGGGAACACGGCAGAGCCAGCGGACGCCGTGGCAACAGAACCACAATTGGTGGAAGCACCTGCCACCTTCGAGACGATAGTCCGGGCGGTCGATCGGGTCACGGACGGTGCGCCGTCGCCCGCAGCGGACGAACCTGCGACGCGTAGCGCGGAGGCATTTGACGAACCTGCGACGCGAAGTGGGGCCGCAGTGGTCGAACCTGCGACGCGCAGCGCGGAGGCAGTGGATGAACCTGCGACGCGCAGTGCGGCGGCGGTGGACGAACCCGCCCTGGACACACCTGCCCTTCGCGTCGGCGCCGCCAAGCTCGAGTCCGAAACATCGGCGCTGCCCATTCAGGACGAGGAGTTCATCCTCGACATCCCACCCATGCCGGAGCCGCTATCCGCAGCGGGCACCGACGTCGCCGCGCCGGTCGCAGCCGTGGTCGCAGCGATTCCCCAGTTCGTGCCCGGCAGTCCGGCATGGGAGGCGATGGCCGAAGAGATCCGGATGCAGGTGCTGCAGCGCCTCGATCTGTTCACCGACACCGGGATGCGCGACCAGCTCGGCGCACGGCTGCAACCGATCGTCGCGCGCGCGAGCGCGGAGCTCATCGAAACGATCAACCAGGCGCTCGGCGAGCTCGTGCGCGGCTACGTCGCGGAAGCGATCGAGCGCGAGATCGAGTCTTGGCGAAAGCGGGATGGCTGATGCGCACTCCACGTGCTAGACTCGTCGGCATGATTCAGCGTGGCATCGGAGCAATGCGCGGGACGCCGGCCGGCAACGGCTGGCGCGCGTTCGCTTATGCTTATTTTGCGGAAGTCTCCGAGGGCCGCGCGCGATCGTAACGGCAACATCGCAATCATCGAATCGAAGCGGGCGGCCCACCAGGACCGCCCGTTTTGCTTTTTGTCCCTGAAAAGGAGCGCGTCATGATCATCGTCATGCATCCCGATGCCGGCGAAGCCGAAGTTGCCGCCGTCGAAGCCAAGATCCGTTCGCACGGACTCGATGTCCACATCTCACGCGGCACCGAGCGCACGCTGATCGGCGCGATCGGCGACGAGCGCAAGCTCGATCCCGAGATGTTCGACCCGCTTCCCGGTGTCGAGCGGTCGCTGCACATCCTGAAGCCGTACAAGCTCGTCGCACGCGAGTGGCACAAGGCGAGCACGACGATCGAGGTCGGCGGCACGCGCATCGGCGGCAGCGACGTTCAGGTCATCGCCGGGCCGTGCTCGGTCGAAACGGTCCCGCAGATGGAGGCGGCCGCGGCAGGCGTTGCGGCCGGTGGCGCACGGCTGATGCGCGGCGGTGCGTTCAAGCCACGCACCAGTCCCTACGCCTTCCAGGGAAAAGGCGTCGAAGGCCTGACGATGCTGAAGAACGCCGCGTCGCGGCACGGGTTGCCCATCGTGACCGAGCTGATGGATGTACGGATGCTCGACACGTTCCTCGCCCACGATGTGGACGTGATCCAGATCGGCACGCGCAACATGCAGAACTTCGATCTGCTGAAGGAAGTCGGCAGGGTCAACGTGCCGGTGATCCTGAAGCGCGGCATGAGCGCGACGATCGGGGAGTGGCTGATGGCGGCCGAATACATCGCCGCGGGCGGCAATCACCAGATCATGCTGTGCGAGCGCGGCATTCGCACGTTCGAAACTGCGTACCGCAACGTGCTCGATGTAACGGCGGTGGCCGTGCTCAAGAAGGAAACGCACTTGCCGGTGATCGTCGATCCGTCGCACGCCGGCGGCAAGGCGTGGATGGTGCCGGCGCTGTCGTGCGCCGCGGTGGCCGCCGGTGCGGACGCATTGCTGATCGAAGTGCATCCTTGTCCCGCCGAAGCATGGTGCGACGCCGACCAGGCTTTGTCGATCCCCGAGTTCGCGAACCTGATGCAGCGTCTTGGCGCGCTCGCGACGGCAATGGGACGTTCGCTCGCATCGCCGCTGACCGGTGCTACGAACGAGCCCGCACTCGCCGTGTAAAATTGCGCGTTTTGCCCGGCGATCGGCGCGACGACATGGAACTTGCGAAAAGCTTCGAGCCCCACGCCATCGAAGCGAAATGGTATCCGCTGTGGGAAGCACGCGGATATTTCAAGCCGAGCTACACCGCGGGTGCGAAACCCTATTGCATCCAGTTGCCGCCGCCGAACGTCACGGGCACGCTGCACATGGGCCACGCGTTCCAGCAGACCCTGATGGACGTGATGATCCGCTATCACCGGATGCGCGGCTTCAACACGCTGTGGCAGGTGGGCACCGATCACGCGGGCATCGCCACGCAGATCGTCGTCGAGCAGCAGTTGAAGGCGGCGGGACAGACGCGCCACGATCTCGGCCGCGAGGCCTTCATCGAGCGCGTCTGGCAATGGAAGGAAGAGTCGGGATCGACGATCACGCACCAGATGCGTCGTCTCGGCGCAGCCGCCGACTGGTCGCGCGAGCGCTTCACGATGGACGAAGGGCTGTCGGCGGCCGTTCGCGAGACGTTCGTCCGGCTGCACGAGGACGGACTGATTTACCGCGGCAAGCGCCTCGTCAACTGGGATCCGAAGCTGATGACCGCCGTGTCCGATCTCGAAGTCGACAGCGACGAGGAGCAGGGCCGGATCTGGGAGATCGCTTATCCGCTCGCTGACGGCTCAGGCTCCCTTGTCGTCGCGACGACGCGACCCGAGACGATGCTCGGCGACACGGCCGTCGCCGTGCATCCGCAGGATGATCGTTATCGCGCGTTCGTCGGCAAGCGCGTGCGGCTGCCGCTTTCCGGCCGCGAAATACCGGTCGTTGCCGACGACTACGTCGATCGCGAATTTGGCACCGGTGTGGTCAAGATCACCCCTGCGCACGATTTCAACGATTGGGCGGTGGGCCAGCGCCATCAACTTCCGGCACTGTCGATATTCAATCTCGACGCCACCATCAACGACAACGCGCCGGCACCTTATCGCGGGCTCGACCGGTACGCGGCGCGCAAGGCGGTCGTTGCCGATCTCACGGCATTGAACCTCGTCGTATCGGAAAAGGCGCACCGGATGATCGTGCCGCGCTGCGGGCGCACCGGCGAAATCGTCGAGCCGATGCTGACCGACCAGTGGTACGTCGCAATGCGCACCCCCGCACCCGCGTCGCATCCGCTGTGGCCGGGCAAGACGATCCAACAATTGTGCCTCGATGCCGTCAGCGATGGCGGCATCGTCGATCCGCAAACCGGCGAGGCGGGGCGCGTACGGTTCGTTCCGGGCGAATGGATCTCCACGTATCTGCACTGGATCAACAACATCCAGGACTGGTGCATCTCGCGGCAGCTCTGGTGGGGTCACCAGATTCCCGCGTGGTACGACGAGAACGGCAATGTCTATGTCGCGCGAACCGAGGACGACGCGCGCGCGCAGGCGACGCGCGCGCTCGGCCGCGCGCCGGCGACGTTTCGCCGTGACGACGACGTGCTCGACACGTGGTTCAGCTCGGCGCTGTGGTGCCACTCGACGCTCGGGTGGCCCGGCGACACGCGTGAGCTCCGCACGTTCCTGCCGTCGTCGGTGCTGGTCACCGGCTTCGACATCATCTTCTTCTGGGTCGCACGGATGATCATGACGACGACCCTGTTCACCGGCAAGGTGCCGTTTCGCGACGTCTACATCAATGCGCTGGTCCGCGACGAAGAAGGCCAGAAGATGTCGAAGTCGAAAGGCAACGTACTCGATCCGCTCGACCTGATCGACGGCGTCGACGTCGAGGCGCTCGTCGCCAAGCGGACGTCGAACCTGATGAACCCGCGGCAGGCCGACACGATCGCCAAGCGTACGCGCAAGCAGTTTCCCAAGGGCATTCCCTCGTTCGGCGCCGACGCGGTGCGCTTCACGTTCGCGTCGCTCGCGACCTTCAACCGGACGCTGAATTTCGATCTCAACCGCTGCGATGGCTACCGCAACTTCTGCAACAAGCTGTGGAATGCAACGCGCTTCGTGCTGATGAACGTCGAGGGTCGCGACGTGGGGCTCGACGAGTCGCTGCCGCACGATTACACGTTCGTCGACCGCTGGCTCATCGGCCGGCTGCAACAGGCCAAGCACGACATCATCGAGAATCTCGCGGCCTATCGGTTCGATCTCGCGGCAAAGGCGTTGTACGAGTTCGTCTGGGACGAATACTGCGACTGGTACGTCGAGCTTGCGAAGGTTCAGCTCGGTCGCGCCGATGCCGCCGGTGCCGACGCTGCGGCACGCGGGACGCGCTCGATGCTCGTACGCGAGCTCGAGGCGACGCTGCGACTCGCGCATCCGTTCATGCCGTTCATCAGCGAAGAGCTCTGGCAGATCCTGGGTCCGCTCGCCGGCAAGAAGGGCGACACGATCTCGCTGCAGCCGTTCCCGCAGGCGCACTTCGAGCGCGTCGACGAGGCCGCGAATGCGCGGATGGCGGTGTTGAAAGACATCGTCAACGCATGCCGGACGCTGCGCGGCGAGATGGGCATCTCGCCGGCGCAAAAGGTGCCGTTGATCGCCGCCGGTGACCGAGCGACGTTGACCGAACTCGCCCCGTACCTGGTACCGCTGGTCAAGCTGTCGGATGTGCGAATCGTCGACGTGCTGCCCGAAGGGGATTCGCCGGTGCAGATCGTCGGCGACTATCGGCTGATGCTGCACATCGAAGTCGACGTCGCCGCCGAGCGCGAGCGCATCGCCAAGGATATCGCGCGCCACGAAGGCGAGATCGCCAAGGCGCAGACGAAGCTCGCCAACGAGGGGTTCGTCGCACGCGCGCCGGGTGCTGTCGTCGAGCAGGAGCGCGCACGACTCGCAGGCTTCAACGCGACGCTCGCCAAGCTCCGCGAGCAATACACGCGGCTCGGCGGCTAGGCTCTCGCGCGCCGGCGGTGCCCATGCAGCGGCACGGTAAACGTGAACGTGCCTGCTTACCACTCGCACCTTGTCGCCCATCATGCCGCTCGCGTTGAACCATACGTTCCGCGCGCTCCGGCATCGCAACTACCGGCTGTTCTTCACGGGGCAGGGCCTCTCGCTGATTGGCACCTGGCTGCAGCAGGTTGCGATGGGATGGCTGACGTACCGGCTGACGGGCTCGGCGTGGCTGCTTGGCGTCGTCGCGTTCTGCGCCAACGTCGGCATCCTGCTGTTCAGCAATGTATCCGGCGTGCTCGCCGACCGGATTGATCGGCGTCGCGGGCTGCTCGTCACGCAGTCGCTGATGCTCGTGCAGGCGGTCGTGCTGGCGGTGCTCGTCTGGTTCGGGTGGATCCAGACGTGGCATCTGATTGTCCTCGCGTTGTGGCTCGGCACGTGCTCGGCGTTCGATCTGCCGCTGCGTCAGTCGATGTACGTGCATTTCATCGCCGACCGCGGCGATCTCGCCAATGCGATCGCGCTGAACTCGATGCTGGTCAACACCGCACGTGTAGTCGGTCCCGCAGTTGCGGGCGTGCTGCTCGCATTGACCAGCGAAGCGGTGTGCTTCGCGCTGAACGCGTTGTCGTTCGTCGCCGTCATCGTCGCAATCCTGAAGATGCATTGGCCCGCCGACGTTCGGCCCGGCGTCGCGTCCGGCTGGTGGGCGAGCTGGCTGGAGGGTGCGCGCTACGCGTCCGGCATCAAGCCGGTGCGCGCGCTACTCGTGCTGGTGGCCGCGCTTTCGTGGACGATCACCCCCTACACCTCGCTGATGCCCGTCTATGCGAAGGACATTTTCGGCGGCGGGCCGCACACGCTCGGCTATCTGCTCTCGGCCGCGGGGCTGGGCGCGCTCGCATCGACCGCATACCTCGCAGGCCGCTCGACGGTGCGTGGGCTCGGCCGCATCATCATGCTGGGCGCGGCAACGAGCGGACTGGCGCTCGCCGCGTTCTCGTACATGCGGATCTATCCAATCGCGCTGCTGCTGATGGTGCTGGTAGGTGGGGGAACGATCCTCGCGGCGGCGTCCGCCAACACGATCCTGCAGACGATCGTCGATGACCGGCTGCGCGGCCGCGTCGCGTCGTTCTACACGCTCGCGTTCATGGGAGTGGCTCCGCTGGGTAACCTAGCCGCCGGTGCGCTCGCAGGGCTGGTTGGCGCGCCATTCACGTTCGCGCTGAACGGCGCGCTCGCCGCGCTGGCCGCGCTTTGGTTTCGCGCACGGCTGCCGATGATGCGCAATGCGTTGCGGCCGCTGTACGAAGAGCTCGGCGTGCCGCGGCGCCAGCGCTGACGCAACGTTCAGCGAAGCATGAATGACATCGCCGACAGACTGTTCAGCACGCGCACCGCGTGGCGCATCGTCGGCGACGAGAACTCCAGCGTGGCGGCGTCGACGCGACGCACGAGCGGCAACATCGCGAAGAGATCGGCGTAGGCGGGGCTTGCCGCCTGCACGCGCACGCTCAGAGGCGTCCGCTGCGGCGCGATGCGCAACGTCGCGGTGCGCTGCGCGGCCGTGCGCGCGCCAGCCTCGATCGCGGCGCAGGCAGCCGCCGACGATAGGCTCGTCGCGGATCGGTGCCCGTGCGCGGTCTTCACGGCGACGCCGACGGCGTTGGGAAACAGTGCAGCCGCCTCGGCCACGCATCGATCGTCTCCCGATACGAACGCGACCGGCGCGCCGAACTCGGCTGCGACGCCGCCGTAGAGCGCGAGCTCGCCGGCTTCGTCGCCGTTGACGAGCACGCGCGCGAACGCCGTGCTGTTGATCGTGTGCGCGAGCACGCCCGCTGCCATCGCTTTCGCATGCCACCCGACGAGGAACACGGCGACGCAGCCCTCCTCGACGCCCGCCATCATGCCGAGCTCGCGTGGCTTGCCCTGCAACAGTCGCGCCGACGGGTCGATGGTTTCCGCGAGGAGGTTACGGAAATCGCCGTGCGAATCGTTGACGATCACGTCGGTGGCACCGCCCGCCCGCGCGCCCGCGATGGCCGCGCTCGCCTCTGCCGTCATCCAGCGCCGCGCGCGCTCGTAGTCGGCGTTGCCCGGTCGCGCGTGGTCCGGATGCACGACACCGGCAACGCCCTCGATGTCGACGGAAACGAGGATCCTCACGGAGTGCGTCGTTGCAAGGCCGGCGCGATACCGCGCATCGCTTCGACTCGCAGCACGAGGGTCGCGCTCATTGCCGCTCGATCTTGGGGTCCAGCGCGTCGCGCAGTCCGTCGCCCAGCAGGTTGAATGCGAGCACGGTGACGAAGATCGCGAGCGCGGGGAAGATGGCCTCGTGCGGGGCGGTCAGCATGTCGGCGCGGGCGGCGTCGAGCATCGCACCCCACTCCGGCGTCGGCGGCTGCGCACCCATGCCGAGGAAGGACAGGCTCGCGGCCGTGATGATCGACGTGCCGATACGCAGCGAAAAATAGACGACGACCGCCGCGATCGTTCCCGGGAAGATGTGCCGGAAGATGATCGTCCGATCCGAGGCGCCAAGACTGCGCGCGGCCTCGATGAACGTCAGGTGCTTCAGCGCCAGCGTGTTGCCGCGCACCAGCCTGGCGAACGTGGGGATGCTGAAAACGGCGACTGCGACGACGACGTTCGCCATGCCGCCGCCGAGGATCGCGACGATGCCGATCGCAAGCAGGATGCCGGGGAATGCAAACAGCACGTCGGCGATCCGCATGATGATCCGGTCCCACCAGCCCTCTTTGTAGCCGGCGATCAGCCCGAGGATCGTGCCGATGAACGCACCGACCGCCACCGACAGAAAGCCGGCGGCAAGCGAGATGCGAGCACCCATCAGGATGCGGCTGTAGATGTCGCGACCGAGCGCGTCGACGCCGAACCAGTGGGTTGCGGATGGCCGGGCGTTCAGCTTCTCATAGTCGAAGTAGTTTTCCGCGTCGAACGGCGTGATCCACGGCGCCGCGATTGCGACGACGACCAGCAGCACCACGAATGCGCCGGCAACCAGTGCCACGCGCTGCCGCTTGAACTTGCGCCAGAACTCCGACCACGGCGTGCGCACACGCTCGTCGGCAACGAGCGGAGCGACACCCAGCGTGACGGCCGGCTCGTCGCCCATCATCGATGCTTGGATCGCGGAGCAGAACAGGGCGCGCGAAAGGCTTGCATCAGCGATACCGGATGGCAGGGTTGATCAGGCCGTACAGCACATCGACAACCAGGTTGATCAGGATGAACTCGAGCGAGAAGAGCAGCACGAGCGCCTGTATCACCGGATAGTCGCGCATGTCGACGGCATCCACCAGCAGGCGGCCGAGGCCGGGCCAGTTGAACACCTTCTCGACGACGATCGAGCCGCCGAGCAGGAAACCGAACTGCAGCCCCATCATCGTGACCACGGGAATCAGTGCATTGCGCAATCCGTGCTTGATGACGACGCGTCGCTCGTCGAGTCCTTTCGCCCGCGCCGTGCGGATGAAGTCCTCGCCGAGGATCTCGACGAACGACGAGCGCGTGAACCGGGCCATGATCGCCGCCACCGCCGCGCCGAGTGTCAGCGACGGGAGCACGTAATGGCGCCACGTGTCGTCGCCCACGGTCGGCAGCCAGCCGAGCTGCACCGAGAAAAACTGCATCAGCACCATGCCGAGTGCGAATGCCGGAAACGAGATGCCGGACACCGCGAGCGTCATGCCGATACGATCAGGCCACTTGTTTCTCCACACGGCGGACACGATGCCGAGGGCCATGCCGATCAGAACCGACCACAGCATGCTCCAGACCGTCAGCCAGAACGTAGGCATGAAACGGTCGGCGATCTCGGTGGCCACCGAACGTTTCGTCCGGAGCGACGTGCCGAAATCCCAGCGCAGCACGCCGCCGACGAACCGAACGAACTGCTGCGGCAGCGATTTGTCGAGTCCGAGATCCTTGCGGACGAGCTCGACCGTTTCCGGATTGGCGTCCGGTCCGGCGGCGAGCCGCGCCGGATCGCCCGGCAAGAGGTGCACGAACAGGAATACGAGGAAGCCGACAAGGAGCAGCGTCGGCAGCAGCCCGAGCAGGCGCTTGGCTAAGTATTGAGTCATCGCTGCCGACCGCGTGAGCGCTCGGGCTTGCGTCGGTGGTTACGCGGAAAGCGAAGGGCCGTCCCGAGCCTTCCGCGTTGACTCTACCCGAGCAAAGTATCGTGCGAGCGCAGCGAGCGAAACTTTGCTCGGTTCATCGCAAGTCGATCTCGTTGAAGTTGAACGACGCATCGGGAATCACGTACACGCCCGACAGCTTCTTGTTGTGCGCCGACAGCAACTGCTCGACGACGAGCGGCGCCCACGGCGCATCGTTCCAGATCGTTTCCTGCGCATCCTTGTAGAGCTTGGCCTTCTCGGCCGAATCGGTCGTCAACTGGGCCTTCTTGATGTCGCCGTCCACCTTCTCGTTCTTGTAGTACGCCGTGTTGAACAGGCGCGGCGGCCACGATTCGCCGTACAGCAGCGGGCGCAACGCCCAGTCGGCTTCACCGGTCGACGTCGACCAGCCGACGTAGTAGAGGCGAACGGGCGCGGTCTTCGGATCCTGCCAGCTTTCGACTTTCTCGACGCGCTGTCCAGCCTCGAGCAGCGTGATCTTCGTCTTGATGCCGATCTGCTGCAGCTGCTGCTGGATGAATTGCGTGACCTTCTGTGCCGTCGTGTGGTTATAGGCGGACCACAATTCCGTCTCGAATCCGTTCGGGTAGCCGGCCTCGGTCAGCAGCTGCTTCGCCTTCGCGACGTCGTACGGCCACGGGCCGATCTTGACGGCGTATTCGACACCCTGGGGTGCCACGCCCGCTGCCGGCGTTGCATAACCGCTGAACGCCACCTTGGCGAGCGCGTCCTTGTTGATCGCGTAGGCAATCGCCTGCCGGACCTTCGGGTTGTCGAATGGTTTCTGCTGCGTGTTCATCGACAGGTAGCGCAGCACGATCGAAGGCGCGGCGACCACTTCGAGGTCGGGCTTCGCCTTCAGCACTTCCGCCACTTCGTAGGGCACGGGGAACGTGAAATGCGCTTCGCCGGTCTGCATCAGTGCCGCGCGCGAGTTGTTGTCCACGACGGGCTTCCACGTGATCGTGTCGACCTTCGGATAGCCCTTGCGCCAATAGTCATCGAACTTCGCGACCTTCAGGTAGTCGGTGGCCTTCCACTCGACGAACTTGAAGGGTCCGGTGCCGACCGGATGGAAGGCGATGTCCTTGTTGCCCCACTGCTTCAGTGCAGCGGGACTGATCATCACCGTCGACGGGTGCGCGAGTTGCGCGATGAACGGCGAGAACGCGGTCTTCAGCGTGAAGCGAACCGTGTAGTCGTCGACGACTTCCGTCTTCGCGATGTTGTCGTTGTAGAGGCCGTAACGCTTCAGCTTGTTGTCGGGATTAGTCACGCGGTCCAGGTTGACCTTGACGGCGTCCGCCTTGAAATCGGTGCCGTCATGGAACTTGACGCCCTTGCGCAGCTTGACGGTGTAGACGAGCCCGTCCTTGCTCGCTTCATAGCTTTCGGCGAGCACCGGGACCATCTTCATGTCCTTGTCGAAGCCGTACAGGCCTTCGTAGAACGACTTCGCCATCGCCTGCGACAGCGTGTCGTTCGCGTCGTAGGGATCGGTTGTCGTGAACGTCGACGCCACGGCGAACACGACGTCCTTCGCGGCGTACGCGGGCGTCGCTGCGGCGATTGCCAGCAGCGTCGCGGTGAGCATGCGATGGAACGGTTTCATCGTAGACTCCTCGTGAGATGAAGCGACCCTGCGGGCCGCAAGACTTTGTCAGTCCCTAGTACGCGCCGCCGACACGGTGCATTGCGACGAAGTGGCCCGGCGCCACTTCCGTCAACGGCGCTGTTTGCGGTTCATCGCCCACAGAGCGGATCGGACTCGGGATTTCGTCGGATGATAGCGCTCTTTCACGGCGTCTTCGCGCGGGATCGGCAACCGGCACCGCCGCCATGAGCTTGCGCGTGTAGGGATGCTGCGGATCGTCGAACACCGCGCGCCGCGGCCCGATCTCGACGATCTGCCCGAGGTACATCACGGCGACCCGGTGACTGACGCGCTCGACGACGGCCATGTCGTGCGAAATGAACAGATAGGCAACTCCGAACTCCGCCTGCAGGTCGAGCAGCAGGTTGACGATCTGTGCCTGGATCGACACGTCGAGCGCGGACACCGCTTCGTCGGCGACGATGATCCGTGGCTGCAACGCAAGCGCGCGCGCGATTGCGATCCGCTGCCGCTGGCCGCCGGAGAATTCGTGCGGGTAGCGACGCGCGTGCTCGCCGGCGAGCCCGACGTGCTCGAGCAGCCACGCAACGCGCTCCTCGGCTTCGCGTCCTCTCGCCACACCGTGGACGTACAACGGTTCGGCGATCGAGAACCCGATGGTGAGCCGCGGATCCAGCGACGCGAACGGATCCTGGAAGATCATCTGGATGTCGCGGCGCACCGGGCGCAGTGCATTGGCAGGCAGTGCGGCGATGTCCTTGCCCTCGAACTCGATGCTGCCGCCGGCGATGTCGACGAGCCGCAACAGCGATCGACCCGTCGTCGACTTGCCGCAACCCGATTCGCCGACGAGCGCCAGCGTCTCGCCCGCCGCGAGATCGAAGCTCACCTGCTCGACGGCGTGCACGCGCCGGCGCACGCGACCGAAGAAGCCGGACCTGACGTCGAAACGCGTCGTCAGGCGGCGCACGCGCAGCAGCGGTGCACCGACGCGACGCCCGTCGCGCGCCGTCGCGGGGGCGCTCTCCGCGGGTAGCGGCGCCGCCCCCGGCAGCGGAAACTTCCGCGGCAAATCCTCGTTGCGCAGCGCACCGAGCTTCGGCACGGCCGCGAGCAACGCGCGCGTGTAAGGTTGTGTCGGCGACTTGAAGATCGTTTCCGCCGTGCCTTCCTCGACCTTCTCGCCGCGGTACATGACGACGACGCGATCGGCCACTTCGGCGACCACTCCCATGTCGTGGGTGATGAACATCACCGCCATGTGCATCTCGTCCTGCAGCAAGCGGACGAGTGTGAGGATCTGCGCCTGGATCGTCACGTCGAGCGCCGTCGTCGGCTCGTCGGCGATCAACAGCGACGGACGGCACGACAGCGCCATCGCGATCATCACGCGCTGTCGCATGCCGCCGGAAAGCTGATGGGGGAAGCGGTCGAGAACGGAACGCGCTTCGGGAATGCGGACCTGCTCGAGCATACGCAACGCTTCGGCGCGCGCCGCGCGGGTGTCCTTGCGCTGATGGAGCCGGATCGATTCGGCGATCTGCTCGCCGACGGGGAATACCGGGTTCAGCGACGTCATCGGCTCCTGGAAGATCATTGCGATCTCGGCGCCGCGGATCTCACGCATCGTATGCGCGTTCGCCGCTGCGAGATCGACGTGGCTTCCGCCGGGTCGCGCAAACGTCATCCGGCCGCCGACGATGCGACCGCCGCCGTGCTCGACCAAGCGCATCACGGACAGCGCGGTCACCGATTTGCCGGAACCTGATTCACCGACGACGGCGATCGTCTCGCCGCGACCGATGTGGAACGAGAGGTTGCGTACCGCGTTGACGACGCGGTCCGCCGTGGCGAACTCGACCGTCAGCCGGTCGACGGTCAGGACAGGGGCGCGCGACTCGGGCACGCACCCATGTTAGCAGTCGTTAGGAACCGCTAGACCTTCTCCGGCTCGGGCGTGCGGCGCTTCTGCAGCAGCGCCGGTACGGGCCGCGACCGGCGCGCGGCGTGCATGTGCGCATGTGGGTGCGGCACGTTCGGTCCGCTGGCAGGCTGCGCGCGCTTGACGAGCGGCTGGTCGGGATTCTTGGCGTACGCCGCCTCGCGTTCAGCACGCCGCGTGTCGCCCGTGGATGCGTGCTCGCGGCGCGTCGCGCTGCTGGTCGTCCGCTCCCGCGGTTCGCTGCTCGCGGAATCGCGTCCCGACGAGCCGTTCAGCGTGCGCTCGCGCCGGTGCTCGGTGCTCGCACCACCATCGCGACGTGCGTCGCCTTGGGATGTCCGCTCGCGAACGGGTCGCTCCGAACTCGTGCGGCGCGACGGGCGGTCCTGCGCGGCGGAAACGTCGAATCCGTCCGCTGCGACAATCGTGACCTTCTTTTTCAGCAGCTTCTCGATTTCGGCCAGGTATTTTTCCTCTTCCGGTGCCACGAACGAAATCGCTTCACCGGTCGCCCCGGCGCGGCCCGTGCGGCCGATCCGGTGGATGTAGTCCTCCGGTACGTGCGGCAGCTCATAGTTGACGACGAGCGGCATGTCGTCGATGTCGAGGCCGCGTGCCGCGACGTCGGTCGCGACCAGCACCTGCAGCTTGCCTTCCTTGAACTGGGACAGCGCTTCCAGGCGCGCCGCCTGCGTCTTGTCGCCGTGGATCGCCGACGTCGCGAGGCCGTCCTTCTCGAGCTGCCGCGCGAGGCGCGACGCGCCGTGCTTCGTGCGCACGAAACAGAGCACCTGCCACACGGCACGCGATTTCACGAGGTGCACGAGCAGCGGCCGCTTCGCATCCTGCGACAGCTTGTACGCGGTTTGCGAAACGGTTTCCGCCGCGGTGTTCCGCCGTGCGACTTCGATCAGCCGCGGCGCGTTGAGCAACTCGTCGGCGAGACGCTTGATCTCGTTGGAGAACGTTGCGGAAAAGAGCAGGTTCTGCCGTTTCTTCGGCAGGAGCGACATGATCCGCTTGATGTCGGGAATGAAGCCCATGTCGAGCATCCGGTCGGCTTCGTCGAGTACGAGGATCTCGACCTGGCCGAGATTGACGCTCTTCTGCTCGACGTGATCGAGCAACCTTCCCGGCGTGGCGACGAGGATCTCGACGCCGGCGCGAACGATCGCCAGCTGCTGGCGGATGTCGACGCCGCCGAACACGCATGTCGAGCGCAGGTTCGTGTGCTTGCCGTATTCCTTGATCTGCTCCTCGACCTGGATCGCGAGTTCGCGCGTCGGCGCGATGATCAGCGCGCGGACGTGATGGCGGGCGGGCGAGGGACTCGTGTTCGCGTACGGCAACAGTTTTTGCAGGATCGGCAAGCCGAAGCCCGCCGTTTTGCCGGTACCGGTCTGGGCACCGCCCATGATGTCGTGGCCGGCGAGTATCTCCGGAATCGCCTGCGCCTGGATCGGCGTGGGCGTCGTATAGCCGGACTCGGTGATGGCCCGAAGGATTTCGGGCCGCAACCCGAGCTCGGCAAAGCTCGTTGCGTGCATGTAGTGCTCCTGGGGCGCGGCCTACCGCTTCGGCGGTTTCCGGTCCAGGCAGCGAGATAGCGTTGCGAAGATGGCTTCAGCGCCGGAACAGTCCGGGGCGCTGCGCGTGTGGGCGGTGACCGGAACGGCCGCCCGAAGCAGGATTATAGGCTAACTGACGGATTTTTCAAAATATTCTCTTCGAGAGGTCGCTCGGCCCGCTATAATCGACTGTTTTGCCGGCGCCACCCGAGATCCGGCTTCGAAACGCTCTCATGTCCAAGCTTCGCAACGACCTTCGGAACATCGCGATCATCGCGCACGTCGACCACGGCAAGACCACGCTGGTCGACAAGCTGCTGGTGCAGGCGGGCACTTTCGCCAAGCACTTCCACGTTGGCGAGCGGATGATGGACAACAACGACATCGAGCGCGAGCGCGGCATCACGATCTTCGCGAAAAACTGCGCGGTCCGTTACGTCCGTGAGGACAAGATCGTTCACATCAACATCGTCGACACGCCGGGCCACGCGGATTTCGGCGGCGAGGTCGAGCGTGTGCTGGGCATGGTCGACGGCGTGCTGTTGCTCGTCGACGCCGTCGAAGGCCCTATGCCGCAGACGCGGTTCGTCACGCTGAAGGCGCTTAAGCAGGGCCTGCGGCCGATCGTCGTCGTCAACAAGGTCGACCGTCCGGGCGCGCGGCCCGAATGGGTCGTCAACCAGACGTTCGAGCTGTTCGATCGCCTGGGTGCGACCGATGCACAACTGGACTTCCCTGTCGTCTATGCGTCGGCGCTGAATGGCTGGGCGACGCTCGACGTGAACGTCGCCAAGGCGGCGTCGCGCAAGCGCGAGGATGCCGAGGACGCCGGCGGGGCGGCAAGGGCAGTTTCGGTCGACGACGACGCTGCCGACATGCGGCCGCTGTTCGAGACGATCATTTCGTACGTGCCGGCACCGGCGGGCGAGGTCGATGCGCCGCTGCAGTTCCAGGTGAGCGCGCTCGATTATTCGAGTTACGTCGGCCGGCTGGGCATCGGACGCATCCGCCGTGGCAGTATGCTGCCCGGGCAGGAAGTGGCGGTCCTGAATCACCCGCTGGCCGAAGGCGAATTGCCCGCGCGCGGCCGCATCGGCCAGGTCTTCATGTTCGAGGGACTGAACCGCGTTCCCGTCGAGCACGCGGAAGCCGGCGACATCGTGCTCGTCACGGGCATCGACGACCTGACGATCGGCACGACGCTCGCCGCGGTCGAGGCGCCTCACGCGTTGCCCGGGATCTCGGTCGACGAGCCGACGCTGTCGATGTATTTTCAGGTCAACACGTCGCCGCTCGCGGGCCGCGAGGGCAAGTATGTGACGTCGCGCAACCTGCGCGATCGCCTGAACCGCGAGCTGCTGACGAACATGGCGCTGCGCGTCGACGAAACCGGCGACACCGACGCGTTTCTCGTGTCGGGTCGCGGCGAGCTGCATCTCACCATCCTGCTCGAGAACATGCGCCGCGAAGGCTACGAGCTTGCGGTGTCACGGCCGCGCGTCGTGCTGAAGGACGTTGCGGGCGAAAGCCATGAGCCGTATGAAGCGTTGTCGGTCGACGTCGAGGAGCATCACCAGGGTGCGGTGATGGAAGCGCTCGGCGTGCGCCGTGGCGAGCTCGTCAACATGGAATCCGACGCACTCGGACGCACGCGGCTGGACTATCGAATTCCCGCGCGGGGCCTGATCGGATTCCAGGGCGAGTTCATGAACCTCACGCGCGGCACGGGCCTGATGAGCCACGTGTTCGAGGAATTTGCGCCTGTGAAGGGCGACATTCCGGAACGCCGCAATGGTGTGCTGATCTCGCAGGAGGAAGGCGACGCCGTCGCTTATGCGCTGTGGAAGCTGCAGGAGCGCGGGCGGATGTTCGTCTCGCCCGGCGAGAAGCTGTACGAGGGCATGGTGATCGGCATCCATAGCCGCGACAACGATCTCGTCGTCAACCCCATCAAGGGCAAGCAGCTGACGAATGTCCGCGCGTCCGGCAAGGATGACGCGATTCTGCTGACGCCGCCAATCGGTCTCACGCTCGAATACGCCGTCGAATTCATCGCGGACGACGAGCTCGTCGAGATCACGCCAAAGTCGATTCGCATCCGCAAGCGCCACCTGAAGGAACACGAGCGCAAGCGCGCATCACGCGAAGCCGCTTGACGCTACGCAGGACCGGCCCGCGCCGACGCATCGCGAGCGTCATCATCGACCGGGCGTGACCCCTCGCACAGCACCGCGATGACCCGCGAGCATCCGACCCGCTTCGATGCCGCGACGGCAGCACGGTTCGCCGGAATCGCACTGTCCAACATCGCGTGCGACTACCCGCACAAGCTTGACCATGTCATCGATTGCGACGGCGATGTCGTCGCGCCCCGCGACCTGCATCCGGCGTTCCACGGCAGCTTCGACTGGCATTCGTGCGTGCATATGCACTGGCTGCTCGCGCGGATCCTGCGCGGGTTTCCGAGCCTGCCCGTGTGTGCGTCGATCGAAGCCGCGTTGGACCGCAACCTTGCAGCTCACGCAATCGCCGCCGAGCTCGCATACGCGGCCCGGCCATCCAGTACGGCCTTCGAGCGGCCGTACGGATGGGCGTGGTTGCTGAAGCTCGCCATCGAGCTGCGGTTGCTGGGCGGGCCGGGTGCCCGCTGGTCGATCGCGTTGCAGCCACTCGCCGATACGTTCGCGGCGCGCTTGAAAGCATTTCTCGCCCGTGCGCGTTATCCCGTACGCCACGGCGTGCATTCGAACAGCGCCTTTGCGCTCGCGCTGGCCATCGACTACGCGCGCCATGCGGGTGACCCTGCGCTCGAAACCGCATGCGTTGCCAAGGCGCTCGCGTTCTTCGCGGACGACCGCGGCCTGCCGGCGCAATGGGAACCGTCGGGGGCCGACTTCCTGTCGCCTTCGTTGATGGAGGCGAGCCTGATGCGACGCGTCGTCGACGGCGGCGCGTTCGGCGGCTGGCTTCGGGCCGCGCTGCCGGGGTTCGACAATGCGACGCCCACCACGCTGTTCGAACCGGTCACCGTCGACGATCGCACCGACGGCCAGCTCGTGCATCTCGATGGTCTCAACCTGTCGCGCGCCTGGTGCTTCCACGATGTGGCGGCAGCACTTGCGCCGGACGATGCTCGCAGGGCAGTCGCTCGCCACGCGGCGGACACCCATCTTGTCGCCGGCTGGACGGGCCTGGCCAGCGACGATTTCGCCGGTGCACACTGGCTCGCGTCATTTGCAGCACTTGCGCTCGATGCCGCTTGCTAAACTCGACCAATGAGTGACATCGGCTGGATCGTCGCGGTCGTCGCGTTCGTCGCGGTCGTCGTGCTCATCGCGCTGTCGGCGATGACGCTCGTGCGACTGGTCGCGCTTGCGCGGGAGCGCGACACGTCGGCGCGCGACGCCGCCGAGGTTCGCGGTCGGCTCGAGGCGATCGGGCGAAGTGTCGCCGACCACGAGCGCGACGTTCGCCAGGATCTCGCGATTGCGCGTAACGAGGCAGCGAACGCGGGTACGGCGCTGCGGCAGGAGTTGGGCGACGTGATGGCGCGCTATGCCGAATCCAATGCTCAGCTGCACGCAGCGGCCGCGCATTCGCAAGCAGGCGAGTTGAAGGCATTCGGCGATCGCTTGGCGCAGGTGGCACAGGCGTCGGAGACGAGGCTCGACGCGCTGCGCCGTACGCTCGAGGAGCGTCTCGACATGCTGCGCGCTGAGAACGCGCAGAAGCTCGAGCAGATGCGCTCGACCGTCGACGAGAAGCTGCAGGCGACGCTCGAGCAGCGGCTCGGCGCATCGTTCAGGCAGGTGTCGGAGCGTCTGGAACAGGTGCATCGCGGGCTTGGCGAGATGCAGTCGCTCGCCACCGGCGTCGGCGATCTGAAGCGCGTGTTGACGAACGTCAAGTCGCGCGGAACCTGGGGCGAGGTGCAGCTCGGTGCACTGCTCACCGACCTGCTTCAACCCGGCCAATACGCGCAGAACGTCGCTACGCGGCCAGGCTCGAAGGAGCGGGTCGAATACGCGGTCCGCTTTCCGGGCCGCAGCGACGACGGTGCGCCGTGCTGGCTGCCGATCGACGCCAAGTTTCCGCTCGACGACTGGCAGCGGCTGCAGGATGCAATCGAGCGCGCGGACGCCGCCGCCGTCGATGCAAGCCGCCGCGCGCTCGACCAGTTCTTCAAGGTGCAGGCTCGGATGATCCGCGACAAGTACGTCGAGACGCCGCACACGACCGATTTCGCGATCTTGTTCGTCCCGACGGAAGGTCTCTTCGCCGAGGCGATGTCGCGCCCCGGGCTTGCGGACACGTTGCAGCGCGAGTTCCGTGTGACGCTCGCCGGGCCGACCAACCTCGCCGCGATGCTGAACAGCCTGCAACTCGGCTTCCGGACGCTTGCCATCGAGAACCGCTCGACCGAGGTCTGGCGGGTGCTCGGTGCCGTCAAGACGGAGTTCGGACGCTTCGGCGCATTGCTCGCGAAGACGAAGGACAAGCTCGACCAGGTCGGACGCACCCTCGACGACGCGAGTCGCAAGAGCACGACGATTGCGCGCAAGCTGCGCGACGTCGAAGCGCTGCCCGAGGATGAGGCCGATCGCTTGCTGACGGCCGAAGGCAGCCGGCTCGTCGATGTCGATGTCGACGACGACACGGATGCAGACGTGCCGTCGCTGATGCCACCGCCGCACTGATCGCGCTGGGCAGAAAGGCTGACCGCCGTGTTCGACGCGCTCCGCCGCTATCGGCAGAAACGGGTGCTGCGCACGGCGGCGCTGCCCGATCCGCTGTGGCGCGACGCGTGCGCCGCGCTGCCTTTCCTTGCGCAGTACGACGCGAAGGAGCTTGCGCGGTTGCGCGACCTCGTCGTGCTGTTCCTCGACGCGAAGAGCATCGTCGGCGCGCAAGGCCACGACGTAACGCCGTTGCAGCGAACGATCATCGCGATCCAGGCGTGTGTGCTCGTGCTCGAGCTTGATATCGCGCTGTTCGATGGCTTCGAGAACGTCGTCGTGTATCCGGGCGAGTTCGTGCCCGGCTGGGAGTACGAGGACGAGTACGGCGTCGTCCATCGGCAGGACGACGCGCTCGCAGGCGAGGCGATGCGCGGCGGTCCGGTGATCTTGTCGTGGCCGGACGTCGCGGCTTCGGCGGACTGGGACGAATCGCAGATGAACCTCGTCATTCACGAGTTCGCGCACAAGATCGACATGCACGACGGCGACGCCAATGGCTGTCCGCCGCTGCCCGACGACGTGGCTCGGCGCGACTGGCAGCGCGTGATGCGCGCCGCATATGCCGATTTCTGCGCGCGCGTCGATGCGAACGAGGACACGACGATCGATCCGTACGCGGCCGAGAACCCCGGTGAATTCTTTGCGGTCCTGTCGGAAGTATTCTTCGCCGATCCGCTGCTGTTGCGCGACGACTATCCAGACGTGTATCGCCAGTTCGCGCGCTTCTATCGGCAGGATCCCGCGTCGCGAGCGCGCTGACGGTGCCGCGGCCGGGCCTGCGCGGTCGAGGCCGCGGTTCGCTGCGATGATTGTGGCGTATTCTTGCGCCCGTCGACGAACTCGAAGGGACGGTCACTTTCATGAAATGCACGCTGGTCGGATCGCGATATTTCGGCGCGCTCGTATTCGATGCGCTGATGAAGGACGGTGTCGACGTCGCCCAGGTCGTGGCGCCCGCCGCCGACGACCGTCTCGCGCTGGCGGGGCAGGCGGCCGGCGTGCCGGTGCACGTCCTCGAGAGTCCGAAGATCGTTCCGGGAGCCGCGATACCGGACGGAACCGACCTGATCGTCGCCGCGCACACGCATGCGCGCGTCAGCGACGAGGCGCTCGCGCGCTCGCGGTTGCGCGGCATCGGCTATCACCCGTCGCTGCTGCCGCGGCACCGGGGCATCGCCGCCGTCGAATGGACGATCCTAGAAGGCGATCCGATTGCAGGCGGATCCGTCTATCACCTGGCCGACGGCTGGGATGCAGGCGCGATCGCGGCGCAGGACTGGTGCTTCGTCGGCAAGGGCGAGACGGCGCGCGACCTGTGGGAACGCGCGCTGGCGCCAATGGGGCTCGATCTCCTGAAGCGCGTCGTCCGCCACGCGGCCGAGCACGGCGCGCTCCCTTCGAAGTCGCAGGACGAGCGATTTGCAACGAAGGCGCCGATGATCCGTCGCACCGTGTCCCTGACGGAGGAAGGCAAATCGGTCGGCACGTCGCTGATCGTCACGGCGATCGGGAGCGACCGCCCCGGGATCGTCAGCCTGCTGTCGGACCGCGCACAGGGCTTCGGCGCGAATTGGGCCGGCAGCCGGATGGCGAACCTGGCGGGTCAGTTCGCGGGCATGGTGCATTTCGAGGTTCCGAAGCAGAACGCCGAGCCGCTGATGCAGGCGCTGCGAAGCCTCGAGTCGTCTGGATTGCGTGTCGTCATCGAGAAGGTCGAGGCGCCGCCGGCGCCGGCGGGACGGCGGATGGTCAAGCTGGAACTCACGGGACTGGACCGTCCCGGCATCGTCCGCCAGTTGTCGCGCACGCTTGCGGAAGTGGGTGTGAGCATCGACGATCTGCACACCGAGATCGTCAACGACGGTCCGTCGGGCGAGCACCTCTTCAAGATGAAGGCGCTGCTGGTCGTGCCCGAATCGCTGCCGAACGAGACGCTGCGTCATTCGCTCGACGCGCTGGCCAACGAGATGACCGTCGATATCGGGCTCGGCGGCAACGCGGCCGCCTGAACCCGCGTCACGCGAGCGCGCGACTCAGCAGTTGCGTTGCGCGGGTCGAATCGGGCAGCGTTCCGAACGCGGCGCCGGCGAACGCGTCGTCGGCCAGCCGCGAATTGCAGAACGCATCGGCGACGACACCCGGTGCGTGCTCGATCAGTTGCGCGGCGCAGACGATCAATGCCACGGCCTGAGCGATCCTGCGGCCGCCGGCGCCGTCGCCGGCAGGTAACTTCAGCGCCGTCTCGAGCGCCGCCGCGCGGCGGTCGTACTGCGCGTTCACACCCCGCGCCGTCGCGAGCAGCGCGACAAGCGCATCGACGGCATCGGGCTCGCGCTTGATCGCCCGTTCGACGTCGAGGCACACGATGTTGCCGGAACCCTCCCAGATCGAGTTGACCGGCGCCTCGCGATAAAGCCGCGGCAGCGGACATTCCTCGATGTAGCCGTTGCCGCCGAGCGCTTCCATCGCCTCGGCCGTTACGGCGATCGCGCGTTTGCAGATCCAGTACTTGGCTGCGGGCGTGACAATGCGCGCCGCGGCGCGCAGCGACGGCGCGGCGTTCGTTTCGGCCGCGCGCGCGAGCAGCAACGCGAGCAGCAGCGCCGCCTCGCTTTCGAGTGCGACGTCGGCGAGCACGTTCGCCATCAGCGGGTGCTCGACGAGGCGCCTGCCGAACGTCGTTCGCTGGCGCGCGTGATGCAATGCCGACGTGAATGCTGCGCGGATGATGCCCGCGCTGCCGATCACGCAATCGAGCCGCGTGTATTGCACCATCTCGAGGATCGTTGCGATGCCGCGATCTTCGGTACCCACGGCGAACGCCAGCGCACGATCGAACTCGACCTCGGCGGACGCGTTCGAGCGGTTGCCGACCTTGTCCTTCAGCCGATTGATGCGGATCGAATTCCGCTGACCGTCCGGGTTCACGCGCGGCATGAGGAAGCAGCCGAGGCCGCGCTGCGTTTGTGCCAGCACCAGGTGCGCATCGCATTGGGGTGCGGAGAAGAACCATTTGTGGCCGGTGATGCGCCACGCACCGCCGGCGTCGGGCTCAGCGCGCGTGACATTGGCGCGGATGTCGGATCCGCCCTGGCGCTCGGTCATCCCCATGCCGATCGGCGCGGCCTGCTTCTCGCCGATGGACAGCGCGCGTGGATCGTAGTCGTCCGCGAGGATTCGTGACATCCAGG
>Ga0207708_10000642_pt1 | contig 26799 bp, 24 predicted proteins | sample KBSK5101metaG_FD_184340 | JGI IMG/M metagenome (GOLD analysis project Ga0207708, IMG submission 184340) | Corn, switchgrass and miscanthus rhizosphere microbial communities from Kellogg Biological Station, Michigan, USA - KBS K5-10-1 metaG... | ecosystem: Host-associated > Plants > Roots >... | reverse complement strand
CAGCGGTTCCTCGACCAGCTCGGGGTGGTGCGCTCGACCGGGCTGCTCGCGCAGCGCAGCCGCTCGCAGATCCTGGTCGCGGGAGTGAAGGTGGCCACCCAGACCCCGCCGATCCGGTCCGGCCGGCGGGTGATCTTCCTGACCCTCGACGACGCGACCGGACCGGTCGACGCGACGTTCTTCGAGGACGTGCAGGGTCCCTACGCCTCCACGGTGTTCGGGTCGTGGCTGCTGGTGGTGCGCGGCATCGTACGCCGGACCGGGCGGCGAGGCATCTCCCTGCGCGCGACCGGGGCCTGGGACCTCGGCCTGCTCGCCGACCGGTGGAGCACCGGCGGGGTCGACGCGGCGCTGGCCGAGATCGACCGGGTGCCGGAGACGGTCGCGGAGGTCGACCCGGGGCCGGCGGCCCAGCGGGTGCTGGTGCACAGCAGCGGCTTCCGGATGTCGCCGTACGCCGACATCAAGCCGGCCGGCCAGTCCCCGGGCCAGGTCACCGGCGAGGTGGCCCGCAGGCTGTGGCACCGCAGCCCCGGGAGCACGGGATGAAAGCCCTAGGGTTGGCGACATGGACCACACCCCACCAGAGGGCTCGCTGCGCTCGCCCTCCGGCGGGGACCCCGAAAAGCACCGCCCCCTCGAACGCCGCACTGCCGTCCGGACCGCCGTGGTCTGGGACGCCGTGCAGCAGGTGCTCGGCGCACCGGGTGGCCGGATCGTCGACATCGGCGGCGGCACCGGCGGGTTCGCGGTCCGGCTCGCCGAGCAGGGCCACCAGGTCACCGTGGTCGACCCCAGCCCCGACGCGCTCGCCGCGCTGGGCCGGCGGGCGGCCGAGAGCGACGTCGCCGACCGGGTCACCGGCGTCCAGGGCGACCTGGCCGGGCTGCCCGACCTGGTTCCCGACGTGGTCACCGACGAGGCCGACCTGGTGCTCTGCCACGGCGTGCTCGGCATCCTCGAAGACCCGGCAGCGGGGCTGGCCACGATCGGCGGGGTGCTCCGTCCCGGCGGCACCCTGTCCCTGCTGGTCGGCCAGCGCCACGCCGCGGTCCTGGCCCGGGCGATGGCCGGCCACTTCCGCCAGGCCGTCGCCGCGCTCGACGGCACTGGCGACGACACCTCGGGGGAGCGCCGGTTCACGGCCCCGGAGGTCACCGACCTGCTCGCCGGCAGCGGCTTCACCCCGCAGGCGGTGCACGCCGTCCGGGTGTTCGCCGACCTGGTCCCCGGTTCCCTGCACGACCTCGAGCCCGGCGCCGGCGCCGCCCTGCTCGACCTCGAGCGCGCCGTCGCCGACCGCCCCGAGTACCTCACCCTCGCCGCGCAGGTGCACGTGCTCGCCACGCACTGAGGCTGGTCGGTCGAATTCCTTGATCCCTTGGGAATTCTCGCCATGACCGCCGACCTCTCCGCCGGCTGCCACGTCCTCCACGTCGACATGGACGCGTTCTTCGCGATGGTGGCGATCCGGGACCGGCCAGACCTCGCCGACCAGCCGGTGATCGTGGGCGGCGGGCATCGCGGGGTGGTGCTGTCGGCGACGTACCCGGCCCGCCGGTTCGGCGTGCACTCCGGGATGCCGATGACCCGGGCCCGGCGGACCTGCCCGCAGGCGGTGGTGCTCAGCCCGGACTACACCGACTTCGAGACCGTGTCGTCCTCGGTGATGGAGATCTTCCGGCAGGTGACACCGGTGGTGGAGGCGCTGTCGCTGGACGAGGCGTTCCTCGACGTGTCCGGCACGCTGCGCCGGTTCCGCACACCGCTCGCGGTGGCCGAGCACCTCCGTGCCCGGGTGTACGACGAGCAGCGCATCACCTGCTCGGTCGGGGTGGCCGCCGCGCCGTCGGTGGCCAAGCTGGCCAGCCGACGCGCCAAGCCCGACGGCGTGGTCGTGGTGCCGACCGACCGGGTGACCTCGTTCCTGCACCCGCTCGACGTCGGTGAGCTCTACGGGGTGGGCGAGAAGACCCGCGAGCAGCTGCACCGGCTCGGGCTGGTCACCGTCGGCGACGTCGCGCACACCCCGCTGCCGACCCTGAAGCGGGCGCTCGGGCCGCATGCCGGCGCCCACGTGCACGCCCTGGCGTGGGGCGACGACCGGCGTGAGATCACGGTGAAGAGGGGCGACCACGAGCCCGAACGGAGCATCGGCAGCGACGAGACGTTCGGCCGCGACACCGACGACCGGGAGGTGGTGCTGCGCGAGGTGCTCCGGCTCAGCGCGAAGGTGGCCGGCCGGATGCGCACGGCGAAGCTGGCGGGGCGCACGGTGACCCTGAAGGTGCGGTTCGCCGACTTCACCACGATCACCCGCTCGCGCACGTTGCCCGAGGCCACCGACGTGACCAGCGAGGTCTACGCGACCGCGGCCGCCCTGTTCACCGGGCTCGGCCTGCAGCGGGCGCGGATCCGGCTGGTGGGGGTGCGGGTGGAGGGTCTCGTGCCGCGCACCAGCGTGCACCGGCAGCTGGTGCTCGGCGAGCGGGAGCACGGCTGGGCCGCCGCCGACCGCGCGGTCGACGCGGCGGTCCTGCGGTTCGGAGGCCACGCCGTACGCCCGGCGACGCTTCTTGTGGGAGACCGGCCGTGACCTCGGGCCGTGACCGAAACGTGACCGGTCGGACCGAACCACCCCAACCTTTCCTGTGATTTTTGCTTCCCGGGTACCGAGAGCCCGACAGCCTGCCTAGACTGGAAACCTTCACACGTTGCCCGGGAGGATCTCGTGCCGCTCTCCGAGGAAGAGATGCGCTTGCTCGAACAGATGGAGCGCGCCCTCGTAGAGGAGGATCCCAAGTTCGCGTCCACCCTGCGTGGCACCACCTTCGCGCGTGCCACCCGCACCCGGATCGTGGCGGCCTGTGTCGCGTTCGTGGTCGGCGTCGTGCTCCTGATGACCGGCGCGATCATGCCGCAGACGTGGGTCGCCGTCATCGGCTTCGTGATCATGCTGGCCTCCGCGACCCTCGGACTCAGCGCTTGGCGTGGTCGTCAGGCCGCGTCGGAGCAGGCCCCGACCGAGGGCCGGTTCGAGACGCCCGACAGTCCGGCCGGGCTGAGCATGATCCAGGGCGGCCGCAGCGGCCGCAAGCCGCGGCGCACCGGCGGCGGTCGCCCCAAGGGCGGGTCCCGCCAAGGCTTCATGCAGCGGCTCGAGGAGCGCTGGCAGCGCCGGCGCGACCAGAACGGCTTCTGACCACCCCGCGCCCGTCGCTCAGCGACGCGGCCTCGGCCCCCGGGTCGGCAGCAGGTCGGTGACCACCTGGGTCACCGAGCGCGGGAACCAGCGCGCCCGCCGGGCCCGCTTGTGGTCCACCGCCTGGTAGACCGCCTCGCGCCAGGTCTCGACGTCCTTCTCGATCCGCGCCCTGGTGTCCTCCGACAGCTCGCGGGCCCGGGCGTAGCGGGTCAGCTCGACGAACGTGACCACGTCGTCGATCGCCCGCCGGCCCTCGTACGTCGGCACCACCTCGCGCTGCACGACCAGGCCGTTGGCCCGCACGGTGCGCTGGTCGGACCAGTCCAGGTCGAGGTCGACCGCGGTCGCCCGGACCTCCGACCAGGCGGCGTCCGCCACCGCCTCCGCGGAGTGTGCTGTGGACCAGCGCCGGCGCGAGGTCGAGCCGCGCAGCACCCGGGGCAGGAGCAGCATGATGATCAGCAGCAGCACCGCCAGGCTCACGATCAGCCAGGTGTTGGCGCCGCTGCCCTGCTGGTTGGCAGCACCCGTGTTGTCCGCCGGGACCACGTCCGGCTTCTGGTTCGTGGGCTGGGCGGTGGCGGTCGCCGACCCGCTGGGTACGTCGGTCGGGCTCTGCCCCAGCGCCTGGGTGGTGTACGACGGCGCCGCCGAGGTGCGGTCCTGCGGCGTCGGCTCGAAGACGATCCAGCCGACCCCGTCGAAGTACAGCTCCGGCCACGCGTGCAGGTCGTGGGCGCTGAAGACGAAGGTGTCCTTGTCCCGGTCGGCGCGCAGGAAGCCGACGGCGACGCGGGCCGGGATGTTCAGCGAGCGCGCCATCACGGCCATCGCGGCGGAGAACTGCTCGCAGTAGCCGACCCGGTCGGTGGTGATGAACTTCTGCAGGGTCGAGGCACCGGTGCCGGAGGACGGTCGGAGGCTGTACTCGAAGCCACCCACGGTGCGGAACCAGTCCTGCAGCATCACCGCGCGGTCAAAGTCGTTCTTCGCCGCCTTGGTGACCTCGCGCGCGGTGCGCTGGAAGACCGCGGGGAGGCCGTTCGGCAGGTCCGTCATCCGGGCGCGGAGAGAGGCCGGCGGTGCCGCCGCCTCGCGCAGTGCTGTGCTGTCGATGCGCGGTGAGAGCGCCGTCGCGTTGTAGGTGAGGCCGGACGCGTTGGTGTTGCCCACCCCGATCACGTCGAGGGTCTCCGGGTCGTAGCGCCACTTGTCGTCGACGTCGAGCTTGCCGGTCGGGTAGGGGAGCGGCAGCCACTTGCTGGGGAACGACTCGGAGACGCGGATCTGCCAGTTGTGGCTGGCCGGGGCGGCGGTCGAAGTCAGCCCCGGCGGCGGCGGCAGCTGCCCGTCTATCCCGCTGGTGCTGTCGAAGTCGCGGTCGGTGGGCTGCCAGCTGGAGCCCGTGAAGTCGTCGAGCACCGTCGTCCGGAGGTACGACGGCGCCGAGTCGTCGGTCTTCACGTAGACCAGGGGGATGTCCTCGCCCTGCACGAGGTTGCGGCGCAGGTCGAGCATCGGGTTGCTCACGTTGATCGAGCTGTTGCCGCCGTTCTGGCCGAAGCTGCCGAACGTGCGTCCCTCGGAGGACAGGGCGCTCGAGAGCACCACGGCCACCAGGCCGCAGGTGACCGCGATCCGGGCGGCGAGCCCGCCGACCGCGGTCAGCCGGGGGCGGACCGCCTGGCCGCGGCCCCACGAGCCGGCGCGGTCGGTCTCCTGGATCGCGATCAGTGCCAGCCAGCCGAAGCCCGTGAGCAGGAAGACCACCCAGTCGACCGGGTTGAGCAGCACACTCGCGGAGATCGTGATCGCCAGCAGCAGCGGCAGTCCGCCGAGCGCCGCGCGGCGCATGCCGCACACCAAGAGGTCGACGGCGAGCAGGATGCCGATCCCGCTGACCAGCAGCAGGAAGTGGAACTCGGAGTGGTCGATCGAGACCGGGGACGCGTAGCGCTGCGCCGCGGCGGCGCCGTCGACGACCTCGTTCCAGACCTGGCGGAAGCCGGACGGGCGGGGCAGCCCCCCCGTGACCCGGTGTTCGATCCACAGCGCCAGCACCACCAGCTGCGCCAGCAGCGCGATCGCCGGCTGGGCGGTGAACCGGCGGACCACCCAGCCGACCAGGGCGATCAGTATCGCCGCGGTCAGCAGCGGACCGGTGTAGCGGGACGGCTCGTCGGCCATGCCACGCCACGAGAGCAGGGAGAACCACCCGGTCAGGCCGGCAAGGAGGGCGGTGCCGAGCCCGGCGAAGACGAGAGAGGGGTCGCTGAGGTCGAGACGGGGGCCGCCCGCGGGAACGGACGCCGGCGCGGGCGGCGGCGGGGCGGCGCTCGCCGGAGGTGGGGTGGTGGTCTGAGTCATCTGTCGAGCTCCCTCCACGCGGCGGCGAGAGCGTCGCCCTTGCGCCAGCTCGTGGCCCGCCAGCCCTGTCCCGCCAGCCACATCGTCGACGGAGGCAGGTCGCCCTCGTGCGCGCGCTGGCCCCACGACTCGACGTCGAGCGCGAGGGCCAGGCTCTGCGCGCTGTGCCGCGGGAACCGGGCCCACCACGAGGAGTCCTCGGGCTGGACGGCGCCGAGCACGCCGACCACGATGCCGCCCGTGACGTCCTCGCCGAGGGTGATGTCCGGCAGCTCACGGTCGTCGGTCGACGTCACCACGGCGAGCTCCTCGAGCAGCGGGAACGGGTCGAGTGGGCGACCGCGCTCGTGCCAGGCGTCGGTGATGCCGGAGCCGCTCACCAGACGCACCTGGTAGCCGAGGGAGGACAGGTGGACCGCGACGGACGCAGCGGCCGAGACGGCTCCCTCGAGCGACGAGCCGGGGCCGGTGCCGCGGTGGGCGACCGCGCGGTTGTCGAGGATCACCGTGGCCCGGGCCTGCCACAGCTGCTCCTCGTTGCGCACCATCAGCTCGCCCATGCGTGCCGTGGAGCGCCAGTGCACGCGCCGCAGGTCGTCGCCGCGGCGGTACTCGCGTACCACCACGTCGGCGACGCGGCCGACGGTGAACGAGCGCGGGTGGTCGTCGCCGGTGGCGAACCAGCCGCCGCCGAGCCGGATCTCCGACAGGGGCACGACCCGCGGGGTGACCAGGAGGTGGGCGGCGCCGGCGATCTCCTCGCGCAGCTCGACCATCCCGAACGGCTCGCGGAGCCGGACCTGCATCGGTCCGAGCGAGTGCCGGCCCCGGATCTCGGGCCGCACGGTGTACTCGAGCCGCTCGCGGGCGCCGCGGCCCATCGGCTGGATCACGAACCGGGGTCGACCCCCCAGCGCGTAGGGGAGCTGCTCCTCCATCAGGAGCACGCTGGTGGGCGCGCCGCCGTTCTCGACGGTGACCAGAACCTTCGCCGACTCGCCCACGTTGAGGTGGGGCGGGGTGACCGTGCGGTGCAGGCGCAGGTGGTGCGAGCGCCCCGCGACGTACATCGCCGACACCAGCGGCAGCGCGGCGACCAGCAGTCCCATCCGGGTGAGGTCGCGTTCGATCAGGACCAGGCCACAGAGGATCGAGGTGAGCCCGGACGCGAGAAAGGCCCGTCCGCGGACGGTGAGTGCCTGCAGTGCCGAACGCACCTTGCTCTCCCTCAGCCCTGGTGGACCGGCACTTGCGCGAGCAGGCCGTTCAGGATCTCGCGGGGACCGCGCCCGGAAGCGGCGGCCTCGACCGTCGGCAGGAGCCGGTGGGTGAGCACGTGGGGAGCCAGCGTCAGCAGGTCGTCGGGGATCACGAAGTCGCGGCCGTCGAGCGCGGCCGACGCCTTGGCGGCGCGCACCAGGTGGAGCGTGGCGCGCGGGGAGGCGCCGAGCCGCAGGTCGTCGGAGCGGCGCGTCGCCTCGGCGATCGCGACCGCGTGCCGCTGGACGGCGACCGAGACGTGCACGGTGCCGACTGCCTCGATCATCTTGCGGATCTCGGCGGCATCGGAGACCGGCGTCAGGTCGGCCAGCGGGCTGGTGGTCGTGTGCGAGGCAAGCATCGCGATCTCCGCCGCCTTGACCGGGTAGCCCATCGACACCCGGGCCATGAACCGGTCGCGCTGGGCCTCGGGGAGCGCATAGGTGCCCTCCATCTCGATCGGGTTCTGGGTGGCGATCACGATGAACGGCGACTCCAGGTGGAACGTGGTCCCGTCGACGGTGACCTGCCGCTCCTCCATGCACTCGAGCATCGCCGACTGCGTCTTGGGCGAGGCTCGGTTGATCTCGTCGCCGACGACGATGTTGGCGAAGACACCGCCGGGCCGGAACTCGAAGTCGCGGGTCTCCTGGTTGTAGATGGAGACGCCGGTGACGTCGGAGGGCAGCAGGTCGGGCGTGAACTGGATCCGGCGCACCGAGCAGTCGATCGCCTTGGCGAGTGCCTTGCTCAACATCGTCTTCCCGACCCCGGGGACGTCCTCGATCAGCAGGTGGCCCTCACCGAGCAGAACGACGAGCGCGAGCCGGGTCACGTCCGGCTTGCCCTCGATCACCTGCTCCACCGCGCTCTGGATGCGCTTGGCGGCCGCCCCGAGCTCGGCGAGCCCCTCGGCGTCGGGCTCCCGCTCCAGCGACTGCTGCGTCGTACTCAAACCCTGTCGACCCCCAACTCCGCACTACTGATAACCGCCGGCCTGCGGTGGGTCCGGTGGGTGGCTCCTAGTGAACCTCATCGGCCCACAGCCTGTCGCGCAGTCGAGCGGATGCGATCGAACCGTGACCGGTTTGGCCCGGTTTGAGCGCGGACCGGTGGGAGGGGGAGCGGCGACGTGCAGGGAGGGAGGACACGACCAGAGAAGTGGTTGACGGTGGAGCAAAGTGGAGTAGAGTGGAGCGCAGTGGAGGGAAATGGCGCTGCAGGCGGGCGACGGGCCGTGGAGTGGGGAGTGACCGATGTTCTTCACGGGCACTCACACACCGAAGCTCGACGACAAGGGGCGTCTCTTCCTCCCGGCGAAGTTCAGGGATCTGCTGACGGAGGACGTGATGATCGCACCGGGCCAGGAGCACTGCCTCCAGGTCTGGTCGCTCGCGGGCTTCCAGTCGATGACGTCCGACCTGGCCCGCAAGAGCCAGGCCGACAAGATGACGCGGCAGCACATCCGCTACCTCTTCTCGAACTCCGCACAGCAGGCGCCCGACAAGCAGGGCCGCATCACGCTCACCCAGGGGATGCGGAGCTACGCCGGCCTGGACCGTGACGTCCTGGTCGTCGGAGTGATGGACCACGCGGAGATCTGGGACCCGGAGACCTGGCGCGACCAGCAGTCCGGTGCCGAGGAGACCTTCGCGAACCTCGACGGGCCGTTCGGCTTCGTCGAGGACTAGAAGGCAGCACACACAACTGCACAGCGGCGGTCGCAGGACGAGGCTCACGTCCGCTCCGGCTCCCTCACGTGACAGGGGCACTCTGGCGCACCTTCCCCGGTGCCAGATGGTCCCTCGCGCGAGACAACCCGGAGTGGAGCGGACGGAGAACCTGGCTCTACGAACGTCGCACCGCACCGCAACGCATCTGGGGGTCGAGTCCGATGAGTGGGATCACGCCGGCACGGCGCGTACGTCACGAGGTACGAGACGGCCTGTTGGTGATGGCGTTCTCGCTGGTCACCTCGAGCGTCCTGGCCCTGGTGCTGATCAGCGTCGTCCACGTCGGTCGCTGACGTGAGGACCCCCCGCCACGTCCCGGTGCTCCTCGACCGGGTCGTCGCCCTGGTGGCGCCCACGCTCGAGCACCCCGACTCGGTGCTGGTCGACGCGACCCTCGGCCTGGGTGGCCACGCCGAGGCCGTCCTCGAACGCTGCCCGTCGGCCCGCGTGATCGGCGTCGACCGCGACCAGCACGCGCTCGAGCTGGCCGGCGCCCGGCTCGCGGCGTACCGCGAGCGGATCACCCTCGTGCACGCCGTGTACGACGAGATCCCCGAGCTGCTCGCGGACCTGCGGCTGGAGTCGGTCGACGGCGTGCTGTTCGACCTCGGCGTCTCCTCCATGCAGCTCGACGTGCGGGAGCGCGGCTTCGCCTACGCCGAGGACGCGCCGCTGGACATGCGCATGGACGACAGCACCGGACCGACCGCGGCCGACGTGCTCAACCACTACTCCGAGCAGGACCTGGCTCGGCTGCTGCGCAACTGGGGCGAGGAGAGGTTCGCCCGCCAGATCGCGCGGGCCGTCGTCCGCGCGCGCGCCACGGTGCCGTTCGACCGGTCGGCCCGACTGGTCGACCTGATCCGCGACACGATCCCGGCCCCCGCCCGTCGTACCGGAGGGCACCCGGCCAAGCGCACCTTCCAGGCGCTTCGGATCGAGGTCAACGACGAGCTCGGCGTGCTGCGGCGGGCGATCCCCGGAGCGATCGACGTGATCGGCGTCGGCGGCCGGGTCGTGGTGATGAGCTACCACTCGCTCGAGGACCGGTTGGTCAAGCAGGCCTTCGCCGCACGCACCCGCTCCACCGTGCCGCCCGACCTGCCGGTCGTGCCCGAGGGCTACGAGCCGGCCCTGCGCCTGGTCACCCGCGGGTCGGAGCGGGCCTCGCCCGCGGAGATCGAAGCCAACCCGCGCGCCGCGTCGGTGCGGCTGCGCGCCGTCGAACGAGTCCGGAAGGACGCAGCATGAACCACCCCACGAGACCGCTCGCTGCGGCCCCTCCTGAGCCTGTCGAAGGGCTCACGCTCTCGCGGGGACCCCGATGAGCACCCTGTTCAGCCAGGCCCGCACCCGCATCCCGCGGTTCGCCGACGCCGCCGTCGAGCGGGCCCGGCTCACCGTGGTGCCGAGCCGCCGGGTGGACGCCCCGAGGGCCCCGTTCGTCGTGCTCGTGGTGCTCCTCCTGGCCGGCGGCGTCGCCGGGCTGCTCGCCTTCAACACGACCATGCAGCAGAACGCGTTCACCGCGACGGCGCTGCAGCACCGGGCCGACGCGCTCGCCGCGCGGCAGCAGTCGCTGGCGATGGACCTCGAGCGGCTCCGCGACCCGCAGCAGCTGGCGGCCCGGGCCAAGAAGATCGGGATGGTGCCGCCGCCGAACCCGGCCTTCGTGCGGCTCTCCGACGGCAAGGTGCTCGGCCAACCCGTGGCCGCCACCGGGCTCGACGCGATCCGGATCACCACCCTGCCCGCCGCGAAGCCGAAGGTGCTCGCGCCGAGGCCGCGCATCGTCAAGGTGGTCGTCCCTCGCACCGCCGCGACCAAGAAGTCGGCGAACGACCGCAGTGTCGTCACCGATCGAGCCGGCCGGGCAGGTAGCAATGGGACTCCCTCCGGCAGCCAGGAGACGAACCGTTGAGCCCATCGCCACGCAGCCGATCCCGGCGGAGTGCGCCCGGGACCGGCCGCGGGTCGGCGCACACCCGGCTGCGTGTGTTCCTGGTCGTGATCACGATGGTGGTCTCGGTGTTCGGCGTCCGGCTGTTCCAGCTCCAGGGCCTCGACCCGAAGGCCTACGCCGCGCGCGCGGAGCAGGCGGGAGCGGCCACCGTCGTCCTCCCGGCCAGGCGCGGCGCGATCCTGGACCGCAAGGGCGTGGCGCTGGCCGAGTCGGTCGACGGCCTGATGCTGATCGCCGACCCTAAGGTCACCACTAAGTACGGCGGCATGATCGCCCGGATCCTCGCCGACGAGCTCGGCCTCGACTACTTCGACGTGCGTGCCAAGCTCACCAAGCCGAAGAGCCGCTTCCAGTACCTCGACCGCCGGGTGCCCTCCACGCTCGCGACCCGGGTGGTCAAGCAGATCCAGCACGCGGTGAAGAGCACGATCACCGACCCCGACCTGCGCAAGGTCCCGTTCGGCGGCGTCTACACCGAGGCCGACCCGCTGCGCGACTACCCGGCCAACGACGTCGGCGCCAACCTGGTCGGCTTCCTCGGTGACAGTGGTGCCGCGATGGCGGGCCTGGAGCTCGCGTTCGACAAGCGGCTCAGGGGCACGGACGGCCGGGAGACCTACGAGGTGGGCGACGGCAACCGGATCCCGCTCGGCGACAACAGCACGGTGGAGCCGCGCAACGGCCACTCCCTGCGGCTGACCATCGACCGCGACCTGCAGTGGTACGTCCAGCGCGTGCTGCGCAGCGCCGTCCAGCGCTCCCGCGGCGACTCCGGCTCCGCGGTCGTGCTGGACACCCAGACCGGCGAGGTGCTCTCGCTCGCCGACTTCCCGACGTACGACGCCAACACGCCGGCGCATGCGAGGAAGAACGACCTCGGCAGCCGGGCCCTGCAGGACGTCTACGAGCCGGGCTCGGTGGAGAAGGTGCTGACGATCAGCGCGCTCCTCGACGAGGGCAAGCTGACCCCGCGCACCCCGATCACCGTGCCGGCGACGCTGCCGGTGCAGGACCGGGTGATCCACGACTGGTTCCCGCACGACCGGCTGCACCTGACCACCACCGGGGTGCTCGCCAAGTCCTCCAACATCGGCACCACGCTGGCCGCGACCCAGATCTCGTCGGAGGACCTGTACCGGCACCTCCGCGCGTTCGGCCTGGGCACGAAGACCGGGGTCGGCCTGTACGGCGAGACCAACGGCCAGCTGCCGGACTGGACGTCCTGGGGCAAGGTCGGCCACGCCACGGTCTCCTTCGGCCAGGGGATCAGCGTCAACACGCTGCAGATGGCCACCGCCGTCAACGCGATCGCCAACGGCGGCGAGCTGGTCACGCCCAGCCTGGTCAAGGGGTCCGCGACCACCGACGCCGGCCAGGAGGTCGGCACCGGCCACACGACCAAGCACCGCGTGATCTCGCCGAAGGCGGCGCGGCAGATGTCGAGGATGATGGAGATGGTGCCCAACCCGGAGACCGGCACCGCGCCCGGCGCCCAGGTGATGGGCTACCGCGTCTCCGGCAAGACCGGCACCGCGCAGCGCGTCGGCAAGAAGTGCCGTTGCTACGACGGCACGTTCACGGTCTCCTTCGCCGGCTTCGCTCCCGCCGACCAGCCGCGGTTCACGGTCTACGTCGTGGTCCAGAACCCCCGCAACGGCGGCGGCGGTGGCTCGATCGGTGGCCCCGCGTTCAGCAGGATCATGTCCTACCTGCTCGCCCGCTACGGGGTGGTGCCGACGGGCACGAAGCCGGCCAACCTGCCGATCGAATGGTGACTTCGATAGCGTCGCCGGTGTGCCCGACCTGAGCTGGACCCGCCCGCGTCGCCCGGTCCGCACGGGGCTCGACGAGGTCGCGGAGTGGCTCGGCGTCCCGGCCCCCGACGGGGCCGACGACGTGGTGGTCACCGGGCTCAGCCTGAGCTCGCAGCGGGTAGCGCCCGGCGACCTGTATGCCGCGTTGCCGGGTGCGCGCGCCCACGGGGCGGCGTACGCGGACGACGCCGTGGCGGCCGGGGCGGTCGCCGTCCTCACCGACGCCGACGGAGCCGCGCGGGTCACCCAGGCGCCTGCCCTGGTGGTCGAGCGGCCGCGCGCCGTCCTCGGCGACCTGGCGGCCCGGGTATACGGCAACCCCGCCGAGCACCTGACGCTGCTCGCCGTCACCGGCACCCAGGGCAAGACCACCACCACCAGGCTCGCCGAGTCCGGGCTCCATGGGTCCGGTACGACGTCCGCGGTGATCGGCACGGTCGGCACCAGGATCGCCGGCACGAACGTGAAGACCGCGCTGACCACGCCGGAGGCACCCGACCTGCACGCGCTGTTCGCGGTGATGCGCGAGCACGACGTCACGGCCTGCGCGATGGAGGTGTCGAGCCACGCCCTCGTGATGGGGCGGGTCGACGGCGTGGTCTTCGACGTGGCCGCCTTCACCAACCTGGGCCGCGACCACCTCGACTTCCACAAGGACGTCGAGGACTACTTCGCGGCGAAGGCCTCGCTGTTCACCCCGGAACGGGCGCGCCGCGGCCTGGTCAACCTGGACGACGCCTACGGCAGGCGACTCCTCGACGAGGCCTCGATCCCGCTGCGCACGTTCTCGGCCCTCGGCAACGACGCGGACTGGCGCGCCGTCGACGTCGCCCTCGCCCCCGACGGCGCGACGTTCGCGGTCGAGGGTCCTGACGGGCTGCGCTTCCCGGCGGGCGTGCCGCTGGCCGGCGACTTCAACGTTGCCAACGCGCTCTGCGCGATCGCCGCCACGGGGGAGGCCGGGCTCGACCCGGCAGCGGTCGCCGCCGGCATCGCTGACGGCGCCGGGGTCCCCGGCCGGCTCGAGCGGGTCGACGTCGGCCAGGGATGGCTGGCGATCGTCGACTACGCGCACAAGCCCGACGCCGTGACCGCGGCGCTGGAGGCGCTGCGCCCGCTGACTCCGGGGCGACTGATCGTCGTGATCGGCGCGGGTGGCGACCGCGATCCCGGCAAGCGACCGCTGATGGGCGAGATCGCGGCCCGGCTCAGCGACCTGCTCGTGGTCACCGACGACAACCCGCGCACCGAGGACCCGGGCGCGATCCGGGCCGCGGTCCTCGCCGGTGTGCCCGACGACGCACGGGCCGACGTGGTGGAGGTCGGAGACCGCCGGGAGGCGATCGCCTACGCCGTGGGCCAGGCACGTCCCGGCGACACCGTGCTGGTGGCGGGCAAGGGGCACGAGGACGGTCAGGAGGTCGACGGCGTGGTCCACGCCTTCGACGACCGCCAGGTGCTGCGCGAGGAGATCGCCCGGTGATCGTCCCGTGATCCCGTTCCGGCTCTCCGAGATCGCGGACGTCGTCGGCGGACACCTCGACGGCGACGACGCGCTGGTCACTGGGCCGGCGTTCCTCGACACACGCACCCCCGAGCCCGCCGGACTCTTCGTCGCGTTCGTGGGTGAGCGGGTCGACGGGCACGTGCACGCGGAGGGCGCGGTGGAGGCCGGCGCAGCGGGCGTCCTCGGGTCGCGTCCGACCGGGGTGCCCACGGTCGTCGTCGACGACGTGCAGCAGGCGCTGCAGGCACTGGCCCGGGTCGTCCTCGAGCGACGCCGCGGGAGGGCAGGACCCCTGTCGGTGCTGGCGATCACGGGCTCCCAGGGCAAGACCAGCGCCAAGGACATGCTGGCGCAGGTGCTGGCCGACGCCGACCCGACGGTGGCGACCCGCGGCTCCTTCAACAACGAGCTCGGGCTGCCGCTCACCGTGCTCCGGGTCGAGGAGTCGACCCGGCACCTGGTCCTCGAGATGGGCGCCCGCGGCGTCGGGCACCTCGCCGAGCTCTGCGCGATCGCGCGGCCCGACGTGTCACTGGTGCTCAACGTCGGCCGCGCGCACCTCGGTGAGTTCGGCTCGCAGGAGCAGATCGCCGTAGCCAAGGGCGAGCTGGTCGAGGCGCTGACCGACGACGGTGTCGCGGTGCTCAACGCGGACGACCCCCTGGTGCTCGCGATGGCGTCACGCACCCGTGCGCGCGTCACCACGTTCGGCACCGGCGCGGACGCCGACGCCCGGCTCGGCGTGGTCACGCTGGACGAGCTGGGTCGCCCCAGCTTCGACCTCGGGTACGCCGGCGCGACCGAGCACCTGACCCTGTCCCTGCTCGGCGAGCACCATGCGCACAACGCCGCCGCCGTGACCGCGGCAGCGCTCGCCGCCGGCGTCGGGTTCGCGGACGTCGCGGCCAGCCTGCGCGCGATCACGGCGCTGTCGAAGTGGCGGATGCAGCTGCTCGAACGGCCCGACGGCCTCCGCGTGATCAACGACGCCTACAACGCCAACCCCGACTCGGTCCGCGCTGCCCTCACCACCCTGGCCGGCATCGGGCGTCGTACCGGCTCCCGTACGGTCGCCGTACTCGGCGAGATGCGCGAGCTCGGCGACGCCGCCTCGCAGGAGCACCGCGCCGTCGGGCGCCTGGTGGGCGAGCTCGGGATCGACGTCCTCGTCGTGGTGGGCCCCGAGGCCGCCGAGATCGGCGAGGCGGCGAAGGCGTGGGTTCCGCCACTCCAGGCGGGGGACGTGCACGAGGCGGTGCACCTGTTGCGCGAGACTGTCCGGGCGTCCGACGTGGTCCTCGTCAAGGCATCGCGCGGCGCGGCACTCGAGCGGGTCGTCGAGGGCCTGCTGGCGTCCGACGACCGAGAGGAGCCTCCCACAGCATGAGAGCGATCCTGCTCGCAGGCGGTCTCTCCCTGGTCCTCACCCTCGTCGGCACCCGGCTCGCGATCCGGGTACTGGCCGAGCGCGGCTACGGCCAGCTGATCCGTGAGGATGGCCCGACCAGCCACCACGTCAAGCGCGGCACCCCCACCATGGGCGGCCTGGCGATCGTGCTGGCCAGCGTCCTCGGGTACTTCCTGGCCAAGCTGATCACCGGCTCCGCACCCACCGCGTCGGCGCTGCTCCTGCTCTTCCTGTACGTCGGGCTGGGCTCGGTCGGCTTCCTCGACGACTTCATCAAGATCTACAAGCAGCGCAACCTCGGCCTGCGCAGCAAGGCGAAGTTCATCGGCCAGACCGTGATCGCGGTGATCTTCGGCGTGCTCGCGCTCCTGCCCGGCCTCGAGGACACCCGGGAGCAGACTCCCGCCGGCCACACGATCTCGTTCATCCGCGACACCGACCGGTTCACGCTGCCGATCTTCGTGCTGGTGATCTTCATCGTGATCCTGATCGCGGGGACCAGCAACGCGGTCAACCTCAGCGACGGCCTCGACGGCCTCGCGACCGGCGCGTCGACGATGGTGTTCGGCGCCTACACGCTGGTGAACATCTGGCAGAACAACCAGTCCTGCGGGCTCAACCCCAGCAACTCCTGCTACGAGGTGCGCGACCCGCTCGACCTGGCCGTGGTCGCGGCCGCGATCACGGGCGCCTGCTTCGGCTTCCTCTGGTGGAACGCCTCGCCGGCCCAGATCTTCATGGGCGACACCGGCTCGCTCGCGCTGGGCGGCGCGCTGGCCGGCTTCGCCGTGCTCACGCGTACCGAGTTCCTGCTCGCGCTGCTGGGCGGCCTGTTCGTCCTGCAGACCCTCTCGGTGATCCTGCAGGTCGGGTTCTTCAAGGTAACCAAAGGCAAGCGGCTGTTCCGGATGGCACCGCTCCACCACCACTTCGAGCTGCTCGGGTGGGAAGAGGTGACCGTGGTGATCCGGTTCTGGATCATCACCGGACTCTTCGTGGCCGGCGGTCTCGGAGTCTTCTACGCCGAGTGGGTGGCTGGAACCTAGTGCCCTACAGCGACTCCCTCGGCCGCACCTCCGACTGGTCCGGCGTCCGCGTCGTGGTCGCCGGCTTCGGCGTCTCCGGCTTCGCCGCCGCGGACAACCTGACCTTCCTCGGCGCCCGGGTCACCGCGCTCGACGAGTCCGAGGCCGGCGACCGCGTCGAGCGAGCGACGCTGCTGGAGAGCCTCGGCGCCACGGTGCGGCTCGGCGCGGGCACGACCGCGACCCTGCCCGACGACGTCGACTTGGTGGTCACATCCCCGGGCTGGGCGCCGAGCGCCCCGTTGCTCGCGCAGGCCACCGGGCGCGGGATACCGGTCTGGGGCGAGGTCGAGCTGGCCTGGCGACTGCGCGACCCCGGGCGCCCGGCGCCGTGGCTGGCGGTGACCGGCACCAACGGCAAGACCACGACCGTGCAGATGCTGGAGGCGATGCTGCGTGCGGCCGGTCTGCGCACGGTCGCCGCCGGCAACGTCGGGCTGCCGCTGGTCGAGGCCGTGATGGACCCCGACCCGTACGACGTGCTCGCGGTCGAGCTGTCCAGCTTCCAGCTCCACTACGCGTCCTCGGTCGCGGCCGAGTCGGCGGCCGTGCTCAACGTGGCCGAGGACCACCTCGACTGGTACCCCGACCTCGCGTCGTACGCCGCCGACAAGGGCCGGATCTACCAGCGCGTGCAGCGCGCATGCGTCTACAACGTCGCCGACCCGGTGACCGAGGACCTGGTCCGCGAGGCCGACGTGCACGAGGGTGCACGCGCGATCGGGTTCACGCTCGGGACGCCCGGCGTCGGGATGGTGGGCGTTGTCGACGACGTGCTGTGCGACCGGGCCTTCGTGGAGGAGCGCCAGACCAGCGCCGCGGAGCTCTGCACGGTCGACGACCTGGCCACGCCGGCACCGCACTACGTTGCCAACGCGCTCGCGGCCGCGGCGCTCGCCAGGTCCCATTCCGTGCCCACCGAGGCGGTCCGCGAGGCGCTGCGCGGCTTCCGGCCCGACGGACACCGGATCGCCCACGTCGGCACGCACGACGGGGTCACCTGGATCGACGACTCCAAGGCCACCAACCCGCACGCCGCCCTGGCGTCACTGCAGGCCTACGACCCTGTGGTCTGGGTGGCCGGCGGCCTCGCCAAGGGGGCGCGATTCGACGACCTCGTCACCCGGGTGCGCGAGCGGCTCCGCGGGGCGGTGCTGATCGGCCGCGACGCCGAGGTGGTCCGGGAGGCGCTTTCGCGACACGCGCCGGATGTTCCGGTGATCCTTGTCGGGGCCGGGGAGACTCCAGTCATGGATCGTGTGGTGGCCCAGGCCGCTGCGCTGGCCCGGCCGGGGGACACGGTTTTGCTTGCCCCGGGCTGTGCCTCCATGGACATGTTCACGAACTACGGAGAGCGTGGCGACGCGTTCGCCGACGCCGTCCGGCGGCACGGAGCGGTGTGACGCGGAACGGCACGAAGGGGAAGGGCAACAGGTGACCACGAGCATCGACTCGCCGGCCCCGACCCGGCCGGCCGATGCCCCCGTGGCTCGTCCCGGCGTGCAGGGCTGGCTGGACACGCTCCGCTCGACGCTGGCCAAGCCGCTGACGCCGTACTACCTGCTGCTCGGTGCCACCGCCCTGTTGCTGGCGATCGGTCTGATGGAGGTGCTCAGCGCCTCCAGCGTCTCGTCGTACAAGCAGTTCGGCACCAGCTACCACTGGTTCTTCCGGCAGCTGACCTGGGTGGCGATCGGAGTGCCGGTCGCGCTGGTCGCGACCCGGATGCCCCACCGGGTGCTGCGCTGGTTCGCGTGGCCCTCGATCTTCCTCAGCCTGCTGCTCGTGATCGGCACCCAGTCGTCGCTGGGCGTCACCGTCAACGGCAACCGCAACTGGCTCGCGCTCGGGCCGCTGCAGGTGCAGCCGGCCGAGATCGCCAAGTTCTCGCTGATCATCTGGTGCGCGCACATCTACGCCAGGAAGGAGAAGCTGCTCGGCGACTGGAAGCACACCCTGGTCCCGGTGGTGCCCTTCGTGGCGCTGCTGACCGGGCTCGTGGTCGGCCTCGGCGGCGACCTCGGCACCGGACTGGTGCTGTTCGCGATCATGCTCGGCATGCTCTGGGTGGTCGGCGCGCCGGCGCGGCTGTTCCTCGGCGCCGTGACCATGGTCAGCGTGGTCGCGTTGTTCCTGGCCACGACCAGCAGCGAGCGGCTGTCGCGGCTGACCAACTTCGTCGACCCGTTCCGCGACTTCGAGGGCGCCGGCTGGCAGAGCGGCCACGGCATCCTCGGCATGGCCAGCGGCGGCATCTTCGGCAGGGGCATCGGCGCCTCGCAGCAGAAGTGGGGCAACCTCCCCGAGCCGCACACCGACTTCATCTTCGCCGTCCTCGGCGAGGAGCTCGGGCTGGTCGGCACCCTGCTCGTGCTCGCGCTCTTCCTGGCGATCGCCTACGCCGGCATCCGGATCTCGCTGCAGGCAGGCGACCCGTTCGTGCGCTACATGGCCGCCGGGATCACGATCTGGCTCACCGCGCAGATGATGATCAACATCGGCATGGTGCTCGCCCTGCTGCCGGTGATCGGCATCCCGCTCCCGCTGGTGTCGTACGGCGGGTCCTCGCTGGTGCCCGAGCTGGTGTCGATCGGCCTCCTGATCTCGTTCGCGCGGCACGAGCCCGACGCCGCGCGTGCGCTGCGCGACCGTCGTCGTCGTGGGCGGGGGCGCTCCGGCGTCAGTGCCCGTCCCGCCCGCGCCACCCGGGCGACCCGAGCCCAGTGATGCGCGTGCTCCTCGCCGGCGGGGGCACGGCCGGCCACACCTCGCCCCTGCTCGCCACCGCCGACGCCCTGCGCCGCCGCGATCCCTCGATCGAGATCACCGCGCTCGGCACGCCGCGGGGGCTCGAGAACCGCGTCGTTCCCGCCGCCGGCTACCCGCTCGAGCTGGTGCCTCCGGTGCCGCTGTCGCGCAAGCTCAACCGCGACCTGCTGCGCACGCCGATGCGGCTGCGAGCGACGGTCAAGGCCGCGCTCGAGGTGATCGACCGCGTGCAGCCCGACGTGGTCGTGGGCTTCGGCGGCTACGTGTCGGTGCCGGCCTACCTCGCCGCCCGCCGCCGACGGGTGCCGATCGTGGTGCACGAGGGCAACGCGATCGCCGGCATCGCCAACAAGCTGGGGGCTCGCTTCACCCGCTTCGTGGCCACCAGCTTCCCGGGCACCGAGCTGCGTCACGCCACCTACGTCGGGCTGCCGATCCGGCGGATGATCGCGACCCTCGAGCGCGGCGAGCTGCGCGAGGTGGCTCGCGCCCACTTCGGGCTCGAGCCCGGGCTGCCGACGCTGCTGGTGACCGGCGGCTCCCAGGGCGCGCGCAGGCTCAACGAGTCGGTGGCCGCCGCCGCGCCCGCGTTCGCCGCGGCGGGCGTCCAGGTGCTGCACGTGTCCGGGCCCGCCGGCGAGGTCGACCTACCCGCGAAGCAGGGGCTGTCCGGCCCGCCGTACGTCGTGGTGCCGTTCGTCGACCGGATGGACCTCGCCTACGCCGCCGCCGACGCGGTGCTGTGTCGGGCCGGCGCCAACACCGTGACCGAGGTGTCCGGCGTGGGACTGCCCGCGATCTACGTGCCGCTCCCGATCGGCAACGGGGAACAGGCCCTGAACGCCCGCCCCGTGATCGACGCCGGGGGCGGGCTGCTCGTCGCCGACGGTGACCTCACGCCCGCGTGGGTGTCGGAGAACATCCCGGCGCTGCTGACCAACCCGCTGCGGCTGGCCGGCATGGCCCGTGCGGCGGCCGACGTGATCCCGCTCGACGCCGACGAGAAGCTCGCCGACATGATCCTGGCGGCGGCGACCTCATGAGGGTGCCGGTTCCCGGGGAGCTGCTGCCCGCCGAGGCGCTGGGGCGGGTCCACTTCGTCGGCATCGGGGGAGCCGGCCTGTCCGGCATCGCCCGGATCATGCTCGCGCGGGGGCTCACCGTGTCCGGCAGCGACGCCAAGCAGTCGCTCACGCTCGACGTGCTGCGGGCGCTCGGCGCCACCTGCTACGTCGGCCACGACGCCTCCCAGGTGCGCGACGCCGACACGCTCGTGGTCTCCACCGCGGTGCGCGAGACCAACCCCGAGGTGGTCGAGGCGCAGCGGCTCGGACTGCGGATGCTGCCGCGCTCGGCCGCCCTTGCCTCGGTGATGCAGGGCCGCAAGGTGGTCGCGGTTGCCGGCACGCACGGCAAGACCACCACCACGTCGCTGCTCACGGTGGCGCTCCAGCACTGCGGTGCCGACCCGTCCTTCGCGATCGGTGGCGAGCTCAACGAGTCCGGCTCCAACGCCCATGACGGATCCGGTGAGCTGTTCGTGGCCGAGGCCGACGAGAGCGACGGGGCGTTCCTCGTGTACTCGCCGTACGTCGGCCTGGTCACCAACGTCGAGGCCGACCACCTCGACAACTGGGGCACGGAGGAGGCCTACCACGCGGCGTTCGAGGAGTTCCTCGGCCGGATCGACACCGCCGGCTTCCTGGTCATGTGCGTCGACGACGACGGTGCTGCCGAACTCGCGGTCACCGCCCGCGGCCGCGGCCTGACCGTGGTGACAGTGGGGGAGTCCGACGCCGCCGACGTGCGCGCCGCCGGCGTTCGCTTCATCGGCGCCAGGTCGACGTTCACCGTGATCGACCGCGGCCGCCGGCTCGGTGAGGTGCGGCTGCAGATCCCGGGACGCCACTACGTCCTCGACGCCCTGGCCGCGCTCGCCGCCGGGCTCGGGCTCGGCTTCCCGTTCGCCGACCTGGCCCGCGGGCTCGGGTCGTTCAGCGGCACCCGGCGCCGGATGGAGCTCAAGGGCGAGGCCGGCGGTATCCGGGTCTACGACAGCTACGCCCACCACCCCAACGAGATCGCCGGTGACCTGCAGGCGGCCCGGTCGGTGGCGGGGGAGGGGCGGGTGCTGGTCGCGTTCCAGCCGCACATGGTGTCCCGCACCAAGATCTTCGGTGCCGCCATGGGCCGGGCGCTCGGCGCGGCCGACGTGGTCGTGGTGATGGACGTGTACGTCGCCCGCGAGGACCCCGAACCGGGGGTCAGCGGCGCCCTCGTCGCGGACGCCGTACCCCTGCCGCCGGAGGCGGTGGTGTTCGAGCCGCGCTACGCCAGCACCGCCGCTCACCTGGTCGAGCGCGCGCGTCCCGGCGACGTGGTGCTCACGCTCGGCGCCGGCGACGTGACCCTGCTCGCGCCCGAGGTGCTCGCCCAGCTCGCCGACCTCCATCCCGGGGAGGTGTTCGGCCCTGAGCAGCCTGAGGAGTAGGCCTGGGGCGTCGGCCGGACCCGACGAGGAGACGATCGCGCTCGAGCGCAAGCTGTTCCGCAAGCGGCGCCGCTGGGGCCGGCTCGGCCGGATGCGGCCCTGGCTCGGTGCGTTGCTGGCGGTGGTGCTGCTCGTGGCCGGCGCCTACGCGGTGTGGTTCTCGCCGCTCCTGACCACCGAGAAGGTGTCGGTCACGGGCACCGACGCCCTCGCGCCGATCCAGGTCCGCGAGGCCGCACGGGTGCCGATCGGTGAGCCGCTCGCCCGGCTCGACCTCGGCGCGGTGCGCAGCCGGGTCGCCTCGCTGCCCGAGGTGAAGTCCGTGCGGGTGACACGGGCGTGGCCGCACGGTGTCGCGATCGCGGTCACCGAGCGGGACGCGGTCGCCGTCGTCTCCCGTGCCGGAGGCTTTCGCGGCCTCGCCCGCGACGGCGTCCTCTTCCGCACCTACGACACGCGGCCACCGGGCCTCCCCGTGATCCGCGACCAGGAGGGCGCCGACACCGCGGCGCTCCGGGAGGCCGCCCGCGTCGTCGGCGCGCTGCCGCCGGCCGTGCTCGCGCACGTCGACCACGTGTCGGTGGCCACGATCGACCAGATCCGGCTGGTGATGCGCAGCGGCCGGCTCGTGAAGTGGGGCGACGCCGCGCAGTCCGCGAAGAAGGCCGAGGTGCTCGCGGTCCTGCTGCGCCAGAAGTCCTCGACGATCGACGTGCGGGTGCCCGGCCGGCCCACGACGCGTCCGTAGCCGGCGAGAGGCTCCGCTCAGCCGGGCACCCCGTCGCTGAGCTCGACCAGCCGGGCCAGCCCCGGTCCGACATTGGCCTGTAGTCGGCCCAGGGCGTCGTCCAGCTCGGGGGACCCGCCGTGCTCCGGTGGGACGCGTGCCGGGTTGAGGGCGACCCGGTCGGTCCACGCCTTGATGTCGGGCTCGGAGCCGAACGACGCCGAGTTCCGCAGGCCCAGGACGTTCATCCGTGCCCAGTCGGTCAGGGAGTTGCCGAAGGACGACGGCGGGCAGAGCCGGTTCTTCTCGGCATCGTCGTCACGGGTTGCCTCGACGTACCCCGCCAGCGCCGCCCCGAAGCACGGGAACCCGGCACGGATCGGTTGCAGCGTGATCGCCTCGTGACCCCAGATCGGCACCAGGGGCGGCCTCTTCAGGCCGTCGGCCGCGCAGTTCACGATCAGGGCGTCGTCGGCGATCGTGACCGAGCCGTGCGCGAGGTCGAGCCGACCATGCCTCGCCGTGAGGATGTGGCCCCGACGCACGACGTTGTCGATGCTGCGCAGCAGCTCGAGCTCCCACGTCCCGAGGGTGGGCGCCTTGGCCATGGTCGGCGTGACAGAGCGGTCGATGCGCAGCATGATGCCGGCGTCCTCCAGCCGGAGGAACAGGTCCGGCATCGATGCCGCCGCCCCTGCCGCCTGCATCATGTCGGCGACCATGCCGAGGTAGATGACCGGATCCGGCTGGATCAGCGCCCGGTTGAGCATCCAGGGGTCGCGTGGGCGCACCCAGCAGATCGCGTCGGGATCCACCCCACGCGCGAGCAGCCAGATGCAGGCATCGGTCGCGGTCTTGCCCGAGCCCACGACGACGTACTGGCCCGGAGCCTCCTCGATGTGCACGAGGTCGTTGACCGGGATCACCCGCGCGCCGTCGGCGACAACGAACTTCGGCGGGGTCTCGGCCGGGATGTCGGGGGACAGGTAGCGCGCGTCGACGATCCGGCAGCGTTGCGGCACCGCGAACCGCTGTCCCGAGACGCGCGAGACGAAGGTGCGGTCACCCAGGTACTCGCAGCCGGCGAAGTGCTCGACCCGGCCCGACCCGAGCATCCGGTCCACCAGCAGGTTTTCGTAGTAGGCGCAGATCGTGGGCTGGCCGGCGCGCTCGTGCAGCCCCGCCTCTGGTCCGCGCTCCTGAATACGACCACCGCCCAGCACCGTCGACGCGACGCCGTAGAAGGTCGACGACTGGTGCAGCCGGACGAAGGGGTAGGCCTCGAGCCAGTGACCACCGACGCCGTGGCGACGGTCGACGAGTGCGACGCGCGCGTCGGCGTGGTCGATCAGCGCATCGGTGAACGCCATGCCGCTGGCCCCGGCGCCGACCACGAGGTAGTCGGCCTCGACTTCCCTCGTCACTGTGCAACCAAACCATAGGCAGTGTGCCTGCGAACACCCCGCCGCCTGGTCGAAGCGTGTCGTGTCCCAGGCTCACGCGTACCGTGACGTCGTGGCCGATCCGCAGCCCGACGTACCCGTCACGGACGTCACCGAAGCGCGGCTCCTGTTTCCCGCGACCGCGGACCGGTGCTACTTCAACACCGCGGCCGTCGGGCTCGCCAGCGACGCGCTGGCCCGGACCTACCACGAAGCGATCGACGACTGGGTCACGGACGGCCTGGACTTCGCCCGCGGCGAGCAGGCCGCGAACGACGCCCGGGCGCAGGCGGCCCGTCTCATGGGGGCCGACCCCGCGGACGTTGCGCTGATCCCGTCGATGTCGTCGGCGGCCGGCCTGGTCGCGGCGCAGTTCGGCACCGCGGACCCCGGCGACAACGTCGTCATCGGGGAGCGGGAGTACAGCTCGAACCACTTCCCGTGGCGGCTGCTCGAGCGCAAGGGCTACGACGTCCGCCAGGTCCCGTTCCGCCGCGGCGGGCTCGAGCCTGACGACGTCGAGCAGCGCGTCGACGCCGGCACGCGCCTGGTGGCGTTCAGTGGCGTGCAGTCGGCCACCGGCCATCGATCCGACATCGCCTCGATCAGCTCGCTGGCGCGAGAGGTCGGGGCGATCGTGTTCGTGGACGGCTCACAGATGGTGGGCGCGGTACCGGTGTCCGAGGCCCTTCGCCACGTGGACGTGCTGGCCACGGCGGACCACAAGTTCCTGCTCAACGCCGGCCGGGGGATGGGCTACTGCTTCCTGTCCAGGGCCGCGCAAGACCGGTTCACCCCCGTCAACGCCGGTTGGCGTGCTGGCGCGGACCCGTTCGCGAGCTTCTTCGGCCCGACCATGGAGCTGTCGCCGACGGCATCCCGGTTCGACAGCTCGATCAGCTGGCTGGCGGCCTTCGGCAACAGGACGTCGCTCGCCATCTTCGACCAGTTCGGGCCCGACACCATCTTCAGCCGGAACGGCGACATCGAGGAGCTGCTGCGGGGCGCACTCACCGGTGCCGGCTGGGAGCCGGTCGCCCTGCCCGCGGAGAACCGGAGCACCATCCTCAGGGTTCCGCTCGGCGACCTCGAACCGGCCCGGGTCGTCCACGCCCTGTCCGAGCACCGCGTCATCGCCTCGGCACGGGACGGCGCCCTGCGCTTCTCGGTCCACCTCTACAACCACGAGGACGACATCGACCGGCTCGTCGCGGTCCTCGGGTCGCTGGGGCGGCCACCCGCGAGCGCGGTGCGAGACTGACGCTGGCGAAGGTTGCATGGTTCAGGCTGGCGAACCCGGCTTCGGGCATGGGTAGGTCCTCGGATCAAAGTCAGGCAGTCGTGCGAGGTGGGATCGAGGCTCAGCGACGGACGTCGCGGAAGGCGGAGAGCAAGGTCGCCTGCGTCTCTGCGGAGAGGCTCTCGACAGGGATCTCCCCGAGTCTCGAGGCCGTCTCCTTCATCTGGCTCAGGTAGGTCTCACAGCCGGGACACAGCGCCAGGTGCTCCTCGAAACGGCGCACGGTGTCCTCGTCGAGAGCGCCCTCGAGGTACTCGGTGACCAGCTCGACGAAGTCCTGGCAGGTGAGCTCGGCCATCTCAGCTCACCCGCCCGGCTCCGGTCGTCGGATCCAGCTCGAGGTACGGCGCCAGTTGGCCGCGCACGGCCGCCCGTGCCCGGTGCAGGAGGACCCGCTGGTTGGCGCCCGAGATCTCGAGCATCTCGCAGACCTCCCTGGAGGTGTGTCCCAGGACGTCACGCAGGGTGATGACCACGCGCTGCCGGTCGGGCAGCGCGTCGATCGCGGCACGGATCCTGGCGCGGACCTCCCCTGCGAGCACGGCACCCTCGCAGGACGGCCACGCGAGCGGGAACGAACGCCAGCCGCCGGCGTAGTGGTCGTCGGCGTCGCGGAAGAGAGCCGGGTCCACGGTCGGTCCGTGGTCGTCGTCGGCGAGGCTGCTCCACGGCACGGTGCGACTCTCGCGCACGCCGCGCTTCTTCGCGGTGTTGACCAGGATCCGGTAGACCCAGGTGCGCAGGGAGGATCGGCCCTCGAACCGGTCGATGCCCCTGATGACTGCGAGCCAGGTGTCCTGGACGACCTCCTCGGCGGACGCTTCCGTGGAGACGAAGGTCCGGGCGAGCAGCAGCATGGACCGTGACCAGTCGTCCAGCAGCTGCGCGAAGACGGCCTCGTCGCCGGACCGGACACCCGCCACGATCGCGTCGTCGGTGCTCGGCGTGACCACCGTCGGAGCGTAGCGTCGCTCATCGATACTCAGGGTTCTCGAAGTCGAACCGGCAGCCGGCGTCCCACTCCGAGCGCTGGTTCCCGTACGCCGGGACTCCGCCGGCGTCCTTGAGCAGCCGGGCCAGGTGCATCAGGTTCCAGGTCATGAACGTCGTGTTCCGGTTGGTGAAGTCGTTCTCCGGGCCACCCGAGCCGGGATCGAGGTACGACGGGCCGGGCCCGGCCTCACCGATCCAGCCGGCGTCGGCCTGCGGAGGGATCGTGTAGCCGATGTGCTGCAGCGTGTAGAGCACGTTCTGTGCGCAGTGCTTGACGCCGTCCTCGTTGCCCGTGATCAGGCATCCTCCGACCCGGCCGTAGTACAGGTACTGTCCCCGGTCGTTGAGCAGGTGCGAGCCGCCGTACAGCCGTTCGTGGACCTGCTTCATGACCGAGCTGTTGTCCCCGAGCCAGATCGGTCCGGCCAGCACCAGGATGTCGGCGGCAAGGACCTTCTCGAAGATCCCGGGCCAGTCGTCGGTCTCCCACCCGTGCTCACGCATGTCGGGCCACACACCGGTGGCGATGTCGTGGTCGACGGCGCGGACCACGTCGACCTGCACGCCGTGCGCCTCCATGATGCGCCGGCTGATGTCGACCAGGCCCTGGGTGTTGCTGGACTCGGGCGACCGCTTCAGGGTGCAGTTGACGAAGAGCGCCCGGAGGTCGTCGTACGCGATGTCCGGGGTGGTGGCTGGCTGCTGGGTCACGCTTCCTCCTGGTGGGTGGGGTAG
>Ga0207708_10000641_pt1 | contig 26841 bp, 29 predicted proteins | sample KBSK5101metaG_FD_184340 | JGI IMG/M metagenome (GOLD analysis project Ga0207708, IMG submission 184340) | Corn, switchgrass and miscanthus rhizosphere microbial communities from Kellogg Biological Station, Michigan, USA - KBS K5-10-1 metaG... | ecosystem: Host-associated > Plants > Roots >... | reverse complement strand
CAGATTCTTGCGCGAACGCTTTGCCAGCCAGGTGCCAAGGTAGGTTTCGGTGCGTCCCTGGGTACGGGCGTTCGGCGGCACCGGATACATCTCGGCCGTATCGATGAAGTTGATGCCTTGATCGATGGCGTAGTCCAGCTGCTCGTGCGCTTGCGCTTCGCTGTTCTGTTCGCCCCAGGTCATGGTCCCCAGGCAGACGCGCGAAACATTCAAGTCGGTCCCGGGAAGGATTCGAAATTCCATTGGTGATTGAATGGTGAATGATGAATGGTGAACGGTGAACGGCGAACGGCAATGGTTATGGGCGAAGGGTGAACGGTGATCGGTGATGGGTGAACAGTGTGACGCCTGAAAGCTCTACGGTTTTTACCGTTCCCTATTCACCGTTCACTGTTCACCGCATTTTTCACCGTTCGCTGTTCACCGTTCACCATTCACTGCTTTACTTCGCCTCGAGCATCTCCTTCAGATTCTCCAGGCCGACCCGGTATGCATTGTTGATGAAGCCGATCACCTCCTCGTCCTTCATCTTGCCTTCGGAATTATTGCGAAACGAGCTGTTCCACAAAACCGTCGTGTATCCTCGCCTGCCTTCGACGACCTGAAAAGTGGAAACGTATTCGGCAATGGGAAGCGGCGCGGGATCAAGGACCTTATAACTGAATTTCTTGTCAAGCGCGTCGAACGACAACAGCTCTTCATCGAAACTGGGACCATCCTTAACCGTCATCGTGCGAATCGTCCCCACCTCGTTGCCCGCGCCGGATTTGATCTCGTCCCCTGAAAACATGGGATGCCAGGTGTCCAGGCCGTCGAAATCCTTGACCGCATCCCAGACCTTCCAGATCGAGGCTTTGATGTCGATGGATTCGTGGGAATTCAAAAGACCTTGCGCACTGGCAGGCAAGTTCGCCGTGCACAAGAGGAATAGCGCACCCGCTAAGACTTTCTTCATGCTTCGTCCTCCCGTTGTTATGGTTGCATTGGTATCGCGACGTTCCACGGATCCCGGCCGTGGGGCGGAAAGTATATGCCCGGCCAAGCGCGCTCGGCAATTGTCACCGGACGCATCGGCCTTCGCAAAAAAGGGCATCTCGGCGATGCCCATTTCGTTTTTATCGCCGCCCCTCCTGGAGCGACATCACGATCCTGATCGTGGCTTAGCGGTGATAACCTGCATCCCTGCGATAGTAAGGCCCGCGACCGTGCCAACGATAGCCGTCGTCCTAACCGTAACTATGATATTCGCGATGGCCATGGCCAGGCGCGTCGACGGGCAATACCACACAACCGCCCACGACTGCGACCAGACAAGCCAATATCAGAAAGCGCTTCATTGTTTTCTCCTCCTTCGATGAACAATGAATTAACGTTCGATACGCCTTCCGGGGAACGGTGGAATTGTAAGGTAGTGTCACGTTCCAAACGGCGAACCCTGGATAGATCGGCAGGTTTGCCAGGTTCGCGTTGACGATCCCTTAGCGGGACGGGGAGTCATCCAGATCTTGCGTCGCGACGTGGTTGGCCTTGCGCGAGGCTGACGCGCGATGCACGTCGGCCGGCGCGAGCGAAAGCTCCGCGCCTACCTTCTGTTCCTTTTCGGGCTTGGTAGGATGGGCCGGAGCGGTCTCCAGGCGCTCGGCGTCGATGCCGGCCGCACTCAGCGTTTCGGTTACGGCTTGCGCCCGTTCCTCGGCCAGATCCTGCATCGCAGCGTCGGCGACCGTTTCTGTCCTTGCCAACCACTCGAACATCGCCTCGTAAAACTCGGGGTCACCCTTGCTGCGCAGAATCATGCCGGCGCGCTTGGGCTCCGTGCCTTTTCTTTTTGTGTACTGCGCAATCCACGCGCGCTGCGCGACCGGATCCGATTTCTTCGCGGACAGTTTTTCCAGCGCGCGTTGCGTTGCGAGACTCTCGAATGCGACCGGCCCCGGATTTTCATCCGGCCGCAGCGTACGTCCGAGGGCAAGTTCGACATCCCGGCTCGCCTTGTCGCGCTTCAAGGCCTCGCGGTCTGCGTCGGGCGAATAAGGCGCTTGCACGATGAGTTTCAACTGCGGGCGCTCCTCCATTGCTTTGGCGACGTTCTGCAGTTTTTCCTTTTCGGAGGCCTTCAGTTTCGCGCTGCCGGGTTCGAACTCGATGCGGCCAAAATCCTGCTCCTTCTTGTCGCCAAATAGTCCGGCGAGCGCGCGAAACGGCGCAGAGACGATTTTCTTTATCAGATTGCCCAAGGCTTCGCGGATCACCGTGCCGATCGCGAATTTAGGATCGTGCAGATCGCCTTTGACCGGGATCGCGGCGTGAATGACGCCGTCGGAATCCGTCAGCAACGCTACCGCGAGATCGAGAGGCAACTTGAGCGCCGTCGGCGTGTCGACAGGCTCGCCCAGCGCCAGTTCATGAACCGTGACGTCGTTCTCTCCCGTCAGCTCGCCGTTCTCGACGCGGTATTTCACTTCGACCCAGAGTTTCCCCGAAGCGATCTTGCGGCCGAGGAATGTGGCCGTGTACGGCGACAATTCCGTCATTTCGACATTCTCGAACGAAGCGCCAACGTCGACAAAGGTAGTCGGTGACAATGCGTCGATCCGACCGTTGATCTCGAGCGAACCGAATTCGCCGATGTCGCCATCGAACTGCAGCGTGGCGCGGCGATCGCGATCGGTGCCGAGTCCGGCTGCCGTACCCGCCAGGTTTGTGACGTGCGTGGCGAACGGCAATACCAGGCTGCGATCGGAATAGTCCATCGTGCCATCGCGCAGCCGCACCTCTCCGATATGGACAGGAAACTGCACTTCGTTCTGCTGTGCGAGCTGATTCTCCGCTGGCTGATTTTCCACCTTCCCATCGGGCGTTGCCTGTCGTTTGAAAAGTCGCGCAAGATTGACCTCGCGCTGTTCCGATACGTCGATTCGCATTTCTGGCGCGTCGACCACGATCTCCTTGATCCCAAGCCGGTCGGGACCGAGGGTCAGGCGTGCCTCACGCGATGACAGGCGCTTCCACGCAAGCACCAGAGTATCGTTACCGGCCTCGTTCAGCCGCACATTGTCCAACTGAAAGGGGCCGCTTGCGTTCAACGACATTTTGCCATCGGAGCGCCGGTACGCCAGCGTGGCGGAAGCAGAGGCACTGCCGGAGGCGAGATCCACCGTCGCGTAACGCGCGATCAGTGGCTGTAGCGGAGCCAGTGCTATGGAATCCAATTTCACGCTGCCGTCGATGCGCGAAAAGTCCTGAGCCACGGAACCGTTGGCCGCAAGGGCACCGCCTCTGCCGATTTTTCCCGTGGCCGTGAAAGCCATGGCCTTGTCACCGGCACTGGCGATGTTGTCGAGACGCAGCGACAAATCGCCGATTGGAACGGCGATCGTGGAGCCAAGGCTGCGATCTGATAGCGCGATATCGACATGCTCGATGCGGGCTGACTCGACCGCGTACGTCCAGGACGCGTGGTTCCGGTTGGGTGCGGGGGCGTTGACATTGCTCTGGAACATATCGACAACCGGCAAAGTGCCGCCTGCGTCGCGTTCCAGACGGATGGAGCCACCATCGGCAACCAGTTGCTTCGCTCCAAACTTTTGTTTAGCAAGCTCCAGGTAGCCGCCCTCAAGTTGGACATGCGTCAGTTGAACCGTGGGTGCATCGGCGGGGACGCGCACTTTCTCCAGGCGCATGTTCATGTCGTGCGCACGCAAATCCAGCGTATCTCCCGCACTGATCGTCAGGCTGGCCTTGCCGCGCATTGCCGCGGTCTGCAAGTCTAGCGGCGAACGCCGCTGCAAATCCGTGTAACGCAGCGCGATGTTGTCTAGCGCAAGTTCGCGCACGTCAATACTCCACGGATCCGCGGTCTGCCGCGGTTTGTCGGTGCGGCTGGGAACGGGTGCGTTCGCCCGGGGCGCCGTGCCAGTAGCACGCGCCAAACTGGTCCAGTTCATGACACCGGCGGCATCATTGATAACGCCAAGATGCCCATCGCTGAGGGAAACGACGGGAAGCACGAGCGAGCGGCGCGCCAGATCGAATGTGCCGTCGCGCACCTCCACCGACTTGAGCGCCAGCATCGGCTCCCGCGTGCCTTCGCGTACCACTTTCACGCCGGACGCATGCAGCCTAAGCTTGCTCAAGGCGAAGTTGGGCTTGCTGTTCGTGTAACTAAATCGATAGTGTGACGCGACAGTCAGCCAGCCGTCCGGTTCGCCGAGGCGCACGTTTTCGCGGATGAATTTCCACGCGGTGGCCAATTTCAGACTCTGCAGTTCCAGATCTCCTTCGGACTGCAGGGGCTGTAAGCTCAAATCGCCGCGCCACGTCAACGCGCCCCCTCCGATGATGCGTGCGGAAACGTTGTAGCGACCCTCCCGATCGGGCAATGTCGAGAGATTCTCCAGTTCGATACGGATCGGCAGGACTTGTGTCGACGCCGTTTTATCAGAGCGATCCTGATAGGTCAGCATTCCGTCGGCGGCGAGAAGATGCCTGATCGTAATGCGGGGTGCCGTGTCTGCGGCCTTGGGTGGCGGCGAACGCTGTTGCCAGCGTTGCATTAGCTCCGCGACGTTGAGGCGGCCGTCCCTCTGCGATTCGAGCAGGATTTGCAAGCCATCGGTCTGTGCTTCGCCCAGTACCCAGCCCCGGCCGAATCCACTGCGCAGCAACGCCAGGTCGAGATAAACACGGCGTGCCTCGAGCAGGGGCGGGGCGTTTTCTTGCGCCACCCGCAGGCCTCGAGCTTCGATGCTCAGCGCAAAGGGATTGACCTTGAGTTTCTCGACAGTCAGTTTCTGGCCGAGGCGCTCTTCAACCAAGGCGGCCAATTGGCGTTCGATCAGACGCGGCGCCAGAAGGAATCCGGCTGCCGCGTAAAGCGCTCCAACCAGAACGATGACAAGCAGGGTGACGAAAAGTCCGCGGCGGCGAGTGTGGCGCATGGGCGTTCCAACTTTGACTGCCTCGTCGCATGGCGTAGTGCCCGCGAAGAATTCTTGTGGCAGTTAGCAAGTCAGCACGTAGCACGAATCGCTCCCGTGCCTGGGGGCGCTCGTCTTACATCGTCGCCGCTTACAGCACACGAATTGGAGCGCAATCCGGTAGATCTCGACCACAAGTCGGAAGACTTCCTGCAAAGGTTACCGGAAGCGACTTGTAGTTTTTGCAATGACGCGGCGCGCGGATCTGCTATTTTGCGAGCTGAACCAATACCCGGCGGTTTTTCTGCTTGTCCGCCGAAGTCTTCTCGGGCGAAACCAGTGGCTTGGAAGAGCCCACACCAGTAGCCGTGCAGGGGAGCTTCATTCCTTTTTCTTTGAGCGCTGCGCAAACTGTGTTTGCCCGCGCAACGGAGAGCTTCTGATTCGACTCTGGCGTGCCGGCGGCATCCGTATGGCCCTCGGCACCGACATGCAGGTTTGGAATTGCCGACAGCGATTTGGAATAGGTACTCAGAACTTTCAGCAGCCCGCTGATTCTCTTGGCGTTGCCTGAAGCGAATTGCGCCTTTCCGGTCTTGAACTCGAATTGGCCGTCCTTGTTCTGCTGGTCAGCCAGCGATTTGTTGACCTTGTCCAGCAATGAGCCTTTGGTCATATCGCCGATGTCCGGCACCTTGGGCATCTCCAGCGCCCAGAGTTGGGAACAGGTCAACAGAAGCATGCTGACGAACGACACGAGGGTTGAGCGCATGCAAAAGCACCTCCGAAAGTTGAGCGGGAGCAATTATAAAAGAGAATCCATCCGACTTTTTCTGATTACAGGCGTGCAAGCTGCCTCACCGCGGAAGGCGCGGCAACTTTTAGCTGTCAGGGACTGTCGAGAAGAACCGTCGAGACATCCCGGCTCCAGGAATACGGCGCACGCAAGGACGGGAAAAGCCGAATGTGAAAGAGCCGCTCGCAACCCACGAACGGGAAGCACAGGCGTAACATACTGGTCGAGGCCGCCGATGGAAAAACAGGAGTTCGCCGAGTTGCGCCAGCGTATGGTGATGGAGATTGCCTCGATCACCGCGATGGTCGGCGACCGCATAGGCAAGTACAACCTCGACCCGGATGTCCTGGCGGTCATGGGCACAGTTGCCCGCCACGATTTCGTGCCGCACGAGATGCAACCTTACGCCTATCTCGATCGTCCCCTGCCGATCGGCCACGACAAGACCATTTCCCAACCTTTTATCGTCGCTCTGATGACCGATTTCCTGCAGGTCGGGAGCCAGGATATCGTGCTGGAGATCGGCACCGGGATGGGCTATCAGTCAGCTGTTCTCGCGGCCCTGGCTCGCAAGGTCTATAGCATCGAGATCATCGAGCCGCTTGCCGTACAGGCGGAGCAGCGTCTCGCGCGTGCGGGATGCGCCAATGTGGAGGTCAAGATCGGTAATGGCAGCAACGGCTGGCCGGAGCACGCGCCCTTCGATCGCATCATAGCCACCGCCGCGCCTGAACTTATTCCACCCTCCTTGATGCACCAGCTCAAGCCAGGCGGGCGCATGGTCATTCCCGCCGGGCTGCCGGACAGTCAACAACTGATCCTCGTGGAAAAGAATGCGGCGAGCGGAAAGCTCGCGACGAAAGAAATACTGCCGGTACGGTTTTCCCTGCTGGAAGGCGCGGCCTCGGGTTGAGCCAAAGCGCGCCGTGAGTTATTCTACACTACCTGTGGACGATCAAGTACGCTGCGAAAATACGCGAATGAACTCGTCGCGCACGCGACAAGCAAGAGCGCAAGAAAAACGGGCACCCCGCGGTGCCCGTCTTCTTTCATCTCGTGCCGGAACTACGAGCGGCCCTGTACCTTGTTGACGTCGAGTCCCTTGGCCTGAATCGCGACTGCGACCGGACCTTCCTCGGTCGTGGGACCGGCCACGACTTCCAGAGCAGGACGCGTGACCACCACCGACACATCGGGTCGGCCGTACACGGTGCCCGAGTTGTTGTCGGTGCGGGATAGTTGCGCACCGGTTTCGGCAAATGCGCCGGTCGCGGCAATCGCGAGGCCGGCAGCAACAAACAGACTAGTCGTTTTCATGATTGATCCCTTTCAAAAACGGGTGTGATGGGAACTACCATCGGCAGCGCTCCTGCGAACAGCTTCCGGCACAGCGAACTCGAAACGCGGAAATCTGCTTTCTCTCAACCCTGACGCCAAGATAGGCGCTCGCGCCCGCGCTTTATTGGATGCTCGTGCGCGGTTTTTGGACGTTATGACTGTGCCTTGGCTTCATTTGGTGCATGCACAACGGAGGCAGTTGTTTTTTGTCGCAAAAGTGCGACGGAACACGCAGACGATAAGTGCAGGAATTTGCCGCAACAGAGCTCCGGCAACGCTAAGGCCGAGCTAACCTTTTATTTTTCCCAGGCTCTCGTCAAATCTTGCCGCGAATTGAGCGGACTTCTCGCCATAGATTTTGGCGCCAAGCGCGAAGGCGTTCTTTTCCAAATTGGCGCGGCGGCGCTCGATCATTTTTATCAAGGAGTTTGGGGACATCGAGTCAATGGTCTCCCTATTGCCGGCGAAGTTCAGGGCGAGTTCGGCGAGGTCATGGTCCTCGCCAAGCATGTCGGCCAGTTCTCCGGTCCATTCATCCGTCCCCGCCATGCGTCTGTCGTCCGTAATATCGAGCAGGTCCAGAGCATTCGCCAGATACTTCACCTGCTTGCGCCACTCGTGCAGCGCTTCGGGTGTCCCGGCATGTTTTGCCGCAGCAAGCGCTTTCTTCCCTGAGCGATAGATGCGCTCCAAGCCGGCAAAAACCGAGGCTGCTTTCCGCTTGCCGGGTTTGAGCTGCAGGATTCTGGCGCGACAAGCGGAAAGCAATTGCCTGCAGGCCCGCAACGTATACGGTGTCAGGAAAAATTCGCGGCGCTTGGCGAGCAGCGTTGCATGCAGTTGCATGGCCATCGCGTCGAAGTCCTCACTGCGCAGTTGCGCGGGGTGCAGCTCACGAAATGCGTCGAAGGCATCAACCATGGATTTCGCATTGCGCAACGAAGAAAGACAGCGTCCGGCGTCGCGTAACGCGGCGTTTTCATGCCGATAGACGTCTTCCCCGCAACTCTCGCGCAAAAGCCTTAGTGCGGCTCGCGCTTTCTTGATTGCTTTGCGCGCAGAGTGAACCGACTGGTCGGAAACGCGTTGCTTCTCCAACTGGCGCAGGGCTTCATCGATGTGCGCTATCAGTCCCCGGCTGCAGTGCCAAGCCGCACCGTCGCGGATCATCCCGGGGTTGTTTCGTATCGCTGGATCGGTCTGGAGCGCCATTCGAAGGAGGAGGTTCCTAAAGGGCTGCAATACCGAACCGGGCACGCAGTTACCCTACCGGCAGTCACCAATTCGTTTCCCGGCCTGAGTTTCGGACATGGTCATATTCTTGCCGCCCATGTTCATCCTGATGGTGCCTTGATAAGTATTCTGTCTGGTATCGAATACCGCAACGGCGCTGCCCCGGTTCGGTCCGGCGCACACAATGCGATAAAGGGCCGCACTGGCCGTCGTCTGGTAGTCGACCAGATCGCACCGCTGCAGCGGATTGTCGCTCAGGATAAAGAATGCCTGGCCGGATTTCAGATCATCCGGCGTGATACAGCGATTCGCGAGCATCGGCGGCGCTGCGACGGCCACGTTGGGCAGGCTGATGCGGACCTCTACCTGATACAACCCGGGCAGCAGCGACAGTTCCGCAGCAATGGACGAGGAGCCCGCAAGCGAGGCAAGCGCGCTCAACGCGGCGACAAACAAGACCGGATCAGGCGGCCAGCCGGTTTTCACCGTTACCATCGACTGCGCCGGTAAACAGTTGCCGAGCGACCAGCGCCGGATCATTGATCGTGCGCACGGCCGCATAGGCATCCTGTGCCTGGGGATAGCGGCGGCGCAAGAAGTTCAACCACTGCTTCAGCCGGCCCGCGCGATGATGTGGCGCCAGATGCGTATCGACGATCTGCCAGAATTCGGCCACGAACGGCAACAAGGCCTCCCAGCTCAGGCCGCCGTCTGGAATATTTTCAGCGCGCACGTGGGGATGCGCCAGCCCGCATGCATCGCGCCTCCTGATCGCAAGCGCCAGACCTGGATCCGCCACAATGCCGCGGCCCAACATCAAAGCGCTGCATCCCGACAAGTTACGGCAGCGTAGTGCATCTTCGACGGTCCAGATCTCGCCATTGGCAATCACCGGTATCGCGACCGCCCTGCTGATTTCGTGAATGCGTTCCCAGTAGGCGGGCGGCCGATAGCCATCGGCTTTGGTGCGCGCATGCACCACCAGTTCATCTGCACCTGCGCCGGCAATAGCGAGGGCGCATTCCATTGCGCGCGCGCCGTCGTTGTAGCCCAGCCGCATCTTGGCCGAAACCGGCATGCAGCGCGGCACCGCGCGGCGCACCGTGGCGACAATCTGCGCGATGAGTTCGGGTTCATCGAGCAGCACCGCGCCGCCGCGATGGCGGTTGACGCCTTTGGCCGGGCAACCGAAGTTCAAATCAATGCCGGCAGGGCCGAGCGCTGCGAGTTTGGCGGCATTCTCGGCAACACACACCGGGTCGGAGCCCATCAGTTGCGCACGCACGGGCACGCCCGCCGGCGTGCGCCCGCCGTGCTCGAGTTCGGGAACGATGCGGGTGAACACGCGATCGGGCAGCAGGGTACCGGTGACGCGGATGAATTCCGAGACACATCGATCGATGCCGCCCACGCGCGTGAGGATGTCGCGCAGGACGAAGTCCAGCAGTCCTTCCATGGGTGCGAGCAGGATCGTCATGCCGGATCCGGTTTCATGCATTTATCCGCGCCTCCTCGAACATACCGCCGGCAGCAGCGCCTTCTCGACGGATCGCGGGTCCGCGCCCGGCAACTCGATTCCCAGTGTGTCATGCATTTCAGTGTCCCTCGACACTGGATTCGCGCTGCCATCCGCGCTGGGGTAGCGCTCCACAATACGCTGTTGGAAGTTTCCTTCCTTGCAGTCGAACCAGACCAGCATCTTCGTCGACTGGTAGACGGGCAGCTCCGGATCGGCTACGGGAAGGTAAAAAGCGTTCAGGAGATAGGCCGAACGAATGGAACCCTGCTCGGTTTTCACGCCCCTTATGAACATATCCGAGATCGGCACCTCCTCCGCGGACAGGGTACCCGCAACAAACTGCCAGCCGTTCGCCTCTATCCTTCCCTTCTTCGCGGACCGGAATTCGTTCATGGCCTGGGTTGCACTGTCTCGCCATTGCTGCAGGGAATCCTGCGCATGGGCGGCCGACGACAGTACAAGACCTATCAGCATGACAAGTAGCCGGTTCATGGCCAAGGGGGCGGTGCCGGTATTCGCAGGGGCGCGTAGTGTAACTGAAGGGGAGGCGTGAGGCGTGAGGGGTGAGGGGCAGATCTTAGAACGCCTTACGCCTCACTCCTCACGCCTCACCCCTTCCAGTCGCTCGTATTCCGCGATGACCTGGGCTCCCACCAGCAGCAGCGTAGCGGCGATTTCGAAACTCAGCAGCACCACGATGGCGCTGGTGAACGAACCGTATACGACGCTGACTTGCGAGATGCTGCCGAAATACCACACCAGAGTGTGACGCACGGCTTCCCAGAGAATGGCCGCGGTTGCACCACCGATCAATGCGTGCAGAATCGGCAGCCTGCCAAATGGCATCACCAGGTAGACCGACGCGATCAACAGAATTTCCAGAGCGACGCCGACCAGATAGAGCAGGAAAGCAGACACGCCACCGAGCGGCCAGGCATGTCCGAGGATGTCGATGCTCTCTTTGCCGACCGCCTGCAGGCTTGCCTCGACCAATGTTCCTACTAGCAGTGCGAGCCCGAGAAAAAAAATGTAGCCGAAGGGAATCACGGCCGACACCAGAAAGTGGCGCTTGCGCACAGCGAGTCGGTGCATGAAGATCACCGACATCGCGCTCTCAACGACGGCGAATGCGAGCGAACTGAACACCAGCATGGTACCCAACAGCACCCAGCCGAGCGCGACGCCCGCGTCAAGGAAGCTCGCCAGTTCATCGACGAGCGCTTCCGACTGTCCCGGTGCCACCCATTCCAGGGCGCGTCCAACCGTCGCCAGCAACTCCGACTGGTCGAGAAAATGCGACAGCGCGATGACGATGAGGATCAGCAGCGGCACGATGGACAGGAGCGCGTAATACGCCACCGCCCCGGCCAGCAACAATCCCTGGTTGGCACGAAACGCCCTGATCACTTGCAGGGCGAATCTGCCAGGATGCGTCACAACTTGAGAGAGATGTTTGAAGAATGGCATCATCTTGACCGCAAATGGGTGGCCGGAGCATTGGCGACGCGCGTGCGCGCCCAGCACCGCTAGACAGGAGTAGTTGCCTGCAAGTTCGCTTCGAATATCGGCAGGAGGAGTTGGTCGCGCTCGCCCTGGTTGTCCGCCGACGCAGCCAAAGGCACTGTGCCCGGCCTGCACAAGTTGCCCGCGCGCACTCCCAGCAGGCGTAGTCGCCGATCGAGCATGGCCTTCTTCAGGCAGCGCCCGGCAGTCCGGCGAATGATGTCTGCATCGCTGGTATGCGCTTCCAGGGTCAGTTCCCGTGTCACGATGCGAAAGTCGTCATAGCGCAGCTTCACACCGATGGTTTTTGCCTGATACCCTTTCCTATGCAAGTCCTCGGCAAGTTGCCGGCAGAGGCGCGTGAAGATCGCACTCAATGAAGCCCGATCTTCGCGCGCATGCAGATCCCTTTCGAACGTGGTTTCACGGCTGATGGATTTCGGCTCGCTGTGCGTTACGACCGGGCGTTCGTCCCGGCCGTGCGCCGCCTGGTGCAACCATGCTCCATAGTTCGAGCCGAATTGCCCGACCAGCCATTGTGGATCCGCCGCAGCGAGTTCGCCGATGGTGCGGATGCCGAGGGCTTCCAGTTTCGCGTTCGCCTTCGGGCCGATGCCGTTGATGCGTTTGGCGGGCAGCGGCCAGATTCGCGAGGCCATGTCCGCGTGGGTCAGGATGGTCAATCCATTGGGCTTGTCCAGTTCCGAACTGATTTTGGACAGCAGCTTGTTCGGCGTGACGCCCATTGAACAACTGAGCCCGGTGGCGAGGTAGACGCGGGCCTTGATTCGTTCCGCCAGGGCCTGCACGCCTGCGAACGATTCTTCGCCAACGGCATCCTGCGCGCCCGGGACATCCGAGAGGTCGATATAGATTTCGTCGATGCCACGGTCTTCGATCTCCGGCGCCACCTCGGCGACCGCCGCCTTGAACAGGCGCGAGTACTTGCGATATTCGTCGAAATCGGCCGGCAACAGTACGGCCTCCGGGGCCAGCGCCGCCGCCTTCATCAACCCCATGCCGGAATGCACCCCCAGTGCGCGCGCTTCGTAGGTTGCGGTCGTGACTACGCCCCGGCCGGCATAGCTGCGCAGAGCGGAAAACCGGTGGGAGCCATCCGCAGCGACCACCGGCTGATGCGCCCGCCGCCCCCCGACCACTACCGCACGGCCGCGCAGCGCCGGGTAGCGCAGCAACTCCACCGACGCGTAGAAGGCGTCCATATCCAGATGGGCGATCCAGCGGCAAGGCATGCAGATTCCGTTAAATATTCGTACGATGCGGGCTAGCCGGATATTTCATCAGGATTTTGCCGCAAACCACACTGTCTTAGATTGGCTGCACGGACCCGCCTGCAGCAAACGGCGGTGGCCTGGTGGAATATCCGGGCTAGCCCGGATATTTCATCAGGATGCGGATTATGGCGGAGGACTGGGCGAGACAGATCGGGCTCGACCGGCGCACCAATAGATCATTCTATTGGCAAGACGGGCATGCCCGATATGGCCGGCCAGAACCCGCCAGAATCCGCGTAACCCCACATGCAATTTTGCCGCAAACCGAACTGTCATAGATTGGCCGCACAGTCGCACCTGCAAGCAAACGGGGGTGGCCTGGTGAAATATCCGGGCTAAGGGCTCACCATTCTACCGCCCGCTATGCGCCGCCTTTGGAAGGATGCGAGAATAACGCCTATGAATACACCAATACCACCCGTACCGCCCCGCCGCCGTCTGCAGGAGCTCCTCGCAATTCCCGAGCGCCAGCGCACTGACGAACAGTGGGATGAGATCAATGAACTGGAAATCAAGCTCGCATCCGCAAACCGGGAGGACGCCCCCGACCCCAGTGTGCGGCGCGATGTCCCGCAAAACAATAACAACCAGTCCAGACGCAACCGCCCCCCCGGCGGAGGGCAGCAGCAAGGCAAGAGGCCGCCCCGGAAGTTCCACAAAAAGTCTGGCCCGGGCGGAGGCCCGGGTGGGGGCAGTGACCGGGGTGGGGGCACGGACCGATAAAGCTGACAGGGATAACCCTCTACCGGACGGCCGCCGCTCGCGCCGGTTTTGTCAGCGCTTGATCGGAAAGAACGATACCGGCGTCATCAAGCGGTTTTCCTGAGCTTCGAGTGCACCGAGCTTGGCGCTTTCCTCCATGAAGGCGATCCAGTCCGGGTCCGCCATCATTGCGGCGCGCCGCTTCGCACGGTCCGCCGCATCTTCGTAGGCCCAGATGTGAATGTATTGGTTGACATTCCCGGTCTCCGTCACGAGATATGCGAACGGCTGGCCGAGATGTTTGGTCTGCGGACCCTTACCCAGTTTCTCGTATAGCGCGAGATGTTTTTTGATGGTGCCGGGGCGGCAGGTGTAGGTACGGACGTCGAGCAGCATGGGTTCCTCCGATTGATCTTGTTCAGCGGCCGTTGTTCAGCGGCCGCTGGCCGTTGTGCGACCGGTAGTTTATGCGGCGACAGGCGAAGGGGAAAGGCCAGCGGCAACCGTCGACCCGGCCACGGCGGGAGTTGACGCGGCGAAAGGTGTCCCCGCATAGGTCGTGGTCCTGTCCTCAAAATGTTCACTGCTTCGTGCAATGCCAGGTTCCGGCATCGCGTGAATCTGAACCAGCATTGAGTCCTCGGTTCTTATACTTAGACGCTTCTCTGTGAGCGGTCTGTGAGCCATCATCCGGGATCGGAGGATCGATCTTAATGTTCGATAGCGTACATACGGCGCATATGCTCTTTTTCTATACTCGCATGCGCCGCGCGGTGCGGCGATTACTCTGGAGGCAACCATCACATGCTTGCAAAGCAGAACCAACTTCTCGCCGCATTGCCGCCACCCGACTTCGAACGTCTGCTGCCCTTCCTGGAACAAGTCCCGCTGGAATCCGGTTGCGCCATCTTTGAACATGGCAGTCAGCAGGCCTATGTGTATTTCCCCGTCGCTGGCGACGTGTCCTTGCAGCGCGTCAATGTGGACGCTTCCCTGGCGGAGATCGCGGTGGTAGGAAATGAGGGCGTGGTGGGAGTCGCGGTATCCATGGGGGGCCAAACCACGCTCAGCCGCGCAGTAGTTCAAAACGCGGGTGAAGGTTACCGGCTCAAGGCTGATCTCCTGAAACGGGAATTTGAGCGCCACGGTCCGCTCCGACACGTACTACTGCGCTACATGCAGGCCCTGATCGCCCAGATGGCGGAGGCCTCCGACTCCCATCGGCACCATTCGCTCGACCCGACAATTCCGCCGCTTGCTGCCTAATCCTCCCACAGCAGCCTGGCACTCCCCCAAGCAAAACCATTTGCTCGCCGTGCTGCCGGCGCCTGTCTATGAGCGCCTGTTGCCACACCTGGAAGCAGTCACGCTACCGCTCGGTGAGTCCGTCTACGAAGCCGACGTCACGATGAAGTACGTGCTCTTTCCAACTGAGGGCATTGTTTCCTTGCTGTCAGTTATGAAGAATGGAGCTTCGGCGGAAATTGCGATTACCGGAAACGAAGGGGTGGTCGGTATTTCGCTGTTCATGGGCGGCACAAGCACGACGAGCCGCGCCATTGTGCAGAGCGCCGGGCAGGGTTATCGCCTGCCGGCGAAGCATCTGCGGGAGGAATTCGAGCGCGGGGGTGACCTGCAACGGTTGCTTCTGCGTTTCACCCAGGCACTGGTTACCCAGATGATGCAAACCGCTGTATGCAACCGACATCATTCGGTGGACCAGCAGCTGTGCCGCTGGCTCCTGCTCAGCCTCGACCGGCTGCCGTCCACCGAGCTCTGCATGACGCAGGCACTCATTGCAAACATGCTCGGTGTGCGCCGGGAAGGCGTCACTGAAGCAGCGGGACACTTGCAGGATGCTGGCCTGATCGAATACAACCGCGGCAAGATCACCGTCCTGGATCGGACGAAACTGGAGCAAAGAGTCTGCGAGTGTTACGAAGTCGTCAGGCGGGAAACAGACCGTCTGCTTGTTGAGTGGGCGGCCATGTCACGGTTGCAGTCGACGGGCTGAGCGGGGTCTGGCCATTTTCAGTTCTGGTCATTGCCTCATTTGTCCAATTTCTTGAGTGCCGCGGCGAGCGCGACGCGCGCCTGTTCGAGCGCGTGCTCCGGAACGGTGCCGCGCATGCTGTAGTAAAGATCGCGACCAAGCCTCAGCATTTCCGGATTGTATTGCGAAATTTTTTTGACGACCTCTATCGCCCGGTCGAGGACGGCAGCGCGCGGCACGGCTTCGTTGACAAGGTGCAGCCGAAGGGCTTCCTGCGCGTCCATCAGTCGTGCGTTATAGACGATGTCGAACAACAGTTTTTTCGGCAGCGCGTCCCTGACAATGGCCTGAGCGATGAACGGGAACAGCCCGTGCGCCGCCTCAGGAAGGCCCAGCGTAGCGTCGTCCGCGGCAATCGCCAGGTCACAGCCGACGACAATGCCGAATCCACCAGCATGAGCGTCACCATTGACCGCGGCGACCAGCGGCTTGCCAAGGCGAGACATCGCCTCGTCCATGCCGATCAGGGCCTGCGCATACGCTGCGCGCTCCTCGGTACTCGGCCCTGCGCCCCGATAATCGCCGCCAAGGCAGAAGACGTCACCGTGGCCTGTCATGACACAGCCGCCGATCTGCGGATCGCGACGCGTCGCATCGAGCGCCGCCGTGATTTCGACCGCCATCCTGGCGGTGATGCGGTTGCCGCTGGCGGGGCGCTTGAGCGTCAGGACCACGATGCTTCCGTGGCGGGTTACTTCGAGTTGCGAGCCGGATGCGTCCATCGCGACTGGAAGACTCTTCAGGACGCGAAGCGCTTGTCGCGCTCGATGACTTCCGGCAGGCCGACGAACCTGTTGAATTCGTCGAACGAGGTCAGGCGGTCGGCAATCGCATTGGTGGAGCCTTCGCGCATGAAGATCTCCATCATCTCTTTCACCGCCTTGTGCATCGCGAACAAGGGTTCGATCGGGCACAGCGCGTAGTCGAAGCCGAGGTCGTAGACGTCCTTCAGTGAAAGATAAGGACTCTTGCCCGAGCGGGCCATGTTGAAAAGCAGCGGCTTGCCGAGCGGCTTCAGCCGGCGGCTGATTTCCTTGAGCTGCTCCACGCTATCCGGCGCATCGACGTAGAGTCCGTCGGCGCCAACTTCCGCATAGGATTGCAGCCGCCGTATGGCGTCGTCCAGTCCACTGACTGCCACCGCATCGGTCCGCGCCACGATGAAAAAATCGGGATCGCGGCGCGCTTCGAGCATGGCACGCAGTTTTCGCCGCATTTCTTCCGCGGGCACCAGTTGCTTACCGGCAAAATGTCCGCATTTCTTCGGCATTGCCTGGTCTTCAAGATGCAGCACCGACGCGCCCGCCTCTTCCCACAGCGCGATTGTGCGCTGCGCGTCGTGCACGCCACCGTAACCAGTGTCCGCATCGGCGAACACCGGCAGGTTCGTAACCCGGCATATGCGGCGAATGTGCTCGAACATTTCCGTTTGTGTCAGTACGCCGAAGTCGGGCTGTCCGGCAATGATCGCGGAAGCAGCGAAGCCGCTTACGTAAATCGCCTTTGCTCCCGCTTGCTCCGCCAGCATCGCCGTCACAGCGTCGTGCGCGCCCAGGCAAACGAACGGCGGCTTCCTCAGCAATTCACGAAATCTGGCGGATCGGCTCAAGAATTTTCTCCTGTGTGGCTGAGGAACGAATCGCGCAATGCGCGCTGGCCTTGTTCGGAGCGATGATCGCGGATCGCACGCTGCCGCCGTCGCGTTGTGATTATCAGGTCAAGCGGCCGCGCGGCGTCTGGCCTGTGTTTGATCCGCGTCAGTCCCACGGCTCCAGGGGCCGGGCCGATGCTTGCAATGCAGAAAAGGGTGATTAGCAGCCTGACGCAGAGATCCAAAGGATTCTGCTAAGTTTCCACTTTGCCTTTCTTGCCTTTACTTCCGGACAGCAGTGCACGGCAGGCATCCACAATGGCCTCTGCGCTCATGCCGTACTTGGTCCGCAACGGGACGGTGGGGCCGACCATTGCAAAGACGTCGGGCATGCCAACCATGCGCATGTGCGTCGGATGTTCAACGGCGAGCAGTTCAGCGACCGCGCCGCCAAGACCGCCGGCGAGGTGATGTTCTTCGGCAGTGACGATTCCGCGGGTCTGCGCCGCTGCGGCAAGGATGGCATCGCGATCGAGCGGCTTGATGGTGTGCATGTTCAACACGCGAACACCGATGCCATCCTTCTTCAGCAGATCCGAGGCGCGCACCGCCATCTCGACCAGCGCACCGCAGGCGATCACCGCAACATCATTGCCGGCGCGCAGTTGCACCGCTTTGCCGAGTCGAAACGCTGCTTCTGGGTCGCCGACCGGCGGTTCTTCCGTGCGGCCGCCCAGCCGAAGATAGACAGGGCCGTCGATATCGAGTGTCGCCAGCGTGGCTTTGTAGGCTTCGTTTACGTCCGCGGGGACGATTACGGTCATGTTGGGCAGGCTGCGCATCAGCGCGAGATCTTCCAGCGAGTGATGGGTGCCGCCGGCCACGCCCAGCGAAATGCCACTCGCCGCCGCGCCGATCACCACGCGCTGGTTGGCATAGGCAACGTCATTGCGCACCTGTTCCATGCTGCGCGCGGAGATGAACGGCGCGTAGGCGCACACGTAAGGATGCAGACCCGTGGTCGCGAGGCCGGACGCCGCGCCGATTACATTCTGTTCCGCAATGCCGAGCTCGACAAAGCGGTCACCAAACCGCTCGATGTACGGGCGGATGCCGAGCAGGTCCTGGGTATCGGCCGACACGACGACGGCGCGCGGTTCACGAGCACCGATCTCCAATAATGCCTGGCCGAAGGCGAGACGCGTCTGATTGGCCGACTTGGTGCGCCACTGTGCGGGTGCGATTTCGGGCGCGTTCATGACGTTCCCAGCTCGGCAAGTGCCTTGGCGTAAATCTCGTCGTTCACCGAATTGCTGTGCCACACATAAGTATCCTCGGCAAAGCTCACGCCCTTGCCCTTGATGGTGTGCGCAACGAGCGCGGTGGGACGTTTCGCATCGAGCGGCAGTGCGTCGAGGGTGTCGATCACTTGTTTCATGTCATGACCATCGAGTTCGCGCACTTCCCAGCCGAAGGCGCGCCATTTGTCGGCCAGCGGATCGACGCTGATGACTTCGTTCACTCGGCCGCTCTGGCAGATCTTGTTATGGTCGATGATGGCGGTGAGATTCGACAGCTTGTAATGCGCGGCCGCCAGCGCTCCCTCCCAATTGGAGCCTTCGTGCAGTTCTCCGTCGCCGATCATGACGAAAGTGTGGAAACTTTTTTTCTGGATACGCGCCCCGAGCGCCATGCCCAGCGCCACCGGCAACCCGTGGCCGAGCGCACCCGTGCACATTTCCACGCCGGCCACCTTGATGTCCGGATGCATGCCGAAAGGGGACTCGAAAGCGTAGAACTTGTCGAGGATCGCATCCTCGATGAAACCGGCCTGCGCGAGCACGGCACCGAGCGCCGCGTTCGCATGGCCCTTCGACAGGACGAAGCGGTCCCGGTCCGGCCATTTGGGCTCGTGCGGCCGGATCTTCAGACGGTGAAAATAAAGCGCCGTGAGAATGTCGGCGGCGGAACTGGAACCCCCGATGTGCCCGCCACCTCCGGCACGCACAGCGCGCCAGGTATCGCGCCGCACCTGCCTGGCCCGAACCTCCAGTCGCTTGACGAGCGCATCTCTGGTTTCGCTCATGGATTGCCCGCGCGGCTTTGGACCGCGCCCCTCCGGATGGCTGTTCTTATAAGGAGAGATGGTAGCTGAAATTGGTAAACGGGGAACGGGGAACGGGGAACGGTGAACAAGGTGTAGTTCACAAATCCAGAATCACCTTCCGTTCACTGTTCACTGTTCACCGTTCAGTGCGGCGACTTCGCTGCGCCGTCGCTCGAGATATCGCCGCTCCGCTGGATTGCGCGCGAGCTCGATCGCGCGGCGATAGTGTAGTTCCGCCTCGCCGGCGCGGCCGGCGCGCCGCAGCAGATCGGCGCGCGCTGCCGAGAGCAAGTGGTAGTCGTTCAGTTCGCCGCCAGCTTCCACGCGCGCCAGCCATGCGAGCCCTTCTTCCGGCCCCGAAACCATCGCTACCGCCGCCGCCGCGTTCAACTCGACGATTGATGTGGGCATCATTGCGTGCAACGCCGCGTATAGCGCGACGATCTGAGGCCAGTCGGTCGACGCCGGCGTTGCCGCCTTTGCATGCAGCGCTGCGATCGCGGCCTGCAACTGATACGGTCCTCGCCGGCGCAAGGCAATGGCCCGATCGAGCGCCTCAAGGCCTTCAGCGATCTTTGCGCTATCCCAGCGCAAGCGGTCTTGTTCCTCGAGCGGCACCAGCGCGCCATCCGCGCCAACTCGCGCGTCGCGTCGGGAATCGTGCAGCAGCATGAGTGCGAGCACGCCCAGGGCCTCGGCCTGGTCGGGCAGCAGTTGGACGAGCAGACGCGCGAGCCGGATCGCCTCCGCGCTCAAATCCGGACGCATGAGCGATTCGCCTTCGGTCGCGGCATAGCCCTCGTTGAACACCAGATAAATTGCAGCGAGGACCCCGCTCAGCCTGTCAGGCAATTCTTCCGGCGCAGGTACGATGTAGGGGATGCGCGCGGCGGCGATTTTCTTCTTGGCGCGCACCAGTCGCTGCGCGGTGGTCGCTTCCGGCTCGAGGAAAGCGCGCGCGATTTCCCGCGTTGAGAGCCCGCATAGTGTGCGCAGCGCCAAAGCCATTTGCGCAGGCACGGCGATCGCAGGATGACAACAGGTAAACAGCAGCCGCAGCCGGTCGTCGGGCAATCCTCCATCATCGACGCTTTCGGTTTCCTCGGCCTGCAATTTTTCGAGTATCGCGTCGCTGTCGTCGGCGTTTCGTTGCGTACGGCGCAGCCGGTCTATCGCACAGCGCTGAGCGACAGTCGTCAGCCAGGCACCGGGGCGATCTGGAACGCCCGCCTCCGGCCAGGTCGCCAATGCGCGCTCGTAGGCGTCCTGCAGCGAATCTTCGGCAACTTCGAAATTGCCCCCGAGGCGCCCGATAAGGCCCGCGAGAATGCGCGGGCCTTCGCGGCGCACCAGCTCGTCGACTATGCGGCCTAGCACGACGGGCTATTTGCCCATTGAATTGAGCGGCCTTACTTCGACCGAGCCCGTCTTGGCCCCGGGACATTTTCCGGCCCACTTCACTGCGGCGTCGAGATTCGGTACGTCGATCAGATAATAGCCGCCGAGCTGCTCCTTTGTTTCGGCAAAAGGGCCATCCGTAGTGAGAACCTTGCCGCTGCGAAGGCGCACCGTGGTTGCCGTGGATGCCGGCTTCAATTCAGAGCCCGAGCGCATGACGCCGGCCTTCATGAGTTCCTGCGTATAGGTGCCGTATTCCGCGTACATGGCCTTGAGCTGGGCCTCCTTGAGGCCACCAAAGGCGCTTTCGTCGCCATAAATGAGGATCATGTATTCCATTGTTGTTCTCCTTGAGATCGAAACCCCGGATCGAGGCAACACTACGACGAACGACCTCATCCGGAATCGACAACCATACGCCTGGGTGTAGAAATTTTAATGGGGCTCGATCCGGCCAGGGAAGGCGGGACTGGTTACATGGCGCAGTTATGGCGTGACGGGCGCAAAAAAACAGGCACCCGAAGGTGCCTGGCTGCCGCGCGGAGAACCCGCTGGCGGGTTTACTTGTTCTGTCCGCGTCCAACCAGCGAAACCGCCTCGCTGCCAGTCAGCATGAACGACGTTGCGCCCAACGCGAAGGGACGCGACAGGATCTGCCCGATCTGCCGGCGCAGCAGATCTTTGGCGGGGGACTTGATCATCACGGAATACATCGGCGGCTTGCCATGAAGAGGGATGACATCCACCCGAAAGGGGACGTTGGTGGTATCGCCGGCAACGTTGGCGATGTTAGTCAGGCAGGTCAACAATTCGGTTTGGGTCGGGTATTCGTTCATGGGTCTGGTTTTGGGTGTCATTTATCAGCGGCCAAACGCTCGACGCGAGACGCGGGCGATCATGAAAGGGCCGCTATGCAATGTTTGACATGATACGCCGAGTTTAGTGCTGCCCGGTAAGCCGCCTGGCGGATAGCCAAGCCAGCGGGAAATCCGTCCGTTTCGGGTGTAGGATTGGCCGGGCTGGTCGATTCCCAATAAATCTTTTTATCCATCGGAGGAGTTTGTCATGGCCAAGAAAGACGCGGCAGAGCCCATTTACAAGATCGTCGAAGTGATCGGCACGAGCACGAAATCCTGGGAGGACGCCGCCATGAACGCGGTGGCTGTCGCGGCAAAATCCCTGCGCGATCTTCGGATTGCGGAAGTCGTCAAAATGGACATGAAGGTCGATAACGGGAAAGCCGTTGCCTTCCGTACCCGCGTTTTGTTGTCCTTCAAGTACGAAGCCTGAACCGCCGCGCAACGCAAACGGGCGCCGATGGCGCCCCTTATCCTGCAGTTAAGCCATCCAGCTTACATTTCTCCGGATTTCTTCATTGCCGCGTCGATGCACTCCTGTTTCTGGGTGCCGCTGAGCGAATCGCATTTTTTCAGTGCTGCGGTCAATTCCTGCTCTTTTGCATCCGGTTGCGCGCCAGCCTGGTTCGAATTGCTGTCGCTCGCACCGCCTCCAGGAATTGCCTGGCTGGCCTGACCTTGAGACTGGTCTTCTCCTTTGATCGTGCCTTGCTTTGGGGCCGTACCCTTCACGTCTGATGTCTCGGCCTGTGTGGGCTGATCGCCGGACTGGCTTGATTGGTTGCCGGCCGATTCGCTTTGATTCTGCTGCGATTGCGCATCGCTCTGCTCGGGGGTGGTATTCGGTTGCGCCTCGGTCTGGGTGTCGCGGCTCTGGGTATCACCGGACTGCTCCGCCGCCAGCGCCGTACTGCCTAGCGCAAGCGATGCAGCACCGGCCAGCAATGCTGAAAGCAATTTACTCATGACGTCTCCTCAATGGGTTGAATGACTGTTGACAACTGGAGCGGGGACTCGGCTGACCGCTCTTTTAGTGGCAACAAAGCAGGGGTCGCAACACCCATGCCACTCCGTAGAAGGTAGGAAACCCGTCATTTTTCAAGCAGAAACGGCTACATCACAGCAGCCAAGCTGCAAGAATTGCACTGCGGCGGTAAGAACTGCTGCGGCAAGACTTGGCATGCCGACCAATTCAATCGGGCGGCAAGACTTCCTGAAACAGGGGTTGTTTCTTCCAGCCGGGTACCGGCGGCACATGTCCTTTGCACGGGGCGTATACCGACGGCTCCACGATCTGCATCCTGTGGATATAGCGCGGACAATTCGGAAAAATGGCTTCGGCCTTGACGCGGACGATCAGCCTGGCCCCCTCGAACTGGCACAGGAGCGGGTCGTCTTCGCTGATACTCGCGCGTCCATTCACGCGCAACCTGCGCGGACTCTCGAAATCGATGAACAGGATTCCGACGGCTGGATTGGCAAGCAAGTTACCGAGGCTTTTAAACATGCCGTTGCCATCGTAGTCGGGAAAGGCCAGGCTGTCCGTCCCCACCACCTGCACAAATCCCGGCAACCCACCTTTGTGCGAGCAATCCGGGCGGCCGTCGGCATCGGCGGTCGCCAGAAAAAACAAGGGGCAGCTTTGGGCGCGATCCTCAGCCGTAAACGCGTTGCGCGCAAGCACTTCGGACAGCCGGTCCGCCAGCCTGCGGGTCGAATAGCGATCCTGCAGTTGGCGCGACCCCTGGTGGTACATCGGAATAACGGCCATGCGTCTCTCCCAAGCGTTTGGACCATGTCTGCAGCCTAGCGGCCGGTCTGCCCGCTCACCAGACGCATGTCGGCGTACTAAAGGTTTTACACGACCCTGGCTTGGCGGAACGCGCATGCGGCGTATGATCGGCTTTCACCGCGGATTGAACGTATCATTCAAAAGGCAGAGCCTGTCGGCTTGATTCAATCTCTGAAGTTCGCCAATGACGTTTCCCCGTCAGTAATCTGAGGTCCGGGCCAAAATCATGAAACGCGGCAGTTGGTTCAATGCTTTTGCGGCCAATGAGGACAGCGCCCTGGGTCTGGCGCAACAGGAACGCGAAGGGATAGCAAAGCTCGACGATGCGCTCTATTCGCTTTGGAACCTCGGCGACAACGTCATCATCGGCTGGACTTTCGCGGGCCGCGAGTTGCGCTTTCTTTCGGTCCGTCACTACGCCATTCCCGAAGCCATTCACGCCGGGACGCCCATGCGCGAAGGCGCGACAGATATCGTCAAGTTCATCAACGGCGTGCTGTCCGGACCGAAATTCCTGGTGCCCGAGATGTTCGATCGCGTGTGCCGGGTCTTCGACGCCGAACCAGAACGCATCAACGTCAATTTCCGTGTCGAATACGACCTGGACATTGACTTGATCAGCAGCCTGGTCCGCCGCTACAGCGTATCGCTGGTGCGCGAACGTGCCGTCGTCCTGCTGGACGCGGTGGAGTTCACCCTGCGTTCTCCGCTGGACCAGGTGGCCATGCTGAACAGCCTGGCCTACTCGGTGAATTCCGCGTATGGGCAACTGTTGCAGAAAGAAATCAAGATAAATTTTGCCCGCACCACCACCGGCGACGGTTTTTATATCTGGAACCGGGCAACGACCCCCGAAGCGAATATCGAGTTGTACAAACTAATGATGATGGTGCTTGCAGACAACGCCGTAGCCCAACGCAAAGCCCGCAGTTCCTGGGTGCCGAAACTGCGTGCGGCTTTTCACATCGGCGAACACTATGAGTTTCATCAGGTCGAAGGCCTGAACCCGACCACTTTCAGCTACATCGTTGGCCAGGTAACCATCGATCTTGCACGCATGATCAATAGGTCGTTGCCCGGACAGATTCTGCTTGGCGATTTCCGGGTCGCAATGAACGATACCCAAACCCACCGCAAAGCCCACTACGACACGGTGGATTTCGTCGAGAACACCGCCGCTACGTTCGAACAGTTGCGAGGCCTCGATATATCCGGAGGGAGTATCGACGACATTCGCTGCTACCTCACCGGAAGCAGTCTCGGCGGCGGGCGTTACCTGGTGAACCGCTACCATATCGTCGACAAACACGGCACGACCCGCATGGTCTACAACGCCAAGATCAATATCCATCGCGAGAGCGCTGAACCGATTTTCCTGGGCATTCAGAGCGAGGCAATGCAGGGGTTCTCCGCCGTCAAGGTCGAGTCCCTGAGCCGCGACGGGGAAATGACCGGATCTTTTTTCGTGAGGCCGTAATACGGTGAATGGTGAACTGGGAACGGTGAACGGATTCCGCCCCACTTTATCCCGCAGATCACCGATCACCGCTTCGCCAGCGAGCGAATAAAATTGAGCACATCCCAGATTTCTGTTTCGCTGAGGGTCGATTTGTAGGCCGGCATCGCGTTTACGCCATTGGCGATCCGATAAGCAACGACGCCATCGGGAAAAACGGGCGGTGGCGCAATTCGGCTCAGATCTTCGGGACGTTGCGTAAGTGCCGCGGCAGCCACGCCATCGCCCCTGCCTTCGGCGCCGTGACATACGGCACAATTCTTCTCAAACAGCTGCCGTCCTCGCGCTACTGAGTCCGCAGAACGCGGTATTGGATTGCGCAGAAAGGCCGAGCGCAACAGATCGGCATAGAAAATACCCGTGCCTATGCACACGGCCACGATCGCTGCCAACATCCATCGGACTCTTGAAAACGCTCGCATGATGACGGCCATTCCCCCGACAATCGAACGCAGGCCAACTTATCACGCGTACCCGCCTTGGGCAATTGCGGGGTTGTCTGAAGCGCGGTTCCGGGGAACTTTTTACCGTGCCATCCATTCCGAATGGCATTCACCTCCCCTGCCCCACGGATCTGTCTTGTGTACATGAAAAAGCGACCTGCATTGCCCTGTTGCTGCGAATTGGGAGGATGATGTGATCGAGTCGCTGCTGCTGGCCGTGACCCGCGTTACGACCATGCTCGACCGGGAGGAAAAAACCAACGCGACCGGATTCTTTTTCGAGCGCGACAACCGCCTCTATCTCGTCACCGCCCGGCACGTGCTCAGGGACGAGGCCAGCGGCCATCACCCGGACAGCCTTGCGATCGAACTGCACGTGGATGCTGAAAATGCAGTGCAGGTGACGCGATTCCTGATTCCGCTTTTCGTGAACGGGACCGCTGTGTGGCACGGGGGAATCGATTCCGCGGGCGACGTCGATGTGGCCACCGTTGAACTGGACCGCTCCGCGATGCCGGAATCGCTATCGCTCAAAGCGTTTACGCCTCGCCATCTGGTCAGGCAGTTCGACGAAATCGAAGTCGGCACGTCGATCCTGATCGTCGGATTTCCCCTGGGATTCCGCGATTCACTCCATCATCTGCCGGTCGCACGACAGGCGATAATCGCCAGTTCATTTGGCCTGCGTTTTCAAGGCCAAGGCTTTTTCCTCACCGATGCCCAAATGCATAGGGGCGCGAGCGGGGCGCCGGTCGTGGCTCGGGCGGGCACGCGCCAGTTCGGACGGGATGTTCTTTCCTGGCAGTTGCTCGGAGTGCACACGTCGAGGATGGATGTAACTCGCGATACGGCCGAGGATGAACGGTTGAATTTGAATTGCGCCTGGTACGCCGACATCATCATGAAGTTGACCGAATGAACTCGCCCTCATGAGCATCGGCAGGAGCAGACGCAGGCTTCGCGAATTCGTGGCGGGGTGCAAAAGATGAGAATGGTAACGCTGCCTTCGGGCGATAAAGTGCCCGCGCTCGGCCAGGGCACCTGGAACATGGGCGATGAACGCGAGACGCGCGCGGAGGAAATTGGGGCGTTACGGCTGGGCCTCGATCTGGGTCTGAACCTGATCGATACCGCCGAAATGTATGGTGAAGGGAAATCCGAAGAGCTGGTCGGGCAAGCGATTGCGGGCCGTCGCGACGACGCGTTTCTGGTAAGCAAAGTCTACCCGCACAATGCTTCGCGCAAAGGCGCCATTAGCGCTTGCGAACGCAGTCTGAAGCGGCTCGGCACCGATCGACTGGATCTCTACCTTCTGCACTGGCGCGGCAGCATTGCGTTTGCCGATACCCTGGAAGCCTTCACGGCGCTGCAGAAAGCGGGAAAGATCCGCCACTACGGCGTGAGCAATCTCGACATCAAGGACATGAGGCAGCTGTCCACGGTATCCGGCGCAAGCGGCGTCCAGACCAATCAGCTGCTCTACAATCTGACGCGTCGCGGCATCGAGTTTGACCTCCTTCCCTGGATGCGCGAGCGAGGAATGCCGGTGATGGCGTATTCGCCGATCGAGCAAGCGCGCCTGCTCTCCAATCCGAAGCTTGTTGCATTCACTCGGCTCCATGGCATGACACCCTCACAGGCGGCTCTTGCGTGGCTGCTCTCCCGGGACGATGTCATCGCCATACCCAAGGCAAGCCGGCGAGAACACGTGCAGGAAAACGCCGTCTCGCTCAGCATCCGTCTTGCGCCCGAACAACTCTCGGAACTCGACAAGATTTT
>Ga0207708_10000638_pt1 | contig 26946 bp, 23 predicted proteins | sample KBSK5101metaG_FD_184340 | JGI IMG/M metagenome (GOLD analysis project Ga0207708, IMG submission 184340) | Corn, switchgrass and miscanthus rhizosphere microbial communities from Kellogg Biological Station, Michigan, USA - KBS K5-10-1 metaG... | ecosystem: Host-associated > Plants > Roots >... | reverse complement strand
GGACGGACACGCCCGCCGTCGCCGCGGCTCCGCCCGGGACGACCAGCTCGAAGTTGGTGATCGGCTGCTTTGCGTACGCGGTGCCCGTGGTCGGGTCCCAGCACGCGGTGTTGAACATGGCATAAGGGATCGTCTGTGGGCTGGCGCCGGTGATGTTGAAGCACCAGAACGTCGATCCGGTTCCGCTCAGCTGCGCGCGCAGCGGCAGCGTGGCGGTGGTCGCCGTGAACGTGACCGTCACGCCCGTTCCCGTCGGCGTGACGGTCGGGACCGTCGAGGCGCCGTTATCCTGACCGAGGTTGAAGCCGATGTAAGCGACGCCGGCGTAGCTTGGTGCGACGGCGGGCCCCACGGTTCCCATCATCTTCAGCACGCAGGGCATGCCGCAGGTGCTGAAGTTCATCGGCGTGATCGTGCTGCCGGTGTCGCCGCCCGCGAACGAATAACCGTGCCAGCAGCCGCCGCCCGCCGCGGGCGCGCGCACGAAGCCGTCCGCGCTCGCCTCCAACGCTGCGCCGCAGGTCACGCCGACGCTGCCGCCTGATCCGGTGGTGCCGGCGACGCCGGCGGTGTTGCCGGTGCCGGTGGTCCCCGCGACGCCCGACGTGTTGCCGGTGCCGGTGGTGCCGCCGCGGCCGGTGGTGCCGGCCTGGCCGACGGTGTTGCCGGTGCCGGTGGTGCCGCCGCGGCCCGCCTGACCCTGGGTGCCGGCCTGGCCGACGGTGTTCCCCGAGCCGGTTCCCGCCACGTTGCCCGCGCCGCCGTTACCGGAGAGCGGACCGTCGACGACCTCGCCCGACGTGCACGCGAAGGCGACGAAGCCGGCGGTCACCACGACGGAGGCAATGGCACCAAAGTTACGCATCATGACCAAAGGCCTTTCTCATAGGGTTATCGGCGGCCCACGAAACAGGACGGGCGGGGAAATCGCCGAAACGCGTCCTTTTTAGCGCGATCCGCGGTTTCCAGCAACCGCGGGGGAACCTCAGAAGGGCGTCATGTTGCCGGTCATCATCATCAGCGTCATCACGCCCCAGGACCCGTTGTAGTAGTTGTAGGCGCTGGCTGTGCCTGACTTCGAGGTCACCGCGACGCGCGTGTAGTTCTGCAGCAGGAAGCTGGCGTACGTCGCCTTGCTCGGCATCATGGCGGTCCCGGCGGGCCCCTCGAACACCATGATCCCGGCGTTCGAGCCCGGGCTGGTTCCATCGAGGTTGTAACCGTCCCGGATGCCGGTCGGTCCCAGCCCGTTGAAGAAGGCGGCGACCTTGGCCAGGTAGGCGGTCGCGCGGCTGTCGTTGTTCCAGCAGGCGTCCTGCGCGATCCGGAACGGCGTACGCGCGGCGTCGTAGTAGTAGCGCGGCGGGTTGCTGCGGCTGCTCACGCCGCCGGACTGCGTGCACCAGTCCGCCACCAGGCCGGTGGTGGCGTTCGCACAGCTGTTCAGGATCGTGTAGCTGCGATCCGCCACCATCGTCCAGCGGGCGTTGTATGTCGCGAACACCTTGTAGTAGGCGGGCGCGAAGTACGACGGGCTGACGTCGGAGTTCATGTTGCCGCTGTCGTCGGGCAGCAGGACGTTCGAGCCCGACACCTCGCTGGCGAGGATCGCGCCCACCAGCGTGCTGGCGTCGCTCGAGTAGCCGCCCCACTGCTTGTCGGCCTGGATCAGCGCGAACGCCATGTCCTCGTCGGCGTCCGTCGCCGCGCCGCTGCCGACGGTTCCGCCGTTCGCGTCGAGGTGCCAGTTCATCAGGCCCTTGCCGTCGCGGTGGGCCTTCGCGTACGCCCACAGGCCGTCGAACGTCGTCTTGTCGGCCATGTAGACGGCCATCAACATTCCGTAGGCGATCCCCTCGGAGACGGTGTCGTTACCGTTCTCCGGGCGCTGCACGCGCAGGCCGCCGCCGTTGTTCACGATCATCTTGGACTTGTAGGTGTTCCAAGACATCATCACGTCCGCGTCGTTGCAGCTGGACGGGTAGCCGCAGTTGGGCGAGAGCTTGTGCTGCGGGAACGGGAAGTTCGCGCCGCCCGACGGGCCGGGCGCAGTTTGCGGGCCGCATGTTGGCGCGCTGCCGGCCGTCCCCGTCGTCCCGGAGGTCCCCGCGCTTCCGGTGGTTCCGGCGTCGCCGGTCGTTCCGGCCGAGTTACCCGTTCCCCCCGTCCCCGTCGCGTCGGACGGGCTGGCGCAGCCGGCGCCGGCGGCCACGACGGACGTGAGCAGCAGCGTCGCGGGAAGATAAAGAAAGGCTCGCATGGGACCTCCGAGGGAAGCCCGATACTTTCGTCGACCGCGGCGGGTCGGGTCAACTCACATTGTCCGGCGCCGCGCGGCGCGCGCGTGTGGCCTTGACGAACGGCGCATCAGCGCAACCTTGAAATCTGGGAAGAGGTGCGCATGAAGCTCATGCGGCGGTGGTTTCGGGTGATGGCGGTTGTCGGCAGCATGATGTCGTTCGTGCCGGTCGCGGGCGCCGACGAGGAGATGTGGCGCGCGTTCCACGGGCGGGTGGTGTTCAGCGACGTCGCGCTGGCGCCGCAATCGTCCTTCGAATCGCCGACGAGGATGACGTCGGCGCTGCGGCGCATCCAGCGGACGACGATCGACCAGAACGCGGGGTTCTGGCGGGTTCACATCCTCGCGTTTCTCGACCGTCCGGCCGCGACCGGCAGTCTCATGTTGCGTGCGTCCGACGTCACCGACACGCGCGCGCCGCGGCAGGTGCGCGTGTTCGAGGTTCCGGTCACCCGCGGCGACAAGGAGTTGCGGCTCGATGACTTCGTCGTGACCGACACGATGGGGTTCGCCGCGGGACGCAGCTACGAGTTCGTCTTCGAGGCCCCCGGGGAAGAGGGCGTCCCGGGTGGGGAGGCGAAAAAAGCAGGAAAAGGAGACGCGTATGCCAAAGGGGTGATAACCCTGAGGTAGTGCGCGCGCTCGGTTTCGCGGTCGTTCCGGTCGTTCTGCTGATTTCCGCATCCGGTCCGACGCTGGCTGCGTCGGGCGGGTCGGGTAAGGCGGGCAAGCCGGCGCACGCGGCGCGGCGGCCCAACCCGCGCACCGGGCGGCTGGCGCCCGCATTCGCCGAGCTGGTGAAGGCGCACAAGCGCGGCGATCAGGCGGCGCTGGCGCGGGTCGCCGACGGCATGGGGCTGGTGCGGCTGCGGGACGCGATCGCCAGCCGCGAGCCCGGCGTCGGCGACGCGGCCCTGGCGGCGCTGCCGCTGGCGCACGGCGGGCTGCTGCTCGTCGGCGCGGCCACGGATCAGGTTGCCGTCTCGGACTGGCCGCGCGCGGCGGCCGCCGCCGCGGCGCTGGGTTCGCTGCTCGACGGCGCGGTGCCTTCGGCGCTGGAGGAGTGGGAGGTGCCGCCCGACGCGATCGCGCGCGCCTGCGCGGCGTTGCGCGCGCTGGCCTGGCGAGCGGACGCGGCGCTCGCGACACGTCTGACCGCGCTGGATGCGGTCGCGGCGGCCGCGCCCACCTGCGGCAGCGGCGCGGATCTGGCGCCGCTCGCGCGCGATGGAACGCCGGCGCTGCGCCGGGCGGCGCTGCTGGTCGCGGCTGTGGGCGGCGAGCGCGAGGCCGTGTTGCGCGAGGGAATCGCCGACGGCGATCGAAACGTGGCGTCAGCGGCGACCGCGGCGGCCTGTCGGATCGAGCCGCGCACGGGCCAGAACGGAAAGACCGAGCCGCCGCCGGCGCAGGCGATCGCGGCCGCCCGGACGATGGCGACGGCGGCGACGACGCCGCCCGAGGACGCGGTCGAGATGCTCGATTGCCTGGCGGCGGGTGGAACGTCGCAGGACCGCGCGCTGCTGGACGAGCTGCAGCGGCGGCCGCCCTCGCCGTTGCGCGATCGCGCGGTCGAGCTCGGCGTGCGGCCCGCGCCGGGAAAGCCGTGATGGCCGCGGACACGCCCGCGCCGGCGACGCCGGCGGCGGCCGCGGGATCGGCGAGCTCGGGAGCGGGGGCGGACGACGGCGGCGCGCGGCTGGCCAGCGGCGCGCGGCGGGTCAGCGCGTTGACCATGTTGTCGCGGCTGCTCGGGCTGGTGCGCGAGCAGGTCTTCGCCATCACGCTGGGCGCCGGCACCTACAGCGACGCGTTCCTGGCGGCGTTCCGCATCCCGAACCTGCTGCGCGATCTGTTCGCGGAGGGGGCGCTGTCGACGGCGTTCGTCCCGACCTACGTCGCGACGCTGCAGAAAGATTCGCGGCCGGCGGCGTTCGCGCTCGCGAACCGCGTGATGTCGACGCTGACCATCTACCTTTCGCTGATCGCGGTGGCGGCGATGATCTTTCCCGAACCGGTCGTGCGCCTGGTGGCGACCGGGTTCTCGCCCGAGAAGGCGGCGCTGTGCGCGACGCTGGTCCAGATCATGATGCCGTTCCTTCCGGCGATCTCGCTGGCGGTGGCGGCGATGGGCGCGCTGAACGCGGAGGGGAAGTTCACGGCGCCGGCGCTGGCGTCGTCGATGTTCAACCTGGTGGCGATCGTGGGCGGCGTCGCGGTCTGGCTGGTGGGACCGTCGGCACGCGCCGCGGTGATGACCTGGGCGGCGCTGGCGCTGGCGGGCGGCGTCGCGCAGCTGGCGATCCAGGTGCCGTCGCTGTTCCGGCTGGGATTCCGCCCGCGCCTGATGCCCGATCTGCGGCTGCGCGATCCGGGGACGCGGCGGATCGCGACGCTGATGGCGCCGGCGACGCTGGGTGTGGCGGCGGTGCAGGTGAACGTCGTCGTGAACTCGTCGTTCGCCAGCCTGATCTCCGACGGCGCGCTGTCGTGGCTGTCGTATGCGTTTCGGCTGATGCAGCTGCCGATCGGCGTGTTCGGCGTCGCGATCGGGACGACGGCGCTGACGCAGCTTTCGCGCGACGCCGCCGGGGGAGAGTGGGACAAGCTGCGCGCGACCCTGCAGCGCGGCCTGCGCATGGTGCTGTTCCTGACCGTGCCGTCGACGGTCGGACTGGCGCTGCTGGGTGTCCCGATCATCCGCCTGATCTACGAGCACGGGCGGTTCTCGCCCCACGCGACGGTGGAGACGGCGCGCGCGCTGTCGGGCTACGCGATCGGCCTTGTCGCGTACGCCGCCATCAAGGTGGTGGCGCCCGCGTTCTATGCGCTGGGGCGGACGCGCGTGCCACTGATTGCCAGCGTGGCGGCGGTCGCGGCCAACCTGATCTGGAACGCGCTCACGTTCCGCCGTTTTGGCCACGTCGGGCTGGCGCTGGGGACGTCGATCGCGGCGCTGGTGAACGCCGGCATCCTCATTTACGCATTCGAGAAGCAGATCCGCGGCTTCGTCTCGCGCGAGCTGCTGGTGCCGTTCGCGAAGATCCTGCTCGCCGCGGGCGTGATGGCGGCGGCCGTCTGGTTTGTGTCGACGCGGGTGGAAATGCTGCCCCGGCACGGCACCGTCGACGCTGCGATCAAGGCGTTCGTGCCGATCGTCGTCGGCGTCGGCGTCTATTTCATCGTCGCGCGCGCGCTGCGGTTGCAGGAAGCGGCGACGCTGTTGAAGCGTATTCGCTAGCCGCCCCCGCGCGCAGCGCGGGTTCGCGGCTACCTGAAAAAACAATAGTCGCACACCGCGCCTGCGGCGCGGAGCGACTAGCGTTCGTGCGGCATGCGATCGCGCGGCCCGCGGAAGTACTGCATCGGCGAGTAGAAGCGGAAGTTCGAGACGCGGCTGGTGTAGACGCAGGCGTAGGCCTCGACCTGCTCGCCGAACTTGCTGACCTCGTAGCCCTCGCGGAACAGCGGGCCCCAGTACGGATTGAACGCGTCGTCGGTCTCGGCCTCGGCGCTGCGGTGCTGGGCGGCGGTCTCGCGCAGCTCGCGGCGCAGCTTCTCGATCGCGTCTTTCACGGCGCGCTTGGCTTCGCCGGCGCCGTCGCCGCCGTTCGAGTCCGCTGACCGCTTCTGCAGCGCGCGCATCGCCGCCTGGCGCTCGTAAAGCTCCGAGTCCAGGTGGATCAGCTCGGCGTCCAGGCGATCCAGCCGCGACAGCTCCGGCCGCAGCCGGTCGTACATCGTGATCTCGTGCTCCAGCTCTTGCAGCACCATCGCCGTGCGCCAGTTCGACGACTTGCGGCTGCGCAACATGTCGCCGTAGATGTGATCGCCGACGAACAGCACGCGATCGCCGTGCGCCTGGGCGCGCGCCTGGAACTCCTTGAGGTTGCCGCCCGAATAGATGCGCCCGCGCTGCAGCGGGCTGTCCGATGCGGCCGCCGACGCTTTCCCGACGGGCTCGCCCTCTGCGTCCAGCTCGACGAACGGATGCTCGTCGGTGAAGAACTCCGGCTTCGCCGCGCTGACGACGACGATGTCGAAGTAGTTGCGCCACGACGGATAACCGCCCCGCACGCCGTCCAGCAGGTAGCTCATCACATTCGACGTGTAGTCCCACGCCGAGTTGGTGAGCAGGAACAACCGCTTCCCCGACGACCGGAACTTGTGCAGCGTGTCCGCCAGCCCCTCGTCGCGCTCGACGTAGTCCGTGAGCTCGACGCTGACGATCGCCTTGATCGATCCGTCGCGGTGGGCGAGGTCGATGCACTCGCGGATGTGCTGCCACAACGTCGGGTAATCCGGCTTAGCCGGCGTGTCGTGGTGATCGAAGTAGTCGACCAGGCAGGCGTACAGCACCGCCTCGGGCAGCGCGAACAGCGAATCGATCCAGGCGTAGCGCTGGTTCGACAGCCGCAGCCGCTCGCGCTGGTAAAGCTCGCCGACCTTCGACCTGTCGATCGTCGCCAGCCCGTGCCGGGCGCGCCCCGGGAAGCCGTAGCGATCGGGCTTGAAGATGTTGCCGTTGATGCGGTCGACCACCAGCCCGCGCACCGCCAGCATCGGATCGTAGGCCAGCCCCTGGATCGCCGCCGGGTAGCCCTTCGCGGTCACCAGCTTGTGCAGCGTGGCGCGCATCGACAGCTCCTCGATGCGGGCCTGGTTGTAGAGCGCCAGCGTGTAGTCCATGTCGAAGCCGACCATCTCGATCTTGTCGAGCCGCAGGTTGCGGTTGACGTAGACGCGGTTGCGACGCGGGACATCCAGCGGCTGGGCCGCCATCGGCTCGCGGCTGGTGCTCGGGGCCGGCGTCTCACCAGACTTCACAGGGGCCCCGACGGACACGCCTAAAATTTTATCACGCGGCCCTCGACCGCGCCGGCCGCGCCTGCGGATCCGCGGCGCCGCTGTAGGTAGAATGTCGCCGTGAAGGTCGCGCTGGGACAGATCAACCCGACCATCGGCGATTTCGAGGGCAACCGCCGCCTGGTGCTCGAGGCGACGGCCGCGGCCGAGGCGCAGGGCGCCGAGCTGGCCCTGTTCCCCGAGCTGGCGCTGGCCGGTTACCCGCCGCGCGACCTGCTCGAGCGCACGGGCTTCCTCGACGCGGCCGCGGCCTCGCTGGCGGCGCTGGCCGCGGCGCTGGCGCCATCGCGCACGGCCGTGGTCGTCGGCTTCCCGGAACGATTGCCGCCCGGTCCGTCGGGCCGCGTGGTCGCCAACAGCGCCGCGCTGATCGACGGCGGCCGCGTCACGCACGTGGTGCGCAAGTCGCTGCTCCCGACCTACGACGTCTTCGACGAATGGCGGTACTTCGAGCCCGCGGCCGAGGTTGCGCCCGTGTCGTTCCGCGGACGCACGCTGGGGCTCTCGATCTGCGAGGACATCTGGAACGACGCCGACTTCTGGCCGCACCGGCTCTACCGTGGCGATCCGATCGAGACGCTGGTGCGTGCCGGCGCCGAGATGATCGTCAACATCTCGGCCTCGCCTTACACGATGCAGAAGCGGCACCTGCGCCCGCGCATGCTCGCGTCCACCGCGGCGCGCTGGCAGCGCCCGCTGCTGTTCGTCAACCAGGTGGGCGGCCAGGACGATCTGGTGTTCGACGGCGCCAGCCTGGCGTTCGACGCCGGCGGCCGCGTGATCGCGCGCGGCGCCGAGAACGCCGTCGATCTCGTGATGGTCGACGTCGCCGCGGGACGGGGCGCGATCGCGCCGTTCGACGCGTCGGACGAGCGCTCCGCGCTGGCGGCGCTCGAGCTGGGGACGCGCGACTACGCGCGCCGGTGCGGGTTCCGTCAGGCGCTGCTCGGGGTGTCGGGCGGGATCGACAGCGCCCTGGTCGCGTGCATCGCCGCGGGCGCGTTCGGACCGAAGAACGTGCTCGGCGTGGCGATGCCGTCGCGTTATTCGTCGCCCGGTTCAGTGACGGACGCCGAGGCGCTGGCGCGCACGCTGGGCATCGACTTCTGCACCATCCCGATCGAGCCGATGTTCGCGGCGTACCTCGACGTGCTGGCGTCGCCGCTGGAGACGTTCGCGCCCGCGCGCCCCGCCGCCGCCGCCGCACTGGCCGCCGACCTGACCGCGCAGAACCTGCAGGCGCGCGTCCGCGGCGGGATCTTGATGGCGCTGTCGAACCGCCAGGATCGGCTGCTGCTGACGACCGGAAACAAGAGCGAGGTCGCGACCGGCTACTGCACGCTCTACGGCGACATGGCGGGCGGCCTCGCGGTGATCAGTGACGCGCCGAAGACGCTGGTGTATCGCCTCTCGCGCGCGGTCAACGACGCCGCGATCGCCGAGGGCCGGCCCGCGCCGATTCCGGCGTCGACGATGACCAAGCCGCCGTCGGCCGAGCTGCGTCCCGACCAGACAGATCAGGACAGCCTGCCGCCGTACGATCTGCTGGACGCGATCCTGGAGGCGCACCTGGTCGAGGGCCTGGACGCCGCCGAGCTGGTCGCGCGCGGGTTCGCCCGTCCCGTTGTCGACGACGTGGTCCGGCGCGTGCGCACCAGCGAGTACAAGCGCCGTCAGATGCCGCCCGGCCTCAAGATCACCGGCAAGGCGTTCGGGCCGGGCCGGCGCTATCCGATCGCCCGCGCGGCTGATTGATGTCCGATTGTTTTGCGCGAAATTTCGGGGGTGTCCCCTAAGGGACTTGCTCTAGCGAGTTCTTAGCCTGTATCGTCCGCGGTCCTCGCGGCGGAGGTCATCGAAACATAAATGCGAGCTGCCATTACCGTGTTGCCCGGTGACGGGATCGGTCCCGAAGTTGTCGCGCAAGCGACGCGTGTGCTGGCGGCGGTGGGCGAGCGGTGGGGGCACACTTTCTCGTTGCGCGACGCGCTGATCGGGGGCGCCGCGATCGACAAGACCGGGACGGCGCTGCCGCCCGAGACGCTGGCGATGGCGCGTGAAACCGACGCGGTGCTGCTGGGCGCCGTGGGCGGGCCGAAATGGGACGACCCGCGCGCCAAGGTCCGTCCCGAGCAGGGACTGCTGGCGATCCGCAAGGGTCTGGGCCTGTACGCCAACCTGCGCCCGGTGACCGTCAACGGGAAGCTGCTGCACGCGTCGCCGCTGCGGCCCGAGCGGCTGGCGGGCGTCGACCTGCTGGTGGTGCGCGAGCTGACCGGCGGCATCTACTTCGGCGACAAGCTGCGCGACGGCGATCGGGCCAGCGACAACTGCACGTACACCGTCGCCGAGGTCGAGCGCATCGTGCGCACCGCGGCCCGCATCGCGCGCGGCCGCCGCAAGAAGCTCTGCTCCGTCGACAAGGCGAACGTGCTCGAAACGTCGCGTCTGTGGCGCGAGGTGACCGAGCGCGTGATGAAGCAGGAGTTCCCGGATGTGGCGCTGTCGCACATGCTGGTCGATGCCTGCGCGATGCAGCTGATTCGCAAGCCCGCCGACTTCGACGTCATCGTCACGGAGAACATGTTCGGCGACATCCTGACGGACGAGGCGTCGATGCTCGCCGGGTCGATGGGGATGCTGCCGTCGGCGTCGTTGGGTGAAGGGAAGTGTGGGCTTTACGAGCCGATCCACGGGTCCGCGCCGGACATCATGGGCAAGGGAATCGCCAATCCGTACGCGACGATCCTCAGCGTTGCGCTGTTGTTGCGCCACTCGCTGGGGCTGGAGACGGAGGCCGCCGCGGTGGAGCGTGCGGTCGACGCCGCCGTCGACCGCGGCGTGTACCCCGTCGACATCGCCCCGGCCGGCGCCAGCCCCGCCAGCACCAGTGCGACGGGCGACGCCGTGGTAGCAGCGCTGCAGCAATAGTTACCCCTCTCGACACTGCGTGGTCGAGCTGCTACCTTGATCGAGGCTCATCGAGTCCGTTGGTGTCTGGTTCCTTGATCGTTCTCGCCCTCCCGCCTCGTTTGCTGGCCGGCCCGCAGCCTTCGCGCGTGTTGCCGTCAGCGTCAGCCGTGCCTGTTACGTGCCACGGCCGCGTCGGCGTGGGCCTTCTCTGAGTTTGAGAAAATTTCCCTCCTGAAAGGGCCGTGTCGCGTCCGAATCTGTGAACGAAGGAGAACGAGATGGGAACGAGGCTATACGTCGGAAACTTGTCGTACAACGTGACGGAGGGGGAACTGCGTGACGTGTTCGCGGAAGGCGGACGCAACGTTGTCGAGGTGAAGATCGTGATGGACCGTGACACGGGCCGCCCGCGCGGGTTCGCGTTCGTCGAGATGGGAAGCGAAGACGAAGCGAACGGCGCGATCTCCTCGTTGACGGGACGCGAGATTCAGGGTCGTGCCATCAACGTCAGTGAAGCGCGCGCGCGCGCGCCGCGTTCGGGCGGCGGTGGCGGCGGCGGCTACGGCGGTGGTGGTGGCGGCGGCTACGGCGGCGGCGGTGGCGGCGGCTACGGCGGCGGTGGCGGTGGCCGCGGCGGGCGGGGTGGCGGCGGCTACGGCGACGGCGGTGGACGCGGCGGCGGCGAGTACGGCGAAGGCCGCGGCCGCGGCCGTCGCGGCGGCTGGTAGTTCCAGCGGCTCGCCCGGGAGATCCGATCCCCTCGCCCCGCGAAGCGGGGAGAGGGTTAGGGAGAGGGGTCTGCGCCTACGCGAGGGCGCGGAGGCCTTCGAGGTCCGAGAGGATCACGCGGCGGCCCTCGGTCTGGATCAGGCCCTTGCGCTTGAACTGAGACAGCGTCAGCGACACGGTCTCGCGCGTCGATCCGATAAGGTTCGCCATCTCCTGGTGCGTGATCTTCAGGCCCACGACGGTGCCGCGCTCGTGCGAGACGCCGTGCTCGTGCCCGAGGTTGAGCAGCAGCTCGGCGAGCTTGGCGCCCACGTCCTTGAAGATCAGCTGCTCGACGCGCGTTTCCAGATCCTTGCGGCGCAGGATCAGCGCGCGCGCAAACTTGTACGAGGCGCTGCCGTCGTTCTTCAGCAGGGTGTCCAGCAGCTCGCGCCCGATCTCGACGGTCGTCGAGGAGTCCATCGCCTCAGCCATCTCCTCGCGCGGGCCCCCGTCCAGCAAGCAGGGCTCGCCGAAGAAATCGCCCTCCGTGCGGTAAGCGAGGGTCAGCTCCTTGCCGTCGCGCGTGACCTTGGAGATCTTGATCCGGCCCTGGGCGAGGAAGTGGATCCCCTGGGCGCGATCGCCGGGCAGGTAGATGACCTGCCGTGGTCGGTAGCTGCCCATGGTGATGCCGGGCAGCAGCGCCTGTAGAGCGTCGGCCGAGATGTCGGACAGGACGTCGCAACGGCGCAGCAGCGCGAGGGTCTGCTTTTCCTCACCGCTAGCCATTAGTTTGCCTTCTTAGCAAAGGCGCGCCGTTTCAACAATAAAAACTTCGTGAAGTAGGCTACAACCCTTGGTCCGCAGCGTCATTTGCCTGCTGGATCGCTGGTTTGCGACTACGGTGGGCCCGCGCGAGCAGCAGGCCTCCCGTGGTCACGCCGACGGCGCCGATTGCGATGAGCACAAGCCTGAGCTGGACGCTGGTCGACGCGGAGCTGTCGGCGCCCAGCAGGCTGACCAGCGCGATGATGCAGGCGTTGTTCGCGAAGTGGGCGATCATCGCCGGGACGATCGAGTCGGCGGCGAGGGCGATGCACGACAGGGCGAAGCCCAGCAGCGCGGTCGGCAAGAAACGCCAGACGCTGCCGTGGTAGAGGCCGAACAGCAGGCCGGTGAGGATCGCCGACCCGACTGCCGAAAACCGGGTGCGCAGGCCGCGCAGGATCGGGCCGCGGAACAGAGCCTCCTCGCAGATCGCCGGCGTGACCGCGGTCAGCAGCAGTGCGAGCGCGAACGCGCCCGGTCCCTGCGCGGGCGTGATCGCGTCGCGGAGCTTCTCGACCAGCTCCTTGGGCGGTGGCAGCACCCACTCGGCCAGCAGACCGACGACCAGCCAGGCCGATCCGCCGACCAGGATCGCGCCCGCGACCGACGTCGCCGAGGGCTTGCGCAGGCGCAGGACGGAGGCGAGACGAACGCCGCGGCCGCGCGCGTAGACGAAGGTGAGACCGAACAGACCGACCCACTGGAACAGCGCCAGACCGGGCGCCAGCCGCCACGCCTGCAGCGGCGCGAACGCGAACAGCAGCACCACCGCCACGCCGAACAGCGCGATCGCCTGGCCGGCCGTCGGCGGGTCGTCGCTGCTCGCGACCGGTTCGGCGCGCGGACCGAACACCAGGTGGCGCAGCCAGGCGCGCAGGCCCAGGCCGCTGTCGTCGGCGCCGATCAGGCGCTCGGAATCGTACAGCCGGCACGCGACCGCCAGCGCGGCCGCGCCGTAGGCGACGCAGCTGGCGAACACGGCGCACGTGGCGCCCACCGACGCGTGTCCCGCGATCACGTCGCGCGCGAGCAAGGTGACGCCGATGCCGGGGATCAGCGCGACGCCGCCGGTCAGCTCGAAGTCGCCCAGCGCGGCGAGCAGCGACGGCGCCATGCCCAGGAAATACACGGGCGTCAGCAGCGTCTGCGCCTCCTTGAAGCTGCGCGCGAGCGCGCCGATCGCGACCATCACCGACGCGAACAGAAACGCGGCGGGCGGTATCACCAGCAGCGCGGCGGCGCCGGCCTGAAGCAGCGGCAGCGAGAAGGTCATGCCCATGCCCGAGGTCGCGATCCGCGTGCCTTCCAGCACCGTGATCGACATCGAGGCCAGGTTGAGAACGCCCGACAGCGCCGCCAGCGTCGCGACCGCCACCACCTTTCCGGCCATCAGCGCCGAGCGCGCGATCGGCGCTGACAGAGTCGTCTCCAGCGTGCCGCGTTCGCGCTCGCCGGCGGTGATGTCGATGGCGGGGTGGAACGCGCCCAGCATCACCATGATGACGATGACCAGCGGCAGCACCTTCGACAGGGCGTAGCCGCCCATCGCCTGTTTCGGCGCCACCCCCTCGGCGGTGATCGCGTAAGGCGCGGCGCAGCCGGGATCGGCGGCGGGGGCCAGCGCGTCCTCGATCCGCAAGCGCGCGTTGCGCGAGCGCTCCTGCGTCGGATCGAACAGGATGCGTGCCGAGGGCGGGTCCGCGGCGCGGGTCGGGTTGTCGACCGCGATCGCGGCGTCGAGCTTGCCCGCGCGGACGTCGGCGGCGCTGGCCGGTCCGTCCGACAGCGCGAAGTCGTCAGCGGCGCCGTGGTTGCGCGCGGCGAGGCGCGCGCGCACCTTGGCGGCGAGCGCGGTCGGGCCGACGATCGCGACGCGCGGCTGCTGCTTCTCGCTGCGGGCGATGCGCACGCTCATCACCTGCAAGGTCGCCAGCGTGATGAGCGGATAGACGACGAGCGGGAACAGCACCATGACGGCCAGCGTGCGCCGGTCGCGCAGCGTCTCGCGCAGCTCCTTCCCCGCCACCAGCAGGACGTCCGCCAGCCTCATCGCGGCGCGTCCTCGGGCGGCGCGGGCGTCGTGGCGGGGGCGCCATCAGCTGATGGGACGCCCGCGCCGACCAGGCGCAGGAACGCCTGTTCCAGGCTGGGCGCGTCTCCCGCCGCTGCCCGTAACGCCCCAGGCGTGCCTTCGGCGATGAGGCGCCCGCGGTGCAAGAGCCCGATGCGGTCGCACAGCAGCTCGGCCTCGGCGAGGTAATGCGTCGAGAACACGACCGCCTTGCCGCGATCGCGTTCCGCGCGCACGAAGTCCCGGAGGAAATGCGACGCGAGCACGTCGAGGCCGGCGGTCGGCTCGTCCAGCACCAGCACGGCCGGGTCGTGCAGGACTGCGCGGGCGATCGACAGCCGCTGCCGCTCGCCCGTCGACAGCGCCTCGCAGCGCCGGTCGAAGAACGGGCCCAGCTGCAACGCACGGGCGAGCGCTTCGATGCGCGCCGCGACCGCGTCCGGCGCCAGGCCGTGCAAGCGCCCGAAGTAGCGGAGCAGCTCGCGTCCGGTGAGCCGCGGATAGAGGCCGGTGGTGTTGGTGAGGAAGCCGAGGCGCCGGCGCACGGCCGCCGCGTCCTTGACGACGTCGATGCCGGCGACCCGGACGTTCCCGCGCGTCGGCACCAGGATCCCGATCAGGATCCGCAGCGTCGTGGTCTTGCCGGCGCCGTTGGGGCCGAGCAGCCCGTAGATCTCACCCGGCGCGATCGTGAACGACAGATCGGCCACCGCCACGGTCGCGCCGAACGTCTTGCGCAGCGAATCGACGGCGACCGCGGGTTCGCTCATCCGTCGAGAATAGCGCGGCGCGAATGAGGCGCGCGAATCAGAGGATCAGAGAGGGAGGAACGCGCCCGGGCACTCGTCGCGGTAGCAGTAGTAGTCGTCGAGGCTGGGCTGGCGCTCGAAGCGGCGCGTCTTGCAGGGGCCGGTGGTGACGGTGTTCGTCGTGCGGTCGTAAGTTCCGGTGCACGCCGGGGGCGTTCCGCGACCGTTCTGTCCGTAAGCGCCGGTCAGCTTGTAGTCGATGTCCACGCGCAGCGGCGGCGACACGCCGAAGTTGTCTGCCAGGTCGGTGCTCGCGACCGCGATGCACGCCCAGCCCTCGCCGATGTTGTTGGCGTAGGTGTCGAACTGCTGGCCGAAGCACCAGGCACCGGGGTCGACGTGCTCGACTGACCAGACCGCCGGCTGGTTGCCGGCGTAGCCAATCGCGATGGTGGGCTGGTTGCCGGGACAGAGCGGAAGCGGCAGCGCCGTATCGTTTCCGCGGCGGCAGAACGCGGACAGCGAGGCCGGAGACGTCGGCAGCGACGGATCGGGCGTGAAGTCCGCGATGCCCTTGCGCGGCACCGGGACCAGCCTGACCTTCAACACCTGATCGTTGTTCGTGGGCGGCTCGGTCGTCGGGATGAGCAGCGGGTTGATCGAATCACACCAGCCGTCGCCGTCGGTGTCGACGATCAAGGCCTTGGACTCGTCGTCCAGGATGTAAACGGAGGTCTTCTCAGGATCGACCAGCGAGATCGGCACCAGCTTCAACCCCGACGCGTGGTTGCCGTCATCCTCGATGCGCGCGCGCAGGTCGAAGACCTGGGGCACGCGGTCGACGTCACCGGGCATGTCGCCGAGGCGGGTGTCCCGGCCGAGCGGATCGAACTCCCACGAGCAGACGTACTGCTCCTCGATGCGGAACGATCGGAGGTTGGGCGGATCCAGATCGGCGACCGGCGCGATGTTGTCGACGGCGAAGTTGTATCCAATCGTGCGCTCGTTGCCGAGCTCGTCCGACGCGCGGAACGAAATGGTCGGGTAGACGATGCACAGGTCGTTGCGGCTGGGCGGATCGGGACAGTTCGTGAGCCGGCGCGTATCGAACAGGACGCTGTAGACGCCCAGCCCGTCGGGCTTCAGCTGGATGTTGAACAGCGCGGGGCGGGTGTCGTCGCCGATGACGGCGATCACCGACGAATCGAGCACGCCCGCCGGATCTTCGATGGTCGCCGAGATACGGGCGATGTCGCCGACGATCTGGCCGGGCGTCGGCGTGGTCAACGTGATGGTCGGACCTTCTTCGTCGATGACGAACACGACGTGCAGATCGATGCGCTTGCCGTTTCCGTTCGTGGCCCACACCGTGAGCAGCTGTTCGTCGACCAGCCGCGGCAGGATCATGGGCGGCATCGGATCGCGCAGGTCAATCATCCCGCGAAACAGGTGATTGGCGGGATCGCCGACGGGGCTGAGCTGAACGGGGTAGTTGGCGACGGTCGCGTGCGGACCGTCGAGCGGTTCGAAGCCAGCCGCGTCGGCGAAGACCTCGATGATCAGCAAGCCCTTGTAGGAATGAAACGGCAGCGGCGACCGGACGGCGAGCAAGGGCCCCGAGTCGATCTTGAAGTCGATGTGGCCCTCGCCCTTCGTGCCGCTGGAGCTGACCGCCTTCACCGTCAGCGTGTAGTCGCCCGACGGGCGGTCACCGAGGCTGATGCGGCCGCCGAATATGTCACCGCCCTGGGGCGCCAGCTTCGTCGCGTCCACCTTCGACGGGTCGCCCGCCGCCGTCACCGTGGCTTCGACGCTGGTGGTGTCGATGACGTCGTCACCCTGATCGACGCGCGCGTTGACGCGGATGTCGACCAGCGAGCCGGCGAGCGCGACCAGGCCGGGCATCGGCTCCTGGATCTCGACGATCACCATGCCGCTCGGCGGCGGCGGGACGATCGAGCCCGCGGTTCCGGTGATGATGACGCCGCTGCCCCCGGTGCCGCTGGGCAACCCGGGGTTCGGGTTCGCCGGCTTCGTGCAGGCGAGCGCGCCGACGGCCAGCGCAAATGTGGCGAGCCGCCGTCCGTTCACTGTCCGGCCACCACGATGGGCGGACAGATCAGTTCGCCGTTGAAGCTGCAGCAGTCGACGTAGCTGTCTTGCGCGATGTTGCATTCGTTACCTGGGTTCGCGGGCGGTAGTGTGTACGGGCAGGGCAGCACGTTGGCCACCAGGCACCCGTTGCAGACGTAGATTGGGTAATCAAACGGGTCCGATTCGATATCCTGAGTATTCGTGCTTCCGAAAACGCGAACGCGCACGTTCACCAGCATCGACGTCGCCGATACGCCGACGTCGCCCGTCGCGAGCACCTGCTGCGCGAGCGCGACCGGAAAGCCGTTGACCGCCGTCGCCGCCTTGCCGCCGCCCGACTTGATCGTCACGGCCCACGGAAGGCTGTAGTGCAGGAGCGCGTAGTCCGGCAAGCTCGGATCGGAATTGATCTTGTCGAACAGCGCCTGGACGTTCGCCGGCATGAAGCCGTGCGGCGACGGGCCGATGTCGACGGCGAAGCTGTGCACGTCGATCTCGTTTCCGTCGGGGCCGCCCGACGTCGATCCCGGCAGGTTGTTCACCACCAGCGGAAAAATCCAGTACGCCGACGAGGCGCCCGCGCCCACCAGCGAGACGTCGAGGTGGCCTTCGCCGCGGTAGATCATCTCGTCGGTGTCGATGGCGCAACCGGGCTTCGGGGCCTGGTTCTGCAAGACCTCGAACTGCCCGGGGACGCGTCCGCAGGCGGTGAGACCACAAACGAGCAAGAAGGGAACGGCTACTGCAGCCCGCAGGCGAGGCCGGTCAGGAATCATTCGCGCTCCACGGTGGAAGGACGGTGGATGAAACGACACGATCGCGGTTGACGAGTATGCGCTCATCGCAGACCCGCGAAAATCTTTCTCGTCGTTTGTTTACGTTTTCGGCGCGTCGGTCAACAATCTTTACGGGCGTTACGGCTGAACTAACGACGCGCAAACTGAACCAATGCTCGCGCTTGTAGGTGTTCGCGCACTTCGCCCGACGTTGGGCAACAAGCACCGAACTGTCGGAGAAATTATTTACGGCGTCGACGAATTTTCTTCCGACTAAAGGTTCTTTGGCTTACGGTCGACGATGAGTGACATGACGTCTTCCTGGCCCGCAGGCGTCATGATCGACACTCAGACGGACGTCTTTGCGGGTTTCGTTGCTCGGAAGGAGATCATCAATGCTCAAGAACCTGGTCAAGCTCTTCAAGGACGAGGAAGGTGCGACGGCGCTTGAATACGCCCTGATGGCAGCGGCCGTGGCGGGCGTCATCATCGCGGTTGCGTGGCTCCTCGGCGCGAAGGTCAACAACGCGCTCAGCAACGTCGCCGCTCACATCTAGTTGGCGCTCCAGCACCACGCCCCGGTCAGTCGGCGAAAGCCGACGACCGGGCGGTGGCGCGGCGGCGCCGAAGGATGAGCTGAGAACTTTCCCCCCAACGGCGAAGGGAGAACATGGTCGCGATCATCAAGCGGTTCGTCGGTGATGAAGAGGGGGCAACCGCCATGGAGTACGCCTTGATGGCAGCGGCCATTGCCGGCGTCATCGTCGCGGTCGCCTTCCTGTTGGGGAACAAGGTAAAGAACTCGATAAGCAACGTCGCGGCACATTTCTAAGCGCGGAGCGAATGATTCCGTAACGCGCTCGGTGCCAAAAGCAACCCGATGCGAGGTTTACCGATCGCGCACCTGAGCCTGTTGGGCTTGGGTTTGCTTTGCGCCGCGATCTGCGACCTCAGGCTTCGGCGCGTTCCCAACGTCGTTTCCGCGTTCGTTCTGACGACGGGAATCGGCTTCAACTGGATCAATCACGGCCTCGGCGCGGCTTTGAGCGCCCTGGGCGCCGCTGTCCTGACGATTGTCTGCTTGTTTGCGCTCTGGAAGGCGAAGGCTCTGGGGGGCGGCGACGTCAAGCTGACGGCCGCGGCGGCCGCCTGGATCGGCCTTCATCACTTTGTCTGGTTCATCCTGGTGACCGCCATCGCCGGCGGCGTCGTGGCCTTGATCGGCTACCTGCTGGCGGGGAAGTCCACGCGGGCGGAGGTGCGCGCGAACCTGGTTCTGGCTGGACTTCACGGAGACCTTCCCCCTGTTCCTTCCCATCGCAACGGACACCCTTCGGTACCTTACGCGGTGGCGATTGCCGCTGGATCGGCTGTCGCGATCTTCGTGGCTTAGGTGTAAAATCGAGCGCTTGCTGCGCCTCTGGTAGCTTCAACGAAGCTCAATCCATTGCGTGGTCAGTCGATGAACCCAATGCTCAGCGTCATCACCGTCGGGCGAGACGTTTTTCAAGGAGATGCCCTTGGCTATCAATGACACGATGGGCGGTCCGAATCGTTTGCGCCGCGCCGCGGAGCCGCAGGCCCGCCGCTCGGGAACGCGCGCTGCGCTGTTCTGGGCGTTCGCGCTCGTCGCAGGTCTCGGCACCGCGCTGTTGCTCGCGCGCTACCTCGACAAGCGTGGCGGCGGCTCCACCGTCGCGATGTCGGGCGTCGTCGTCGCCAACGCCGATCTGCCGCTGGCAGCCAGACTGAAGATCGAAGATTTGAAAGTGATCGAATGGCCGGCGGATCACATCCCGCCCGGCGCGGTCAGCGATCCGAAGGAGCTCGTCGGGCGCGTCCTCATCTCGCGCGTCCTCGCGCAGCAACCCTTGCTCCCCGGCATGCTGGCCGCGAAGAACGCGGGCAGCGGGCTGGCGGCGCTGATCCCGGCGAACATGCGCGCGATCGCCGTGCGCGTCGACGACGTCGTCGGTGTCGCGGGCTTCATCCACGCCGACGACCGCGTCGACGTGCTGGTGACGATGCGGCCGACGTTCAACGGCGCGGAATCGACCACCAAGGTCTTCCTGCAGAACATCAAGGTGCTCGCGGTCGGTCAGGAAGTCGATAACGGCGACAAGAGCCGCTTGCACGCGACGCCGGCGACGGTGGCGACGTTGCTCGTCTCGCCCCAGGACGCGGAGCGGCTGGTGCTGGCGCAGACCGAAGGCCGCATCATGCTGACCTTGCGCAGCTGGACCGATTCGGTGCCGGTCGACACCAACGGCGCGAGCCCGTCCGGTCTGGTGGGCGGCGGACCCGTTGCGCAGCGCGAGCCGACGGCCCAAGCGCCCGCGCGCCAGATGGTTGGTAAGCACGGCAAGGGCGGCAAGGGCGCGCCGCCGCCGCCGCCCACGCTGAGCGCCGCCGAGCCGCCGCCGGTCGACAAGGTCGAAATTCTGCGCGGCGATCGCTTCGAGCAGCGAAACTTCAATCGCGGAGAGAAGCGATAGTGATTCCCCACCGGCTGGTCGGAGCCGTAACAGCAGTCCTCGCATCACTGACGATCGCAAACTCGGTTCACGCCGCCGGGGAACACGCCACCAGCCCGCCCGCGATCCGGATCGATCGCGAGGTGGGCGCGGTGAAGAACCTGGCGCTCGAGACCGGTCAGAACCGCCTGCTGCTGCTGTCGGAGCCGATCGGCCGCGTGTCGGTCGCGGATCCGAAGATCGCGGACCTCAAGGTCATCACGCCCACGCAGCTGCTGCTGACGTCACGCGGGGTCGGGACGACCGACCTGACGCTGTGGAACAAGCGCGACGAGGCGCTGGTCATCGCGCTGCTGGTGACGCGCAACCTCGACCGGCTGCGCTCGCAGCTGCTGGAGTTCTTCCCCACCGAGAAGATCTCGGTGTCGGCCGCGGGCGATCTGATCGTCCTTTCGGGCGAGGTGTCGGACGTTCGCGTGCCCGAGCGCGCCGCCGAGGTCGCGCAGCTGCACGCCGACAAGATCGCGAACTTGATTCACGTGGTCGGCAACCAGCAGGTGCAGCTGGAGGTGAAGTTCGCCGAGGTGTCGCGGAACGGGCTGCGCGAGCTGGGCCTCAACATCTTCCATCAGGACGCGGGCGGTCGGTTCGTGGCCGGAATGAACCCGCCGGCGGTGAACGCCGACCAGTTCCTTGACGTCCCCGGGACCGGGACGGCCGGCAAGCCGCCGGTGCCCCTCCAGGCGCTGGGCGGCGGCTTCTCGCTGTTCTTCTCGGGTCTGCCGAACTTTCCATTCAGCGCGATCCTGACCGCGCTGGAGAGCAGCGGGCTGGCCAAGCTGCTGGCCGAGCCGACGCTGGTCGCGCTGTCCGGGCAGGAAGCGAAGTTCCTGGTCGGCGGCGAGTTCCCGATTCCGATGTCGGCCGGTCTCGGCATCGTGACGGTGACGTGGAAGAAGTTCGGCATCATCCTCAACTTCACGCCCACCGTCATCGCCGACGGCGCGCTTCACCTCAAGCTGCAGACCGAGGTCAGCGACATCGACGCCGCGCGGTCGGTCACGGTCGGCGGCTTCTCGATCCCGGGCCTCACCTCCCGCCAGAGCGAGACCACGGTGCGCCTCGCCGACGGGCAGAGCTTCGCGATCGCCGGCCTGCTGTCCGACCGCGTTCGCTCGAACGTCAACCGCATCCCGTTCCTGGGCGACCTGCCCATCATCGGGGCGCTGTTCCGGTCGGTGTCGTACCAGCGCGATGAGTCCGAGCTGCTGGTCATCGTGACCGCGCACCTCGTCCGTCCGGTGTCGCCGCACGACGCGCCTCCCTTGCCGACCGATCACGAGGAGAACGATCCGAACGACATCCAGCTCTTCCTTTTCGGATCGATGGGCGGCGGCGGCCAGGCGAACAGTCGCCACGGGATGCAGCAGTCGATGAACGACGCCAACGAGGATCCACGGCGCCGGACCGGCGCGCGCGCGATGATGGATCGCGGACCAACCGGGGAGCTGGGCTTCATTCGCTGATATCATGTAGGCCACTATGTCGAGACCGACCGTCTTACTGCTTGCGATGGACGACTCACAGCAGGCCGACGTCCGGCTTGCGCTGAAGGACGTCGCTAACATCGTCCGTTCGAAGACGCCAGCGGAGCTGATCGCGGACGAGTACCGAAACCTGAATCCGGGCGCTGCGATCGTGGCGGTGCGGCCCGACGCGCCCAACCGGTTCGGGCTGATTCACAACGTGGCGGCGGCGGGCGGCGTGGTCATCGTGATCTCGCCGACCAAGGATCCGGAGATGATCCTGCGGTCGATGCGCGCGGGCGCGCGCGAGTTCGTGCTGGAGAGCGACCACGAAGAGCTGCGGCTGGCCGTGCGCACCCACGCCAAGATGACGGTCTCGGGCGGGGACATCGGCCAGGTCGTGACCATCTTCGGGGCCAAGGGCGGCGTCGGGTCGACGGCGATCGCCGTGAACCTGGCCGGCTCGATGCAGCGCCGCGGGCTGCGCGTCGTGCTGGTCGACCTGGACCTGCACCTCGGCGACGTTCTGTCGTTCCTCGACGTCGCGGGGACGTATTCGATCACGGACGTGCTCGCCAACATGAGCCGCCTCGATCGCGATCTGCTCGCGACGTCGGTGACCAAGCACCGGTCCGGGATCAGCGTGCTCGCGCAGTCGAGCAAGGTGGAGGAAGCGGAGCAGATCAAGTCATCGGACGTGACCGCGTTGCTCGAGTTCCTGCGCCGCAACTACGACTTCGTGATCGTCGACGGCGTGCGCGGCTTCGACGAGCTGTCGCTGGCGGCGCTGGACGGCAGCCAGCACGTGTTCCTCGCCCTCACCCAGGACGTGCCGGCGGTGCGCAACGGGCAGCGCTGCCTCGAGCTGTTCGGCCGGCTCCAGTACGATCAGGGGCGCATCAAGATCCTCCTCAACCGCTATCAGAAGGCCTCCAAGATCACCGTCGAGGTCGTCAGCGAGACGCTGGGGCAGCCGCTCACCCACACGATCAGCAACGACTTCATCCTGCTGATCGACGCCATCAACCGGGGCGTGCTGCTGGCCGATGCGGCGCCGCGCGCGAAGATCACGCAGGACGTGGAGGGACTGATCCCGCACCTGCTGCCCGAACGCACGCCGCGCCTGCGCCGCCCGAGCCTGCTCGGGACGTTGTTTGGCAAGAAGGTCGCCGATGGGACTACGTGATCGGCTGAACAAGAAGCCCGAGCCGGCGACCGGCTCGTACGCGACCGGCACGCACGCAACGCCGACGCGGCAGATGGTGCAGCTGCCGGGGCAGACCGCCGACGCGTACCACGAGCTGAAGCACGAGCTTCACCAGAAGCTGATCGAGAAGATTGACCTCCAGACCATCGAGAAGCTGCCGCGCGAACAGCTGCGCGACGAGCTGCGCCTGATCCTGAACCAGCTGCTGGCGCTCAGCGATCTCCCGCTGAACCGCGTCGAGCGCGAGCAGATGGTCGAGGAGCTGCTGGACGAGGTCACCGGCCTGGGGCCGCTGGAGCCGCTGCTCGCCGACACGACCATCTCCGACATCATGGTCAACGGCTACGCCACCTGTTACATCGAGCGTTTCGGCAAGCTCGAGCTGACGCCGGTCCGCTTCCGCGACAACGCGCACCTGCAGCAGATCATCACCCGCATCGTCTCGCGCGTCGGCCGCCGCATCGACGAGTCGTCGCCGATGGCCGACGCCCGCCTGCCCGACGGCGCGCGCGTCAACGCCATCATTCCTCCCCTCGCCATCGACGGCCCGGTGCTGTCGATCCGCCGTTTCGGCGGCTCGCCGCTGCGCGTGAAGGACATGGTCGCCATCAACAGCGCGACGCCGGAGATGCTGGCGTTCCTGGCGTCCTGCGTGAAGGCCAAGCTGAACTGCCTGGTCTCCGGCGGTACCGGCACCGGCAAGACGACCATGCTGAATGCGCTGTCGTCGTTCATTCCGGAGGGCGAGCGCGTCGTCACCATCGAGGACGCGGCCGAGCTGCAGCTGCAGCAGCGGCACGTGGTGCGCCTGGAGACGCGGCCGCCGAACATCGAGGGCAAGGGCGAGGTTCTCGCGCGCGACCTCGTCAAGAACGCCCTGCGTATGCGCCCCGACCGCATCATCATCGGTGAGTGTCGCGGCGGCGAGGTGCTGGACATGCTGCAGGCGATGAACACCGGTCACGAAGGATCAATGACCACGGTGCACGCCAACACGCCGCGCGACGCGCTCTCGCGCGTCGAGGCAATGGTCGGCATGGGCGGCCTGACAATGTCGGAGGCGCTGATCCGTCAGACCATCGCGCGCTCGCTGAACGTCATCATCCAGCTGACGCGCGGCACGGACGGCAAGCGCCGCATTACCAGCATCGCGGAGATCACCGACATCCAGGCGGGCGTGATCACGATGCAGGAGATCTTCAAGTTCGAGCAGCAAGGCGTCGACGCCGCCGGCAAGATCGTCGGCGACTTCCGCTTCACGGGCATTCGGCCGCGCGCGCTGGATCGCATCGAGCGCTACGGCATCAACCCGGCCGAGATCATCAAGCCCTACCTGTGAGGATGCGCCCGTGAAGTTCATCCTCATCGGCGTCTGCGCGATCACGGTGTTCGTGCTGTTGGAGGCGCTCGTCTACACGATGCGCTTCCTCGGCGACCGGAGGAAGGACGAGCTCAAGCGGCGTCTGTCCAATCTGGGCAGCGGAGGCGGCGGGGGGCCGCAGATGACCGGCGTTCTGCGGATCGGAAAGCTGGCCCAGAACCCGGCGGTCGACGCCCTGCTGCGGTCGCTGAAGCTCTCGGCGCGGATGGAAGGTCTGCTCGAGCAGACCGAGCTGGAGATGACGGTCGCCCAGCTGCTCTCCTACATGCTGATCGGCTCGATCCTGGGGTTCGCGCTGGCGGTGATCGGATCGGGCGGCATCACCTTCGTCATCATGCCGCTGCTGTTCGGCCTCTTGCCGTTGTTCTTCGTCATGTACAAGCGCAACCAGCGCACCACGCGCCTTTCGCAGCAGCTGCCCGACGCGCTGGAGATGATGGCGCGCTCGCTGCGCGCCGGACACGCGCTGTCCGCGTCGTTCAAGATGGTCGCCACCGAGATGCCGACGCCGGTGAGCGTCGAGTTCGGCCGCGCGTTCGAGGCGCAGGAGCTGGGCATGCCGTTCGAAAAGGCCGTCGCGGACATGACCCGACGGGCGCCCGACAATCAGGATCTGAAGATCTTCGCGCTGTCGGTCATCGTTCAGAAAGAGACGGGCGGTAACCTGGTCGAGATCATCGAGAAGATCGCGGACACCGTGCGCGGCCGCGAGAAGTTCCAGGGCAAGCTGCGCGGGCTGACCGCCGAAGGCCGCATGTCCAGCTACATCGTCGGCGGGCTGCCCTTCGTGTCGGTGCTGTTCATGCTCCTCAGCAACCGCGCCTACCTGATGCAGCTGTTCGAGGAAGACATCGGAAAGTACATCCTCGGCTACGGGATCATCAGCTGGATCCTCGGCTTCTTGTGGATGCGCAAGATGATCAAGGTGAAGATGTAATGGAGCTGATCGCCGGTTTCAGTCCAACGATGATCGTGGCCGCCGTCGGCGGCGTCATCGCGGTCATCGCCATCGGATTCGGCGCGCGTGCGCTGTTCGGCGGACGCAAAGACGAGGTGATCGAACGCCTCGAACGCGCGACCAGCTCCGGGATGGATCTTGGCGGCGGCGTGCTGGACCGCGACAGACCGACCCGGACGTTCGAGCGCATCGCCAGCCTGCTGCGCCCCTTCGCCCGGCTGGTGAAACCCGCCCAGGGCGAGGAGCTGTCGCGCATCCAGCAGTCGCTGATTCACGCCGGGTATCGCAGCGAAAACTCCGTCGAGATCCTGCTGGGCGTGAAGCTGCTGCTGCCGCTGGTGGTCATCATCGGTCTGTGGCAGATCGACTCGCACCTCGAGACGCCGTTCGAGCTGCCGGGCGCGATCGCCATCGCCATGCTCAGCCTCGCGTTCTGCTTCTTCCTGCCCAACATGTGGTTGAGCAGCAAGATCCAGAACCGCCAGCAGGCGATCAGCGACGCGCTGCCGGATTCGATGGACCTGCTGGTCACCTGCGTGGAGGCGGGGTTGTCGCTGGACGCCGCGATGGCCCGCGTGTCCCAGGAGTTGGAGCTGGTGGCGCCGATCCTGGCCCAGGAGATGAAGCAGACGCTGCTGGAGATCCAGGCCGGCGTGCGCCGCTCCGACGCGTTCCACCGCCTGTCGCACCGGACCGGCGTCGAGGACCTGCGGACGTTGTCGGCGATGATCATCCAGACCGAGATGTTCGGCACCAGCGTGTCGCGCGCGCTGCGCGTTCACGGCGAGGGGATGCGCACCAAGCGCATGCAGCGCGCCGAGGAGCGGGCGGCGATGGCGTCGGTCAAGATGACGGTGCCGCTGATCATGTGCATCCTGCCGTCGCTGTTCGCGGTCGTCATCGGACCGGCGGTGGCGATGATCTCGAAGAAGATGGGTCAATGAGCAAGCGCATCCGTTCTATATGGGTCGCCCGTCTGGCGCTGGGTGCCGCCGCGGTGTGGGGCCTCGGCTGCGCCGGCACGAAGGAAGCGCAGCGCCCCGGCGCCGGGTACACGGCGCGCAACAAGATCGCCCACGAGCTGGTGTCGCGGGGGGACTGGGCGCGCGCGTTCGCGATGCTGGACGAGCTTCACCGCGAAAAGCCCGACGACGCCGAGGTCCTGACCCTGCGGGGGATCGTGTTCCGCGAGCGCGGTCTGTTCGCGGACGCGGAGACCGACCTCAAGGCGGCGCTGAAGCTGACGCCTGAATCGGCGGACGCGCACGCGGCGCTGGGCATCCTGTACGACGTGCAGCTGCGTCCCGATGCGGAGGCGGAGCACCGGACGGCCGTCAAGCTGGCGCCCAACAACCCCGCCTACCTGAACAACCTGGGCTTCTCGCTGTACCTGCGCCAGAAGTTCAAGGAGGCCATCTCCGTGTACGAGTCCGCGGCGCGGCTGGCGCCGCTGTCGCGTCGCGTGCGAACCAACCTGGGCTTCGCGTGCGCGGCGACGGGCGATCTGCGGCGCGCGGCGCGCGAATTCCAGATGGGCGGCACGGAGGCGGAAGCGAAGAACAACCTGGGCTTCGCCTACGAGCGCCGGGGCGACATGGCGAACGCGTACGATCTCTACGTCGAGGCGGTGCGCCTCGATCCAAAGGCGGAGCGCGCGCGCTCGAACCTGGTCCACGCCGCCGTCGTGCTGGGCCGACCCGTTCCGCCCGAGGCGGTGCCGCCGCAGGCTGGGCCGCCGCTGCCGCCGCCGTCGGTCGTCGAAGGCGACGCCGCGCCCAAGGCGGAAAAGGCGGACAAGGTGGACAAGGTAGAGCTGAAGGATCCGAAGGTTGCACCGTCCCAAGCACCCAAGCCGGAGGCCCACCCGTGAAGCACACCAGACGCTGGTTGTTGTCGTTGACGTTCATCGTGTCCGCGACCGGTCTCGGGTGCGGGCGCGCGCACCTCAGCAGCCACTACGCGCAGTCCTACGTGGCGTGGTTCACGGCGCAGAGCGTGAAGCCCAAGAGCAGCGAGGAAGCGCGCAAGATCATCGAGAGCCTCGACGCCCCGGAGGCCGCGTCGGTCTCCAAGAACTACCGCAAGACGCGCGG
>Ga0207708_10000634_pt1 | contig 27021 bp, 25 predicted proteins | sample KBSK5101metaG_FD_184340 | JGI IMG/M metagenome (GOLD analysis project Ga0207708, IMG submission 184340) | Corn, switchgrass and miscanthus rhizosphere microbial communities from Kellogg Biological Station, Michigan, USA - KBS K5-10-1 metaG... | ecosystem: Host-associated > Plants > Roots >... | reverse complement strand
AGCCCTGAAGGGCTGCGCTACGCCGCTACTTTTTCAATTCCGAATAGACCATGCTGACGAAGCGATCCGCGCTCGTGCCGGCGTTGCCCGCCGGCAGCAGGCCGCCCGGCACTTTCGCGTCGTACGGCGCCGTCACTTTCGCGGCGAGCACGTCCTGCAGCGATTTGCCCTGCGCGACGAGCTGCTGCACCTTGCCCTGGACGGCGAGCATCATGTCGCGGTAGGGAATGATGTCGCCCTTCTTGATGTAGGTGCCGTGGCCGGGCACCAGCCGCGTGTTCGGCCCCGCCAGCTTCATCGTCAGCTCGAGCCCCTCGAGCGCGCCTTTCAGCGAGCCGCCGTTGTTCGTATCGATGAACGGGTAGCCGAAGTTGCGGTAGAAGTCGCCAATCATGATGAGATCGGCGTTGACGAAGCGCACGATCGTGTCGCCGCCGGTGTGCGCTGCGCGCACCGGAATCAGCTCCACGGTCTCGCCGTTCATCCGGACGCGAAGCGGATCGCCCATGCCGTAGGTGACCACCGGGAGCCGGGCCGGGTCTCGCGGCGGCGCGCCCGCCGCCGGCGCGGGCTGCCGCACCATCCCCTCCCGCAGCTCCTCGCGCGCCAACAGCACCGCGCCCTGCTTCGCGAAGGTCGCGTTGCCGGCGGTGTGATCGCCGTGGATGTGCGTGTTGACGAGGAAGCGGATCGGCCCTTGATCGATCCGCCGCACCGCCGCGAGCACCCGGTCGCCGATCTGCTCGTACTGCGAGTCGACCATGAAGATGCCGTCGGGCCCGGCGAGGACGCCGATGCGCCCGCCGGCGCCGTCGGGATGTCCCGGATCGACCCCTTCCGAACCAGACAGCATGTACAGGTTCGGCGCCACCTTGTCGGTTTTGATCTCGATCTTGTCGTACTGGATGCCGCCCTGGGCGTGGCCGATCGACGTCAACGCGGCGGCGACCGCCAGCGCGAGGCCGACGAGCGTGGCTCGCTTCATCTGTGGATGCTCCTTGTGATGGCGCAGATGATACACGCGCGGTCGCCGTTGCGTTCATCTCTAATACGAGATAGCATCTCTCATTAGAGATGGCCCCCGCCGCCGACGCCCCTGCCGCGGCGCGCGAAATCGAGCGCCGCATCGCCCGCCGCCTGGCGCGCCTGCGCGCGGAAAGCGGCTGGTCGCTGGACACACTGGCCGAGCGCACCGGCATCAGCCGCGCGACGCTGTCGCGGCTCGAGCGCGCCGAGTTGAGCCCGACCGCGGCGATGCTCGGCATGCTGTGCTCCGTGTACGGGTGGACACTGTCGCGCCTGATGGCTGAAGCCGAAACGCGCCCGCCGCATCTCCTCCCCGCCTCCGAGCAGGCCGAATGGAAGGATCCGGAGAGCGGCTATCGCCGCCGCGTGGTGTCGCCGCCGGCGCCGGGGCTTCGCGGCGAGCTGGTCGAGGTGCACATGCCCGCCGGCGCGTCGGTGGCGTTCGACGCGGCGCCGATCGCCGGCCTGGAACATCACCTCTGGATGCTCGAAGGCGCGCTCACTCTCGAAGTCGAAGGCGCGCCTGTCCGGCTGCGCGCCGGCGACTGTCTGCGTTACGTCCTGGCCGGTCCCACCCGCTTCCACAACCCGGGGAAACGCGAAGCGCGATACGTCATCGCCATGGTGCGCCCATGACCGAGGTCACTCACACGCTCGCCGGCGTTCAGATTGAGGAATGGCGGCCCGATCTCCCCGGGACGATCGTCGAGGACGACGTCGAGATGCTCGCCGAGATCCTGCACGCGGTCGTTCACCTCGGCGCGGGCGTCAGCTTCGTCGTCCCGTTCTCGATCGACGAGGCGCGCGGCTTCTGGGTGGACAAGGTGCTGCCCGGCGCACGCGCGCGGACGCGCCGCGTCGTCGTGGCGCGGCTCGACGGCCGCATCGTCGGCACCGCGCAGTTCGACATGGCGACGCCGCCCAACCAGCAGCACCGGGCCGAGGTGGTCAAGCTGCTCGTCCACCCGTCGGCGCGGCGCCGCGGCATCGCGCGCGCGTTGATGCTCGCGCTCGAGGCGCTGGCGCTGGCCGAGGGACGCACGCTGCTGACGCTCGACACGTGGACCGGCAGCCACGCTGAACATCTTTACGAATCGCTGGGCTACACGACCGTCGGCGTCATTCCCCGCTACGCCCGTGGATCGACGACGCCAGCGCTCGAACCGGCGACGATCATGTACAAAGAGTTGGCTCAGCCGTTCGGGACTCCTGAGGTATGATTTCGGTCGCCGGTTTGCACGCTGACCCGCGGAGTCGGGTGTCTTCCGGCCGTCCCTCATGCCCATGCGTCGTCCGCTGTTGCGGTTAGCAATGGCTCTGTCGTTGTCGGCTGGCGTCCTGGTCCATGCCGCCGACGACTTCCTCCTGTCTCGTTTCGGCGAGTACCTCGACGCGCTGCGGACGCAGGCGGGCATCCCCGGCCTGGCCGCGGCCATCGTCGGTCCTACCGACGTGACGTGGGAGCGGACCTACGGCTTCAGCGACATCGAGGGCAACTTCGACGTCCGCTTCGACACCCCGTTTCAGCTCGACGATACGACGCAGGCGATCGTCGCGACGCTGGCGATGAACTGCGCGTCCGATGGACGGCTGGCGCTCGACGACCAGGTCGCCAAGTTCGCCCCCGCGAGCCCTGAGGCCGGCGCAACCATCGGCCAGCTGCTGACGCACACCAGCGGCAACGCGTCGAACCGCGTCTTCGCGTACCGTCCCGAACGGCTCGAGCCGATCGCGGCTGCGATCGCGGCGTGCCGCGAGACAACATTCCGCGCGGCGGTCGCCGACCTTTTCGATCGAGCCACGATGCCCGAGGCCGTGCCCGGCGCGGACGTCGTGCAGCTCGCGCCGCCCGCCGAGGGCTTCACGGCGGCAGAACTCGAGCGGTACGCAAATTCACTGCGACGCCTGGCGAAGCCGTACTCGGTCGACAAGCGCGGCCGCACGACGCCGTCGTCGTACGTCGCATCGACGATGACGCCGGCGTCGGGGATGATCGCGTCCCTGCGCGATCTCGAGAATTTTGATCTGAAATTGAAGTCCAACTTCTTCCTGGGGCCGAACTGGCAGGCCTTCGCGTGGGCGCCGCCGACCGACGGCACCGGCCGCCCGCTGCCGCACGCCTACGGCTGGTTCGTGCAGGACTACAACGGGGACCGGCTGATCTGGCAGTTCGGGGTCAGCGACAACGCGTCGTCGTCGATGATCATCATGGTGCCGCGACGCAATGTGACGCTCATCCTGCTCGCCAACAGCCAGGGGCTGGCGCGGCCGTTCTCGCTCACGTCGGGCGACATCACGGTGTCGCCGTTCGCGCGGCTGTTTCTGTCGATTTTCGTGCGATGAGAGACTCTGCTTCAGCGCGGCGTTCCCTCGTGATGGCCGCCGGCCTGATGCTGCTGCCGCACGCCGTGCTTGCGGGCGACCGGCAGATCCGGCCGTTCGCGGGGGCGACGTTCAACGCTGGCACGACCTTCGTCTCCCCGGCGGGCGGATCGATCGGCAAGAACCTGATCCTCGGCGCGAGCGGCGTCTTCATCAGCGAGATTTTCGGGATCGAGGCGGATGTCGCCGATGTGCCGGGCTTCTTCGAGTCGGATGCGAGCCCGCTGGTGATCGACAGCCGCGTCACCACGGTCACCGGCAACCTGGTGATTGCCGCGCCCCGCCGGATGACCGAGTATTCCCTGCGGCCGTACCTGGTGGCCGGCGGCGGGCTGATGCGAATCAGGACCCTGACGGCGCAAAACGTGTTTGACGTCTCCAGCTTTCTGCCGGCATTCGACGTCGGCGCCGGCGTGGTCGGCTTCCTGACCAATCGCGCCGGGGTTGGCTGGGAGATCCGGCGCTTCCAGAACATCGGTGGGAAATCGAATACCGCCGGGCTGACTTTCGGCCCGGAAGATTTATCGTTCTGGCGGGCAACCATGATGGTTGCGATTCGGTACTGACACATGCGCGTACTGCTACGACCAGCCGCTCTCATGTGTGCGTTCTTGCTCGCCGCGGCCGCGCCAGGGGTGGCGCAGGACGCGCTGCGCATCAGCACGCTCAACTCCAACAATCAGGTGGTCGTCTCGTTCGAGCTGACCGGCGCCTACGACGATTCGGTGCGCGATGCGATTGCCAGCGGCCTGCGGACGACCTTCACCTACACGCTCGAGCTGCGCACGCCGGCGTGGATCGATCGGACGATCGGCACCACCATCGTGACGATGACCGATCAATACGACAACCTCACGCGGCGCCACACGCTCACCCGCACGATCGACGGCCGGGTCGACGATGAGCTGGTCACCGAGGACAGCGCGGTGGTGAAGACCTGGCTGACGAAGTTGAGCCGGGTGCCGGTGGCCGACGTCGCGCAGCTCGATCCGGCACGCGATTATTACGTGCGCGTGACGACGCGGTCGCGGCCGCTGGGCGGGTCGCTGCTCGGGCTGACCAAGACGATCACCGGTCAGGCCAAGTTCACCTTCATCCCCTGAGAGCGCGTTTCAGCGCGTTGACCGCACACGCAAGCACGATTGCGGTGACGGGGACGACCAGCACCAACGCGGCGTGCTTGAAGAACGCGTCCGACCTCTCCACGCCGTTTGCGAGCGGCACGGCGAGCGTGATCGCGTAGTACGAGGCAAGCGGCAGCGCGGTGCGCCGGAACGCGCGGGCAACCGCCTGCATGGCGCGGCTCATCGGGTTGCCACGCGCGCCGCTCTGCGATCGACGCGTTGAGCGAGCTCGTAGAGCAGCACCAGGCCGCCGAAATACACGACAATCCCTTCGACCCGATGCATATCGGCAGCGCTGAGTGGCGTGACCGGGTGGGCGGCGAGCCACATCGCGATCGCAATCCGCACCGCGTTGACCATGACCGCGGCCGCATAACTCGCCAGCAGGCTCACGCCCACCACCCGCGCAGCCGACGCACCCGATCCGACACGAGGAAGCGTGGCAATCACCAGCATTCCGAACGCGGCCAGCATGAAGTTGATGCCCGCGCATGATTTCTCGATCAGGAAGAGGCGTTCGCGCGAGAAATAGCCTTCCTGCGGTTGCCACCTGAAGGTCGCGTCCGTCATGGCGCCGACCAGCGTCGCCGTCGGGCCCAGGATCCACGCCAGATCGTCCGCGCGCGCGCCGGCGTAGTGCTGCTTCAGCCCGAACGCGATCAACGCCGCAGCCGCCAGCGCCAGCGCTTTCGCCTTCACGCCACCGCTCCCGCGCGCCCCTCGACCCCGCTCGGGGCGTCCTGAGCGACAGTCGAAGGGCGCCGCCGCAGGCTGACGAAACCGAACCACGCCGCGACGATCGCGCACAGCCCCGCGACATCCGGCTCGGGACCGTTGGTGACGCCGACCGCACGATCCGACACACCGTCGGGCAGCGGCAGCGGTTGGTCGATGTCGTCGGCGTCCTCGGTTGTCCGGCGCACGATCTCCTGCACCGCGACAAATGACGTGTAGCGCGTGAGCAGGCGATAGGTCAGCCCGAGCGAGGTGATCTCGGCAATGCGCTCGTCGTCCGGAGCGGGACCGAAGTCCGACAACTCAGCGATCCGGTTCCGTGCCCACAGATGCCGCAGCGCCGCGTGACGAGCGTCGTTGCCGGCAGGCGAGACGACGATCGAAGCCTGGTAGGGGCCGCGTCCCGTCCTCCCAGAGATGTCAATCGATCCTCCGGTATTGCCTCGCCATTTGCCGAAGACGACGATCGGGCGGTAGGCGAAGAGATCCGGGACCTTCTTCGGCTCGACATCGTAGGCGTCGAATCCGGTGAATGCCACGTCGATGCCGGTCAGCACGGGCGTGTCGATGTAGCGCCTGAACCGCGCTGCCGCCTCCGCGGCCTTTGCGTGATCGGTAACGATGAACGGTTCGCCGCGCCCCGCCCGGGCGACGCCCTCGATGAGAAACCGGTTGACGCTGCTGCCGATCCCGAAGGCGAAGAAGTTGACGTCATCGAGCTGCGAGCGGATGAAGCCGAAGACGTCTGATTCCGCCTCGATGAAGCCGTCGGTGACGAGGACGACACTGCGCGCCCCCTCGCCGCGGCGCGGCACCGCCACCGCCCGCTCGAGCGCAGCCAGCAGCCGCGTGCCGCCTCCGCCTTTCTTCTGGCCGAGGAACTGGCTCGCGCGCAGGAGATTGGCCGGCGTGGCGGGCACGGACAGCGGCGCGAACGTGTCGGAGCCGTCGGCGAAGACGACGACGTTGAAGGTGTCCGAGGGCTGGAGGACCGCCGCGAGATCGGCCATCAACTTCTTCGCCGTATCGAGCGGGAATCCGTGCATCGATCCGGAGACGTCGACGACGAAGATGTACTCGCGCGGCGGCACCGCTGCAGGCTCGACCGCCTGCGGCGGCTGCGCCATCAGCAGGAAGAAGTTTTCGTCGCGGCCCTGATACAGCAAAAGGCCGGACGCAATTTCCCGCCCGGCGAGCCGGTAGCGGAGGATGAAGTCGCGGTTGCCGGCGAAGCGATCGGATTCGGCAAGCGCGACGTCAGACCGGCCAGGCGCGACCTCGCGGACGACCAGCTGATGCGAGGGTGAGGCAAGCTGGCGGAGCGGCACCCCGGTCGACACCACCCCCGACAGGTGGAACTCGCTGCGCGGCAGCTCGCCCTGGTGCGTGTAGGGCGCCGCCACGAACTCGTCGCCGGGTGACGCCTGACTCGCCTGCTTCTCCGAGTAGCGCGGTCCGACAACTGTCGGGTACACGAACTCGTAGAACCCGTCGGTCGGCACGAGCAGCTCGGTGTATCTGAGCTCCACCGCGATCGTGTCGCCCGGCAGGACGTTGGCGATCTGCATCGTGAAGACGTTGGGCCGGCTCTGTTCCAGCAGCGAGGCGCTCTTGCCGTCGCGCTTTGCGGCTTCGTATTCACGTGCCGCCTGCTTGCGCTCCCTGATTCTCGCCACCGTGCGCACGTCGCCGACGGTCATCGTCATGCCGTAGACCGCCGCGCGCGTGGACGCCGGAAACACGTACCGCGCGTGAATCGGCCGCGTGCCTCGGTTTTCGTAGATCTGCCGGACGGTGACGTCGGCGATGACGCCGGCAATCGCGACGTCCACACGCGTGTCTTTCAACGGCAGACGATCGACGGCGGGGTCGCCGTCTTCGACGAAGAAGAACGGCGAGAGCGTCTTGTCGGGAGCGATTCGATCGGCTTGCGCCGCCGCCTCGGGCGGCGCGAGCGAAACGCAGAGAGTGAGCACGACGATGGTCCAGCGAGTGAGTGGCATCATGCCGATCGGGAGGAGCAACGGCGCTGCCGTCCGCTGCCGCGCGCCGCGCGCGCACGGCAACGTGCTGCATGCGCAGGTGATGTACGTGTTCGCGGTTGGTCGCCAGGTTGTCAGTGAATGGCGGCTGCCGTGTTCCTGCGTCCACGGCATGTGTCCGGCCGGACACCTGAGGATTGCTTGGGGCGCGTGTGAAGGATTTCGAGGGTTCGAGGCTGGAGAGTCGAGGGATCGCATGCGAAGAGGGCCGTCTTCGCAACGCCGCCGCAGTCTCGGGTCCTGGCGCGGCCGACACGGCTTCACGTGCCGCCGCGACGCAGGACCCGAGACAGAGTGCCTTAATTGCCCGGCGTCTTCCCGCCGCCGCGGTTATTCCCCTGCAGCGCTTCGACACGCGCCAGGTTCCGCTTCGCCTTGTCGTAGCCAGGGTCGGCAGCCAGCGCGCCCTTGTACGCGGCCGCCGCTCCCGCGAAATCGCCGGTGTGCTCCAGCGCCATGCCCAGGTTGTTGTGAAACACCGGCACGCCCGACCGCACTTCCACCGCCCGGGTGAGCAGCGGCACGGCCTCATCGGCGCGCTGCTTTTCGATCAGCAGCAGCCCGAGGTTGTTCATCGACCAGACATCGAGCTCGTTCACTTCGATCGCGCGGCGATAGGCGTCGATCGCCTCGTCGGTCTTCCCCTGCGCGACGCAGGTACGGCCGATCAACCGGTGCACTTCGGTCGATTCGGGATCGACGTCGGCGGCGCGCGTGAGCTTGTCGAGCGCATCGTCATAGCGTTTCTGCTCGATCAACACACGGCTCAGATTGACGAGGCTCTTGACGTGGTGCGGGTCGATGCTCAGCGCCTTCTCGAACGCCTCCTCCGACTTCGCGAGGTCGCCGCCCTTCCACGCCGAGAGGCCGAGCATGTAGTGCCCCCACGGGTTGGCGGGGCGCTGGCCGGTGTAGTGCTCGAAGATCGTGGTCGCGCCGCTGTAGTTCCTGGCCTGATACGCCGCCTCGCCGTCGGCGAACGTCACCGGGCCGAGGATTTTCGTCGCGGTGGTCCCCGCGACGCTGTCTTCGACCGACGGCTTCACCGGCAGCGATTCGCCGCGGGTCGCCACCGGCGTCGGCAGCGCGGCGTCGCGCGACTCCGCCTTGACCACCGATGTCTGGCTCTTGTTCGAACAGCCGACGGCCGCGACTGCCGTCAGGAAAAGCACCGAAGCGACGTGTCGTGTGGGGTTCATCTGACTCTCCTCGAATTGGCCGACCGCTCCATGCGGCCGCGCGTTTCGGGAGCATTCAGGGCAAGCCCGGCGCCACGGCGCGCGTCAGATCGCTGGCGTCGCTAATTGGCCGAAGCAGAGGGAGTTGGCGTGTTATCAGAAACGTCGTCGGGCAGATTTTTGCGGCGGTCGTGTCCTCTCGGACACCGCCTCACAAATTTCGAGTGTCCTTCGGAACACCTCGCAGACCTTGTCGCCAGGTGGACGCTCGAGGAAACGCATTCACGTAGAAAAGCCTCGGAGCAGGCCGTTCCACAGCATGAAAAACGCTTCGCAGGCCTGCGACACCGCGCGGGGCTGTAGCCCCGCGCGCGTTCCGGCGACGTTGAGCCGGAGAAGCGTTTTTCCGGCCTGCGGAGCGGCTTTGCGGAGTGAATGCGTTTCCTCGAGCGTGCCTCTTCGTCGAGAATTTCGGCGCGCAATCCGGCTACGCGTCGCGGTGCGCGCCCTTGCTCAAGCCGTGGCGGCGCATGATCTTCAGCAGGCTGGAGTGATCCGCCAGCCCGAGCGCCTCGGCGGTCCGCGTGACATGCCAATCGTGTGCGTCGAGCGCGTCGAGGACGATCTGGCGTTCGGCCTGCGCCTTCTGCGCCTTCAGCGTCCCGGCGGCGGCGCTCGCATCAGCAGCGTCGTCGCGGTCGTCACCGCCTCGAATCTCCGGCGGGACGTCGGCGGTGCCGATGACGGTGGCGTCGGATGCAATCATCATCCGCTCGAGGCAGTTTCGCAGCTCGCGGACGTTGTTCTTTCGCCAGTCGTAGCCTGCCAGCAGCGCCACCGCGCCCGGTGCGATCGTCTTCGCCCGCATGCCCAGGTGCGATGCGATCGAGCGAAGCAGGTGCTCGACCAGCGCGGGAACGTCGGACAACCGCTCGCGCAGCGGCGGCACGCGCAGCATGTGCACGTTGAGGCGGTAGTAGAGATCCTGTCGAAAGCGGCCCGCTTCGACCTCGCGATCGAGATCGCGGTTCGTGGCGGCGACAACGCGTGCGGTCACCGGGATCGGCCGGTCGCCGCCCACCCGCATCACCTTTCGCTCCTCGAGCACGCGCAAAAGCTTCGCCTGCGCCGGAAGCGGCAGCTCTCCCACCTCATCGAGGAACAGTGTGCCGGACCCGGCGTTCTCGAACGCCCCCCGCCGCAGGCGATCGGCGCCGGTGAACGCGCCGCGCTCATGGCCGAAGAGCTCGCTCTCGACCAGCTGCTCCGGCAGCGCCGCGCTGTTGACCGCGACCAGCGGCGCTTTCGCGCCGTGACCGCGGCGATGCAATTCGCGCGCGACCAGTTCCTTGCCCGTCCCGCTCTCGCCCACGATCAGGACACCGCTCGGAATCGGCGCAACCCGCGCGATGGCGTCCCGGAGCGACCGCATCGCAGCGCTGTCGCCGACGAGCGGCGTGTCGCCATCGAAGCGCGAGCGGAGCGTGCGCAGCTCGGTCACCAGCTGCCCGCGCGAGACGGCGTTCTGGATCTCCTGCACGACGCGCTCGATCGGCTCCGCCTTGTCGACGAATCCATACGCGCCCAGCCGCACCGCCTGGACGCAGCGGTCGTAGCTGCCGGTGCCGGTATAGACGATGACCGGCGTGTCGATGCCGCGCTGCTGCAGCCGCCGCAGCACCTCGAAGCCGTCCACTCCCGGCATCTCGAGATCGAGGACGACGCAATCGATCGGCTCGCGGCCGAGGATGTCGAGCGCCTCGTTGCCGCCGGCGGCGACGACGGTGTGGTAGCCGCCGACCCGCTTCAGGTCGTACGCGTACTGCTCGGCCATCGCCGCCACGTCGTCGACCACCAGAACCTGGATCGTCATGCGCGCGTGTGAGTCGAAGCCCCTGGCCTGGGCGACGAAGACGAAGACCGCGGCCTGGGTGATATCGATGGGCCTGCCCTGAGCTCCGTCGAAGGGCCGCCGGCGGGAAGATCGATGGTGATCCGCGTCCCGCTCCCGGGCGCGCTCTCGACGCCGAGCGTGCCGTGCAGATCCATCACCAGCCGTCGAACGATGGAAAGCCCGAGGCCGGTGCCTCCTTCCTTGGTCGTGTAGAAGTCATCGAAGATGCGTGCGGTCTCGTCTGCGGTCATTCCACGCCCCGTATCGGCGACGGTCACCCTGATTCCCGGCACATCGCCCTCCCGCTCGACCACCTGCGTCGAGACCGTCACGCGGCCCGGCTTCGACTCCAGGCTGTCCACAGCGTTGGCGATCAGGTTCTCGAGGATACGCCGGAACGCGAGCGGGTCTCCAACCACCCGAGGCAGGTTCGTCAGCTCGGCGTCGAGCACGACATGCTCGTGTCCCCGCGCCGCGCGGACGACGTCGGTGACGAGCGCGTTGAGGTCGCAGTCGCGGCGGTCGAGCGGCGGCGACGACAGCCGCTGGTAGCTGGTGGCGAGTGTCTCCAGGTAAGCGAGACTGGAATCGACAGTGCCGCGCCGCTCGGCGAACACGGTAGGAAGACTTCCGGGTTCGTCCTGCTCGACTTGCGTCAGGTGGCGCATCACGTTCCGCAGCGGGATGAGGCCGTTCTTGATGTCGTGGTTCACCTGGCGCGCGAGCTCGCCGACGGTGGCGCGCCGTTCCGCCTCGCGCACGCGGGCGGTGCTGGTGCGCAGCCGTTCAACCAGGTCGCCAAGCAACCGCGACAATCTCCCGACTTCATCGGTGCCAGGATCGAAATCGACGTCGAGCCGATCGAGATCGAGCACGGCCGTCTTCTCGGCAAGGGCCGTCAATCGACCGCTGATCCGCGACGAGACCCACACGGCCAGCAGCAGCGCCGTGATGCCGGTGCCGGCCGCAGTCAGGAGGAACCAGGCGTCCACGCTGCGCAGCAGCGTCCGCAACGGCGTCAACGGCTGCGTCACGTCGAGCCGCGCCTCGACGACCTCCGCAGCGCTTCCCGCGCCGCCGCGGATCACGGGAAGCTGCAGTTCGCCGACCGCGGAGTCGCCGCTCGTCTCCAGCTGTCGTGGGATCGTCAACGCCTCTGCGCCGGGATAGCGCAGCGACACGACGATCGCCCGGTCGCGCGCCAGTCGCGCGAGAAACGCTTCGTCCACCGCCACCCCGCCGACAATCGAGAACGTCCTGCCGCTGATTTGGAAGGACTCCGCCCGCGCCAGCGCGAGAAAGTCGCGTTCGGCGCCGCGGCTCGTCACCAGCGCGACGCCGCGGGCGCTCTGCAGCGCCGTCGCCAGCCCCGACTCCACGCGCCCGTGCTCGTTGCGGAAATGGCCGGAGCTGATGATCCGGTCGTCGCCATCCTGAATCTGGAGCATCGACAGGCCGGTCAGGCGCATCGCCGTGCCCGCGTAATCGAGGAGATAGTCGCGTTCCGACTCGACGCCGGCAACCGCTGCCAGCCGAAACCGGTTGTCGCTCAGGAGCGCGCTCTCGAGCGACGCCAGCCGCTCGGCAATGCTGGCGCTCTCGCGCGCGAGATCTTCGCGGATGACGTCGACGACGCGATCGACGCGAAGCTGGTATTCCTCAGAGAGGCGCCGGGTCATCTCCTGCCGAAGCCCGAACGCCAGCAGCGCAATCGGCAGCAGGACGATCGCCGCAAAGGCGAGCAGCAGGCGCGTGCGCAGGCTCATCGCTCACCTCGCATCCGCGCCCTCGATGACCAGGCCGCCATCCCATTCCGCGATGACGCCCGAGCGCCCGCGCCGCACGATGGCTCTCAGCCGTGTGTCGACCAACGGAACGATCGTCTCGGGATCGAGCCAGGGTGCCGCATCGACGAGCGCGTGCAGGTCGCGGCATCGATCGAGCGGCCGCGCGTCCACCGACATCACGTAACCTGCGTCTGCTCCCGCACGCCGTGCCGACGCGAGCGCTTCGCCGGTCAACCCGGCCACGCGCTGGTATGTCCGCCCCGGACGGTCTGGCAGCAGCGCGTCGAGCCACATCGTTGCGGCTGGGCCGGACGCGCGCGCCAGGCCGACGAAGCGCTCAGCAAGATCGCGCGCGGCGTCGTCGCGCGCGTCGTACACGATCCGCGGCGCCGGCGGCGGTTGGGGCGGCGGAGCCAGGGTGACCTCGCAGTCGGCCGTCGTCTGCCACCAGAATGGACCTCGCGCGCCCTGGGCCTCTCCCCGCACGGCATCGTGGGCCAGCGCCCGGCGCGCCTCCTCCGACAGCGACGGTGACGAGCGCGCACGCCGCGGCGCCAGGAGCACATGGGTGTGCTGCCATGCCAGCGGCACCGATAGAAATTGCGGCAGCGTGCCTGCGTAGTTGAGCGACGCGGGATCGCGCGTGAGCAGAAGGTCGACGCCCTGGTCGAGCAGATCTCGCGGATCGCCGGGGGCGACGAGGAACCGGATAGTCGGGTGATTGTCTCGAGCGACCGCGATCGCGGTCGCAGCTCGCGCACCTGCCACGCGATCGTCAAGGGCGATCCGGCTGGATCGTGTGCCGAGCGGCCACGATGAATCGTCGCCGGGCCTGGCGATCGCCAGGTCCGGATGCGCCAGCGCCGCAGGCGCGTCGCCGCTTCGACGCCGCAGCGTGATGGCAAGGGATCGGTCGTCGAGCAGTGCGATCGATTCGACGAGCAGCTTCGCGTCGGGTCGGAGTTCCTCCCCAGTGCCGTCGCGAGTCCAGCTCGCACGAACGTCGGCCGGTGTGACCGGCGTGCCGTCGGAGAAACGGGCGTTCTCGCGCAGCGTCACGATCCAGGTGCGGCCGTCAGCGTCGAGCCGCCACGACGCGGCGAGACCCGCAGCGACCCTGCCCTGGCAGTCGACGCGAACGAGCGTCTCGTAGAGCTGTCGGAAGAGCAGCCGCTCGCTCTCGTTCGTCGGGCGTGGCGCGTGAGAAGGATCGACTCTGTCGCTGAGGGCAACAGTCGTAATCGGGTCGCCCGGCTCATCGATGACGGCGCACTCGGCGGGTTCAGCATGAGGGCGCGGCGTCGCTGAAGGCGGTGAGGGCACCGGCGGCGGAGGCGGCTCGGGCGCCGGCTCAACCGGTCTCGCCGGTTCCTGCGGTCGCTCCGGCACGCTCGGGGCTGGCACCGCCGCCGGCGTCACGCGCGCGCCGCAGGCCGAGGTCGTCGCCACAAGGGATGCGATCAACCCGAACGCGGCGGCGCCTCGACCCATCAGCGTCACGTCTTCCGCCCATGATAGTCCGGGCGTCAGGCCGGCCCGATTGATGAGGCTGCCTCGAAGGGCCTACGGGAGGGCCGATCGCGCGCCGCGCGGCCGCATGACGTGGAACGTGCCGTACATCATGTCCTCGTCGAGCGTGATCGTTCGCAGGTATTTGAAGCCGTCGGCGTCGTAGAGATCGATGGTGTTCCCCGCTTCGTACAGGTAAATCAGCTTGCCGTTCGAGCTGGCGCGCAGCGCCAGCCGCGGACGCCCGCGAAACTCCACCCGGTTCGCCAGCCGCCGGCCGGTGATGTCCACTGTCCACAGCTCGTGGTGGCCGATCTCCTCGATCATGATGAAGGCTCGCTTGCGGTCGGGCGCCAGCGCGAAGCTGATGTCGCCGCGATCGGGCGCCGGGCCGATCGGGAAGAAATCGATCTGCTTCAACCGCAGGTCGACGCGGCCGATGCCGAGCAGCTTGCGCTTCTGGACCGCATCCTCCATCGAAAACAGCCCGGTGAAGAAGCCGGGCTCGTCGTTGGCCTCGTCCATCGAGCCCAGATCGAGGCGCCCGTAGCCCGGCTCGCTCGGCAGCGACAGGTCCCACGAATCGAGCTGCTTCAGCGTCGTCGCGTCGTAGACGGCGCTCTCGTTCGAGAAGGTGTAGAGCAGCTTCCCATCCGGCGAGAAGCGCAGGCTCAGGAAGTAGTACATCGGCTCGGGGTCGGCGGCCCACGGCACCGTGCGAATCACGCGGTGCTCTTTCAGGTCGTACTGGATGAACACCGGCGTGCCGATCTCGAATCGATCCGGCAGCTTCCGCGCCGTGCGGGTCACCAGCATCATGACGCGGTTGTCGGGGGAGACGTCGAACGCCAGGGCGCGCACTTTCTTGTCGCCTTCGCTCAGGGTAAAGGTGTCGAGCGTCTGGCGGTTGACGGCGTCGATCACCTCGAAGTGCTCCTGGTCGGCAGCCTGGACGTAGAAACGCGTGCCGTCGCGCGACGGCCGCACCGACCAGGGCAGGCCGACCTGCAGCGGAATCTCCGCCGTCATTTTCTCGGTCGCCTCGTCGATCGCGACGATGCGCCGGTTGTAGGAGGCGAGGTAGATGGTGCCGGTGCCGCCGGTGATCTGCGGCGGCGGCGCGGCCGCGAGCAGCGCGCCGGAGCAGATCATGAGGAGGAGAGGTCTCATCGCGGCCTCAGTCTACTACTGCCACTTACCATCCTGTAACGATCGACGCGCGCCGACGAAAATCGTGATCCGTTTTTCCCGCGCGCCGCACGGTTTCAATCGCGCCTTCACGCTTTCGCGGCCTGCTTCTCTTGCCGCAGTGGATCGCGCCCGCTACAGTCCGGCGCATGACCCATCGCATCCGCTCAACGAACTCATTGATCGTTCCTGTCATCACGGCTGCGATGCTGGTCGCGCTCGGCATCGCGCAGCCACGCGCGCAGCGGCCGGCGCCGCGCGCGCGCGAGGCGGTGGAAATGGTCCGCGGCCGCGCCGCCGCCGCCGGCGAAGTGCTGGTCGCCTTTCGACGCTCACCCGACCTGCCGCGCCTGCGTGCAGAGATCGACGCGGACAGCGACGACCTCGTCGGCGCCGGGCACGTGTGGCATGCGCGCTCACGCAGCCGCGACACCGCGTCGCTGGTCGCCTTGCTCGCCGACCGGCCGGACGTGCTGTATGCCGAGCCGAATTTCATCGTCTACGCCGACAACACGCCGGCCGACCCGCGGTTTGGCGACCTGTGGGGCCTGCTCAACGTCGGTCAGGCGATCAACGGCGTCAACGGCACGCCGGGGGCCGACATCGGCGCGTCGCGCGCCTGGGACTTCGCGCTCGGCTCGCGCAACGCCGTCGTCGGGGTCGTCGACACCGGCATCGACTACAGCCATCCCGATCTGGCCGGCAACGTCTGGTCGGCGCCGGCGAGCTTCAGCGTCACCATCGGCACGCAGCGCATCACCTGCGCCGCCGGCACGCACGGCTTCAACGCGATCTCGCGCAGCTGCGATCCGTTCGACGATCACTTCCACGGCACCCACGTCTCCGGCACCATCGGCGCGGTCGCCAACAACGGCGCCGGCGTCGCCGGCGTCAACTGGTTCGCCAGCATGATGGGGCTGAAATTCCTGGCGTCGAACGGCTCGGGCAGCGTGGCCAACGCGATCAACGCGATCGAGTTCGCGATCCAGGCCAAGGCGGCGTTTCCCGGCGGCGGCGCCAACGTGCGCGTGCTGTCGAACAGCTGGGCGGGCACCGCGTTCTCGCAGGCGCTGCTCGACGAGATCAACCGGGCGGCGCAGAACGACATGCTGTTCGTCGCCGCCGCGGGCAACAGCGCCTCGGACAACGACGCGGTGCCGACCTATCCGGCCAGCTACGCGGCGCCGAACGTGATTGCCGTCGCCGCCACGGACAACCAGGACGGCCTCGCCAGCTTCTCCAACTACGGCGCCACCTCGGTGCATCTCGGTGCCCCGGGCGTCAAGGTGCTTTCGACCATCCCCGGATCGGCCTACGAGTTCTTCAGCGGGACGTCGATGGCGACGCCGCACGTGTCGGGGGCCGCGGCGCTGCTGCTCTCACGGTGCGCTGCGAGCACGACCGCGCTGAAATCGATGTTGATCAACAACGTCGATCGGATTCCGTCGCTTGCCGGCATCACCATCACCGGCGGCCGCCTCGATGTCGGCCGCGCGATGACCGCGTGCGGACCGGCCGGGAACACCGCGCCGTCGGTCACCCTCACCGAGCCGGCGAACGAGACGGCCTACCCGACGCCGGTCAGCGTCCCGGTACGCGCCACCGCGTTCGATACCGACGGCACGGTCGCGCAGGTCGCCTTCTACGCCGGGACCGCGCTCATCGGCGTCGACACGACGGCGCCGTTCGAGGTGACGTGGACCAATGCCGCGGTCGGCAACTACTCGGTGAACGCGGTCGCGACGGACAACAACGGCGCGACGAGCACGTCCACCGCCACCACCGTTCACGTGCTGCCGGGCGCCGCCTCGACGCCGTTCGGGGGCGCGGCGATCACGATTCCGGGGATCGTCGAAGCCGAGAATTTCAACGACGGCGGCGAGGGCACCAGCTATCACGACACGACGGCCGGCAACACCGGCGGCGCCTACCGGCAGACCGACGTCGACCTCTTCAGCACGGGCGACACCGGCGGCGGCTACATCATCGGCTACATGATGGGCGGCGAGTGGCTCGCGTATCGCGCCTCCGCGAGCGTGACCGCGTCGTACACGATGGAGGCGCGCGTCGCCTCGGCCGGCCAGGGCGGCGTGTTTCACGTCGAGGTGGACGGCGTCGACGTCACCGGGCCGCTGACGGTGCCAAACACCGGCGGCTGGCAAACGTGGCAGACGATCAGCCGCCAGGGCATTCAGTTGACCGCTGGAACGCACCTCCTGCGCCTGGTCGTCGACAGCATCAGCTCGACCGGATTCTTCGGCAACCTGAACTACCTGCGATGGACGACGCCCGGGATCAATTCGGCGCCGCAGGTGTCGTTGACCTCGCCGGCAAACGGGTCGACGTTCACTGCGCCGGCGTCGATCAACCTGGCGGCCACGGCAAGCGACGTCGACGGGAGCGTCACGCAAGTCGCCTTCTATCGCGGCTCGACGCTCGTCGGCTCCGACACCACCTCGCCGTACTCCGTGGGGTGGAGCGTCGGGCTTCCCGGCGACTACAGCATCACCGCCGTCGCCACCGACGATCGCGGCGCGACCACTACCTCGCCGGCCGTCGTCGTGCACATCGCCGATCCGCCGCCCTCGTTCCCGTTCGGCGGCACCCCGGCTTCGATCCCCGGTGTGATCGAAGCCGAGAACTTCAACGAAGGCGGCGAGGGCGCGGCCTATCACGACGTCACTGCAGGGAATAGCGGCGGTCAATACCGGCAGACCGATGTAGACATCTCCACGACATCGGATATTGGCGGCGGCTATACGTTGAGCTACGTCGCCGCCGGCGAGTGGTTGAAATACTCGGTCACGGTCGCAGCGGCCGGCAATTACACGCTCGAGGCGCGCGTCGCCTCCTTTGGTGCGGGCGGGACGTTCCACGTCGAGGTCGACGGCACCGATGCCACCGGGCCGATGTCGGTCCCGAACACGAACGGGTGGCAGACGTGGCAGTCGGTGAGCGCGGGACCGATTGCGTTGACGGCCGGGCCTCACCTCGTGCGGCTCGCGTTCGACACGACCGGCGGCACCGGGTACGTCGGCAACTTCAACTCGCTGCGCCTCACCGTGCCGGGCGCGCCGGGACCGCCGCCGGTTGGGTCCACGCCGTTTGGCGGCGTGGCCGCCGCGATTCCCGGCTCGATCGAAGCAGAAAACTTCGACGAGGGCGGTGAAGGCGTCGCCTACCACGATCTCTCGTCCGGCAACGCCGGCGGGCAGTATCGCTCGACCGACGTCGACATCTCGGGCGACGGCTCTGGCGGCTACGCGCTCGGGTACGTTGCCGGCGGCGAGTGGGTGCAATACTCGGTCACCGTCGCGGCGAGCGACAACTACACCTTCGAGGCGCGCGTCGCGTCATTTGGCTCCGGCGGAAAGTTCCACGTCGAAGTCGACGGCGTCATCGTGACCGGCGCGCTCTCGGTGCCGAACACCGGAGGCTGGCAGGCGTGGCAACCGGTCACGACGCCGGGCATTGCCCTGAACGCCGGACCGCATGTCGTGCGCGTCGTCTTCGACAGCAACGGCGGCACCGGATGGTGGGGCAACCTCAACTCGGTGCGGTGGGCCGTGGCCGGCGCGGCGCCGCCGGTGTCGACACCGTTCGGCGGAACCGCGGCGGCGATCCCCGGCGTGATCGAGGCCGAGAACTTCGACGACGGCGGTGAAGGCCTCGCGTATCACGACCTCTCGGCCGGCAACGCCGGCGGGCAATATCGATCGACCGACGTCGACATCGCCGCGGCTGCCGACTCGCCAGCCGGCTACACGCTCGGCTTCGTGGTCGCCGGCGAGTGGGTGAAGTACACGGTGTCGGTCGCAGCGGCGGGAAGCTATGCGCTCGAGGCGCGCGTCGCCTCGCAGGGCGCGGGCGGCACGTTCCACGTCGAAGTGGACGGCGTCGACGCGACCGGACCGATCGCGGTGCCCAACAGCGGCGGCTGGCAGACATGGAGGTCGATTGCGGCCGGCACCGTGTCGCTGACCGCCGGATCGCACGTCGTGCGCGTGGTCTTCGACACCAACGGCGTGACCGGCTACTGGGGAAATCTGAACTACCTGCGGTGGACCGGCGTCACGTCGACGAGTCAGTAGCGGAGCACTGGCGGGGAGTGATGAACCGGAACGGTGAGGACCGGTGAATCCACTCCCCTGCCCCCACCCCCCGGTGACCGCTCCTTCCCGCAAAGAGGAAGGGCGTACCGGGCAATGTAGCATGATAACGGCGGGCCGGATCCGCTCGCCGGAAGGTGGTGTGCCATCGCCGTCGCAGTGCTCAACGACATCCACGGCAACCTGCCCGCGCTCGAAGCGGTGCTCGACGACGTTCGCGCGGCGCGCGTCGATCGCGTCGTCGTCGGCGGCGACGTGCTGCCCGGCCCGATGCCGCACGAGACGATCGCGCGCCTGCTGACGCTCGACATCCCGGTGGAGTTCATTCACGGCAACGGCGACCGCGTCGTCCGCGCGCAGATGAACGGGCAGGAGCCGACGGAGGTGCCGGAGCAGTTCCGCGACATCATCCGCTGGACGGCGGCGCAGCTCAGTCGCGAGGACGAGCAGCTCATCGCCCGCTGGCCGTTGACCCGGCGCGTCCAGATTCCACCGCTGGGTGACGTGCTCTTCTGCCATGCGACGCCGCGCAACGACGTCGAGATCTTCACGCGGCTGACGCCCGACGAGCGGCTGCGGCCGATCTTCGACGCGGCCGCCGCCCCGGTCGTCGTCTGCGGGCACACGCACATGCAGTTCGACAGAATGGTCGGCAGGACGCGGGTGGTGAACGCCGGGAGCGTGGGGATGCCATTCCAGGATGCGGGCGCGTACTGGCTGCTGCTCGGCCCGGACGTGCAGTTGCGGCGGACGTCTTACGATCTGGAGAAAGCTGCCGCGCAGGTGCGGCGCACCAGCTACCCGCAGGCCGAGGACTTCGCGGCCCGCAGCATCCTGAAACCGCCGACCGAGGCGGCGACGCTCGAAGCGTTCAAGAACGCGGAGTTGAAAGGCTGACGTCGCGAGCGTCAGCGCCGCTTTCGAACGGTCTTGCGGCGCGATGTCGATTTCCGCGTGCTCTTCTTCTTCTTGCGGACGCGCTCAGGCAGGCGGGCGCTGCCGGTTTCGCGGTTCCACTCTTCGAAGGTTTCGGGCGAGATCTCGCCTTTGACGAGCAGCTCGGCGAACTTGCGCCGCTGCGCCTGGCTCTTGAATGGCATCGGTCGGGTCCTCGACGGACCGGGATGATGCCACGATTTGGCGGGTAACGAATCTGTCGCGGTCGAGCTCGGGCGTGGTCGCCCGGGCCACTCAGTTCCGGCGGCCGAGGCCCCCGACGACCAGGCCGAGCACGGCACGGGCCGTCCCCAGCGAAACAACGAAAGAAAGCGTTAACACCCCGACGCCGACCATCTGCTCCACCAGCGAACTCTCCTCGGTGCTGTCTATCGGACCCAGCTCGACCGAACTTCAGTGGCGGTGCGCGGCCGTCACGGCCGCGCTAGCTGCGAGCCAGCCGGGGCTTCATCGGGCGTACGCGCGTAAAAACCGGATCACCCGTCAGAATTCGCAACGCCTCTCATCGCCATCGCCAGCCCGTTGCGTCGAGATCGGGCCGCCACGGCATGGCCGCCCGCTTGCCAATCCCAAACGCCGCGATCGGCGCCACGCGCTCGAGCGTGAACCGCGATCGCGCCCCACACGCGAGGAAAAACTGTGAAACGACGCCACGCCCTGGTTTCCGCGTGCCTGGTTCTGGCCGCGCTGGCGTGCCCCCCTGCCGCCGGCGCGGACGTCGTCACCGACTGGAACGTCGTCGCCCTCAACGCCATCCGCACGCTTCGGACGTCGCCGCCGCTCGCCTCACGCGCGCTGGCCATCCTTCACGCGTCGATCTACGACGCGGTGAACGGCATCGCGCGGACGCACGAACCGTATTTCGTCAGGACCCGAGGGCCACGCGACGCCTCGGTTCGCGCCGCGGCCAACGCCGCCGCCCACACCGTGTTGACCGCGCTGTTCCCCTCGCAGGCGGCGGCGTTCGACGCCTTGCGCGACGCCACGCTCGCCGCCATCGACACCTCGCGGCGCCGCGGCGAGGCGATCGCGTGGGGCGAATCAGTCGCCCGCGAGATCCTTGCCTGGCGCGAGAACGACAACGCCACTGCGACGGTCGCGGCGCCGGCCGCCGGCAGACCCGGCGCCTGGGTGCCGACGCCGCCCGCGTTCGCGCCATACCTGCTGCCCCACTGGGCAGCGGTGATGCCGTTCACGATGCCGGCGGGAAACCATTTCCGTCCGCTCGGGCCGCCGGCACTCGACAGCGCCGTCTACACGGCCGACTTCAACGAGGTGAAATCGCTTGGCGCCGCGGTCGGTTCGGCGCGGACCGAGGAGCAGACGACGATCGCGCTGTTCTGGGCGGATGGCGCCGGCACGGAAACGCCGCCGGGACACTGGAACACGATTGCGCGCGGCGTCGCCGCCGTGCGCGGCCCGGCCGATTCCAATCGCGGCGGACCGTCGAGCGATGACGGCGACCGGCGAGGGCGCGGCCACGGCGACGAAGGCGGCGCAACGCTCGAAGAGAACGCACGTCTTTTCGCGCTGTTGAACCTGGCGATGGCCGACGCGGCGATCTGTGCGTGGGACGCGAAGCTGACCTACGCGTTCTGGCGCCCGGTCACCGCGATTCGCGCCGCCGACAGCGACGACAACCCGGGAACCACCGCCGATCCCGGCTGGAGCTCGCTCATCGTCACGCCGCCGTTCCCCGATTACGTCTCCGGCCACAGCACCTTCAGCGGCGCGGCGGCCACCGTGCTCGCCCGCTTCTTCGGGACGGATCGCGTCGCGTTCACGACCGGCTCGGACTTCCTGCCGGGCGTCTCACGCTCGTTCGCGCGCTTTTCGGCGGCGGCAGACGAGGCCGCTGCAAGCCGGCTGTACGGCGGCATCCATTTCCGGTCCGCCAATGCCGATGGCCTGATGGCGGGGATCGAGATTGGCGCCTGGGCATCGGAGCATTTCCTCCGCCCGCGCGACCGGCGTTCGCACGATTAATCCGCATCGACGCCGCCGGCGTGCAAAGTTCGCGGCGCCGGCGGCTTTTGTTCCCGCCCGATGTGCCATTCCGGCACGTGTGTTCCTCTTCGAACCAGCCGTTGTAACTGACTGTCGCACAAGACTCTATAGTCAGCCTCTGTCCTAATGGTTTCGCCTGATGTGCCAAGTTGAGACTTTCATGCCCGCTTCAATTTCCAGCCCACTCACGAAGTCCTGTGTTCAGTGTGGGTTACGGTGCGGGCCCGGATGGATGAGTTTGGGCAGGCGGCTTGCACGGCGGTCAAGCACAAACGCCATGAGCAACCGCTTCGAAATCCTGGTTGAGGGTATCGACGACGCGGCCCTGGTCAACGCCATCGAGAGCGCCGTCCGCGAAGCTTTCCGCGAGATGTCGCTGCCCGGTTCGTGGCGTGTCGTGGTGAAGCCGTCGGCGCACCCGACGCAGGACGGCGGCCGCTGGGATTTCACCGTCTACGGCCTCGACGTCCGCCACGCGCTCTCGATCGCCGTTCCTCCCGACCTGCTCCCGAACTTGATCCCGCAGCGCCTTCGCGAATCGCTCAATCGTCCGATCCGGCGCTCCCTCGACGAGGCCGCGCAGCGGACGCTCGCGCGCGCGGTCTGAGTCATGTCGCCGAACCCCATCGCCCCAGCGCGATCCGCCGACTGCGAGGACTGAGAGGAAACCTATGAGCGTCTTTCAACATCCGCATCTCACCCGCGGCGTCGTCAAGACGGCCAAGGGCTCGTTCATCGTCAAACGCGGGCTGGTCGAGGCGCCGGACGAGATCGGCGAGGAGCTGGGCTGGCAGCCGGTCGACACCGACGACTATCAGCGCGAGTTCCGCGAGCTGCGCGCGCACGACTACGACGAGGCGCCGGCCGCACGCAGAACGGGATCGCGGCCGCCGTCGCTGTTGAAGGCGGAGCGTGACGCGCGGGCGCGGCTGATTCGCGCGAAGGCGGCGTCGCGGCGGGCGCGGCTCGACGTGCAGGCCGCGGACTAGAACGCTCGCGCGATCTCACTTACGGAGGACCCATGCGAAACCCTTCTGTCACCGAAATCCAGCATCCCGGCCCGTGCCCCTGGTGCGGACAGAACCGGCTGCGCGGCACCGGGCCGTCGCCGGACGGCAACCGATGGTTCCGCTGCGGCGGCTGCACCACCACCTTTTTCATCCACGACAGCGCACGGCGATCGCGCGACGACGATCGGATTGAAGTCGGGACGTAACCTTCCTGGGTCATACTGGGCATGTCTTCTCCCGGCATGCCCAGTCGGCGCACAGTCCCCCGCCTCGCTCGCAGGCGATCCAGAGTCCACGGCCACGGCGTTTTCGCGCTCGAGGCGATCTCCAAGAACACCCGCATCATCGACTATGCCGGCGAGCTGGTGCTCAACCGCGAGAGCGAAGCGCGCGAGGAGCGCTACCTGGCGAAGGGCTGCATCTGGGTGTTCCGCGTCAACCGGCGCTGGAGCCGCGACGCCGCCGTCGGCGGCAACCTCGCGCGCTACATCAACCACTCCTGCCGGCCGAACTGCTGGATTGAAATCGTGGACCGGACGATCTGGATCCGCGCGTCGCGCACGATCCGCGCGGGCGAAGAGCTGACCTACGACTACCGCACCGACGGCGATCAGACAATCCCCTGCCGCTGCCGGCCGGGGTGCCCGAACAAGCTTTGAAACAAAAGGGGGTGGAGCAAGCTCCACCCCCACAGATGTCAAAAAGCTCCGCCGCCACAGATGTCAAAAAAAAATGGGGCGGAGTAAGCTCCGCCCCACATCTGTGGGGGCCGAGCTTGCTCGGCCCCCGATATACGCCCCCGACGCTACGTCGTCTTCAACGCGCGCGCGAGGTTGTCGAGCGCGAGCTGCAGCGTCTTGCGCGAGGTGGCGATGTTCATGCGCATGTGGTTCTGGCCGCCGAGGCCGTACGACGTGCCGGCGTTCATGTGCACCTTGGCGGTCTTGACGAAGTGGCGCTCGACCATCGTCTCCGGCGAGACCGGATTCGCGCCCGCCTTCAGGCCCCTGTTCGCTTCCTCGGCCAGCTGCTTCGCGTTGATCTTGTCGGCCACCGCGCTGACGTCCAGCCACGTGAGATAGGTCCCCTGCGGCTTGTACGACTTGATCATCGGGATGTTGGCCTTGATGTACTGCTCGACGTAGTCGTGGTTGGCATCGATGTAGTCGACGCACTCGTTCAGCCACTCCTCGCCGCCGGAGTACGCCGACTTGCTGGCGATCATGCCCAGGGTGGTGAGGTCGGCGCGGTTCTGCGCCTTGACCCGGGCGAGGTAGTCGGCGTTGTCGGAGTAGAACCACGCGCACTTCATCGCCGCGAGGCCGAACGACTTGCTCGCCGCCTTGAAGGTGAGGCTGTTGTTGACGATCTCCTTGTTGCCGATGCTCGCAAACGGCGTGTACTTGTTCCCCTTGGTGACGAAGTCGCAGTGGATCTCGTCGGCCAGCACGACGACCCGCCGCCGCAGGCAGATCTCGCCGAGCTTCAGCAGGTCTTCCTTCGACCAGCAGTTGCCGGTGGGGTTCTGCGGGTTGCAGAGGATGAGCGTGTTGGTGTCGTGGCTGATGCGGCGCTCGAGATCGTCGAAGTCCATCGCGTAGCGGCCGTTCACCAGCTTCAGCGGGCTCTCTTCGGCGATCGTGTTGGTGGCGCGCAGGTCGCCGTAGAAGCCGTTGTAGGTCGGCGTCTGCAGCAGCACCTTGCTTCCCGGCGGCGAGAACGCGCGCAGCGCGGCGATCAGGCCGGGGTGCACGCCGGTGGTAATCACCAGGCTGTCGGGGTTGATGTCGACGTTGTAGCGCCGCTTGTTCCAGCTGACGATGCCGTCGGTGAACGCCTTCATCGCCGGGCCGTTCATGTCGAGGTAGCCCCAGTTCTCGTGCTGCATCCGCTCCAGCAGCCCCTTGGTGATCGAGGGCGCGGCGCGGAAGTCCATGTCGGCGATGCCCATGCCGACCTGGACGCTGTCCTTGCCGAAGACGCGAATCTGCTGATCGTATTTGGTCGAATCGGTGCCGAACCGGTTATACGGGGTGTCGAAATCGAATTTGCCGTTGGCAGCGAAGGCCGCGGTGGCGGCGGCCGCCGCAACGGGGCTGCCCGATCCGACTGCGCCGACCAGTGCTGTCATCCCGGCGTTGCGGAGAAACGCCCTGCGATTCAGCCCATCATTCTGTGACATGCGCTGCTCCCTCGTAAGATTTGCCCGGTGAAACCTGCGGTAAACAGGACAGATCCTACACCTGTCGCAGCTTTTCCGGTTGAGTCTTTTATCCCCTTTTATGCCGCGCTTACGCGGCCGTCCGGACATTTGGCGCCGTGCAATTCTGCGAAGAGGTCGGCCTGACCTCAGGCACGACGCAGACCATGAACCGTTCGCTAGCCGGCGCCCTCCGGCGGCGCAGTTCCAGGCTCGCCGGTCGAGGTCTTCTCCACGTCGGCGTTGCGTTTGAGCATCCACGCCGCGGCGCTCACGGCGGCGAGGCCGAAAGCGCCTCGCTTCAGCCAGCGCGTCGCCGCCGGCGGCCGGTTGCGTTCAGGCGAGAGCAGGCGACGATAGGTTTCGGCCTCGGGTGACGACGCGACGGGGCGAGGCTTCGAACGGCGCTCGGGCGCCGGAATCCAGCGGCTGATGTAGGCGAACGATTCCGATCCGCAAATCGGGCAGGTCTGCGCGTCGTGCACTTCCTGGCAGTCGAGGCACAGTCGAGCTGTATGCAACTGCATGAACTCAGTGTAGACGAGGCGTGGAATATCGGTTGCAGACGCCAACGCGGCACTGCGGACGAGTTCGGAGGATGGACGAGATGCAGAATCTCTTCTTTGCGATTGCTTTCGTGCTGCTGATTGCGTGGATCGTGGGCCTCACGGGCGTCGTCTCCGTGGGGCCGGCGATTCACCTCTGCCTGGTCGGCGCCATCATTCTCTTCGGGCTCAGCTTCGCGCACGACCGGCGCAGCATCGTGTAGTGGCTGGTTGCCAGATGTGGAAGCGCCTGGCAACCAGCCGCTAGCCACCAGCCCCTACTGCGTCAGTTTTTTCGCCTGCGCGAGCTCGGGGCGTTCGGTGTCGGCGTCCTTCGCGACGTCGAGCAGCTTCTTGTAGTACGCGGCCGCCTTCGCCTTGTCCCCCAGCTTCTCGGCCGCGCGCGCGGCGCCGGCGATGCCGCGATACCGGTTCGGCTCCTTCTTCATCGTCAACTCGAACGCGGCGAGCGCCTCCTTCGTCTTGCCCGCCTCGAGCAGCATCTCGCCGTACAGCTCGCGCGCCGGCGCCAGCGGACCCGGCGAGATCGCCGACTTGTCGGTCGCGTCCTCGGCGTTGGCCGCTGCGCTCATCTGCGCCAGCCCCTCGTCCTTCTTGCCGCTCGCAAACGTCTGCCACGCGAGCGCGACCTGCCGCTGGATGTCGATCTGCTCGGTCCAGTACGGATCCTTCAGCTCTCGTTCCTTGTCGCGCAACGCCGCCAGGCGCTCGATGTCGGCGGTCGCGGCGTCGGGCTTGCCGCTGCGCGCGGCGCCGAGCGCGCGCGCGAAATAGGTGATCGCTTCGGTGAACGGCGTCGGCGCCGGGCTCGGCGTCAGCGCCGCCGCGTCCTCCCACTTGCCGCGCTCGAGCGCGTAGCGCGCCGGGATCGCCGCCACCGCGAAGGCGTTGACCGGAGCGCCGGCGCCGCCGACAGCCACCTCGCGCGCGTGATCGACGACGCTCTTCGCCGCGGCGTCCTGCGCGATCTGGAGATAGGCGTATGTCTGGTAGTCGAGCGCGTGCAGCTCCTCGCCGGCGCCGTTGCTGCGGCGCGCCGCGTCTGCCGAGCGCTTGTTGGTGTCGATCGATTCCTGCCACGAGCCGACGCGCGTGAAGGTGTGCGACGGCATGTGCAGCGCGTGCGGCACGGCCGGCGCGAGCGACGCGTACTTGCGCGCCGCGACCAGCGCCTTGTCGGCCAGCGGCGGCGCGTCATAGGCGTGGATGATGTAGTGCGCCAGCCCCGGGTGCGTCGGCATCGTCTCGAACAGCGGCTCGAGGATGCCGGCGGCCTTCAGGTTCTTCGCGTAGGTCTTGTCGGTCGG
>Ga0207708_10000633_pt1 | contig 27023 bp, 28 predicted proteins | sample KBSK5101metaG_FD_184340 | JGI IMG/M metagenome (GOLD analysis project Ga0207708, IMG submission 184340) | Corn, switchgrass and miscanthus rhizosphere microbial communities from Kellogg Biological Station, Michigan, USA - KBS K5-10-1 metaG... | ecosystem: Host-associated > Plants > Roots >... | reverse complement strand
CCTCGGCCTTCGCCACATGAGGTGCGGTGGAACAGCCGAGGCGTTTACGGCGGCGCCGTTGCGGCACTCGAAGGCCCTCCTCGCGCCACAGCCGTTGGATCTTTTTGTGGTTCACAACCCAGCCCTCGCAGCGGGCGTCGTGATAGGCCCGGCGAAATCCCCACCGCGGATGGTTCCTCGCGTACTGCCTGAGCCAAGCGCGCAGCGCCGCATCGGGATCTGCCGGCGTGGCTCTTACCGGCTGGTGTCGCTGCGTCGCGCGGTGCTGCCCGGTGACGCGGCAGGCAAACCGTTCACTGACCCCCAGCACCCGCTGGAGGTGACGAACGGACGCCCGACGGCGTTCCGGGCTTAGAAGTTTCCCTTCGCGATCTCCTTGAGCGCGGCCTTCTCCAGTTCGGCATCTGCCAACAACCGCTTGAGGGTGGCGTTCTCGCGTTCGAGGTCTTTGAGACGTTTGGCGTCCTCGGCCTTCAGCCCGCCGAACTGGTTCCGCCAGCGGTGATACGTTGCCTCGGAGACGCCCAACTCACGGCAAACCGCCGCGGTGTCCTTGCCCTCGGCCAGTAGCCGATCGGCCGCCGTCAGCTTGCGCACGACCTGCTCGGGGCCGTGCCGCTTTCTCGTCGCCATGATTCTTGTCGAGCCTTCCTGCCCACAATATGGGCCGCAAGACTCTCACACTCATGGACCAGCGATCCGGGGTCAGGCCACAATCACTAAATCAGCAGTGCCACGTCCGTAACCACAGTGCGTCTGCGCGGCCAGGAGCCGTTCTGCAGCAACGAGATCACTTCGTCGGGGGATGCTCATCCCGCCGCAAACGCCAAGCACGATCCGACGGATAGCGGCGATTGCCGGTGAAGGGGGTGTTGTTCTCGTTTGGGTACATCGTGTTAGTCGCGCTCAAACACTTCGCGCATGTAAGCCGGGTTGTAATTCATCGCGACGAGCTCGGCGGACGCCATCACGTCCCTGAGGTCCGGCAATGTCCACGTTAAGCTGAAATCCTTCACATTGGCCAACCCAAGCGAAGGCGCCAGCGGCCGCTCCAGCACCAGGTCTTCCGCGTAATACCGCTCAATCGAATTATCATAGGGAGAGAACACAGCCAGATTTGGCCGCCCCGTGATCGCCCGCGCAACTACGGTTCTTTGGTGAGCGATCGATATCTCGAATACCCCGGCGGACTCGAGCGACCCGATCTTGTACTGCTCGTGTGTCCATGAAACGTCCAAGCCGTTCGTGTCAAACCGCGAAGAGTGCGAGTACGTACATCCCCGATAAGCCTTGTACGGCCCACCCGTGTAGTGACTGCCTGCAGCGAAACCATAGATCTGCATGATGCCGGATCGCTTCAGAAAGCTATTTCGAACCGGTACCAGAAAGCCTACGTATGGCGGGGCTTGAACTGCGTGGGGCGTATTGTCAGCGTGTGAAGTGTGCAGCCAGTCGTTGAAATGCACCATGAGATGAAATTCAGGGTCGGCGGTGGCACGCAGGATCCAACCATCCGGCAGAATTGCCTGGACCGCAGCGGGCTCGCACAGGAAAAAGAAGGTGCGTCTGGTGCCGTAATTTCTTTCTGTCAAGTGGACCTTGCTCGCGATGGTGCAGCCATTTTCGTAGTAATACCCCTCGGCAAGAGCGACAGATAGGTCATCGCTTCTTTTGGTTGTTGCCATAGCGATCCGTTTCCTTTCCGTCAGCTCGCCGGCTGCAACTCGGCGGGCACGATAGCGCCCAAGGCGTCGAGCAGAGTGGCGACCAGTGCGTCCAGATGACGACCGACTTTGGTGATGTCGGCGTTGCCGAAGCTGCCGAATAGTGCGCTGGGTTGGTCGATGACGAAGAACGCGCCGCCGTCTGTGCCCTCGTAGATCGCCGTCCGCAGCGGTGCGTACAGCACGACCTCCGGTTCGTGGCGGATCATCTGTTCGGCGATGGTCTGGTTGCCCATCAGATATCCGAAGCTGCGTGCGGGCGTCCCCGACCCGGCCAGTACGGCCGCATAGTCGAGTTTCCAAAATCGCATCAGCCCCAGTGGGGCGTTGATGTTGGCCAGCTGGATCGTCTCGTCCCATGAACGTGACCGGCGGAACACATCGATGTCCACGGCGGGTACCAGTTCCTCGAATCGGGCTATGGCTTGGCTCAGGGACTGGTTGAGCGCCAACGTCATTCGCACCGCGGTGTGCGCGACGACCGTGCCGTCGCTTAGTCCTGTCATCGGACCTCCAAGTAATCGTGTTTGGCCGCCGCGCGGTAACCGCTCCGCGCGAGGGTAAAGTTCGGTCATTGAACCTTCGCCTCCGACCATACACCGTTTAGTTCGTTCACCGAACTTTGCCCCTTATACTGGGGCGATGGCACTACCGTCTGACTATCCCGACCAGGCCTGCTCCCTGGCGCGCAGTCTCGAGGTCGTCGGCCAGAGGTGGACCTTGCTAATCCTTCGTGACGCGTTCTACGGCGTGCAGCGCTTCGACGACTTCGCCGCCCATCTCAAAGTTCCCCGCGCCGTCCTCGCGGAGCGACTTAAATCCCTGACAGCGGAAGGACTTCTCGAGCGGGTGACGGGGAGCAGCGGGCGCGGCGAGTACCGGCTCAGCGACAAAGGCACAGCTTTGTGGCCCGCGGTGCGTGCGCTATTGGCATGGGGCGACGAGTATTACGCCCCCGCCGGGCCGCTACGGGTGTTTCAGCACGCCGCCGATGAAGCACCGCTGGATGAATTGGGCCGGTGCACCGCGTGCGGTGCGGAGCCCGCGCCCCGCGACACACTGCTCGCGCCGGGTTCGGGGCTTCCGGCACCGTCCTCCGATGACGACGTCGTTACGGCGGCCCTGGCACGGCCCCATCTGCTGCTCACCCCGGTCCGCTAGCGGCGCCGACCGCGGCGATACGTACGTGATCGAACCAGGCGAAGGATCGATCGCCGTTGGCCGGCCAAAAGCATCGAAACCTGACGCCGCCTTCGTCTGACTCGCGGCCGCCGTCCTCATGGGTCAATCGGTTAGCGTGGCGAGGCGTTCGTCGCGTGCAATGCGGAGCAAGGTGGCCCGGAGTTTCGCTGCTGCTGATTCGCCGAACACATCGTTGAACCGGTCCTGCGCCAATTTCCACGCTCGCCGACCCTGCGCGAATTTGGCGCGTCCAGTTGTGGTGAGCACGACCCGGCGCCTGCGCCGGTCGTTGTCGCCTGCTACCAACGCGACGAGACCGTCGCGTTCTAGTGGTCGCAGGTTGTGCCCAAGGGCTGACCGGTCCAGCACGAGCGTCTCAGCCAATTCACCCATAGTGGGCGGAGCATCGGCCTGCCGATGGAGTTCCTCAAGGATCGCGTACTGCGTCGAGCGCAGTCCGGCCGACGCCAAAGCGTCGTCGTACAGCTGCGTCATCCGTCGGGTGGCCTTACGCATGGCCGTTGCGCTGCACGGGCTTTCGCCGGCTGCTTCAGCGCGACTGGGCACGATAGTCCTCACCTTCGCCGGGTTCAAACGGGATCTTTCCAATCTTAGGGCATATGCCCCCTTTACAACAAGGGGCATATGCCCTAACGTGGGAATTATGAGACGACTGAAGACAGTCACTCAACGAAGGAGTCACCCATGCCGATGATCGACCTCACCTTGCCCGCCGGCGCCCTACAACCCCCGGCCCTGACCACCCTCGTTGAGGACCTCACGACCATCGTGTTGCGTTGGGAGGGGGTTGCCGACAACCCGGCGACCCGCGCGATGGCATGGGCCTTTGTGCACGAATTGCCCAGCGGGGCCGTCAACGTCGGCGGCAGGCCCGCCGAACTGCCCATCTACCGGGTCTTTCTGACCGTGCCGCAGGGCTTGCCGGGCATTACCGGCCCACTCAACGAGCACCGCCGCAACGCATTGGTGCGTGAGGTGACCGAGACGGTGCTCGCCGCCGAGGGCGTGGCCGACATCGAGGCGCACACCCAGCGCGTCTGGTGCATGCTCAGAGAGCAGTCCGATGGCTTCTGGGGCGCGACCGGACGCATCCTGCGCATGACCGACTGGGACGCACTCGCCCAGGCCGGGGAGACCGCAGCGGGTCGCGGCCACCTAACCTTCGCCGAATAGCGTTGGAAGTCAGCGCGATAGCTCACGACCAAAGGGAAAACGAATCATGACCACGATACGAGATGACCGGATCGCCTTGTTTGCCAAGCTCCAGGATCCCGCTACCCAGCAGCAGTTCTGGGACCGGGTCGCGAATGACGTGGACTGGACCGTCGAGGGGACTCACCCCCTGGCCGGGCGCTACCACGATAAGGCCCAGTTCATTGACGCGACGTTCGCCCGCTTGGCCGGACAGGCCGTCCCGGACGGTGTGAAGCTGGAGGTCACCCACCTCTACGTCGATGGTGACACCACGATCGCCGAGCTTCACTCCACCTCAAAGACCAAGGAGGGAGCGGACTTCGCCAACGACTATTGCTGGGTGTGCCGCTTTGACGGAGACATCATCGTCGAGGTGCGGGCCCACGTGGACTCGATGATGGTGGCCTACACCATCCTTCGCAACGAAGGTCAACGCGGCTGAACATCGGCCGACCCGGATAGCAGCGCACCATCGACTGGACCGTTGACGACGATCGCGAACTCCGCTCACGTCGTTCGCCGGATCTCGTAGCTAGGAGACTTTTTTCATGGTCGGGGCAAAACCGTACGGACAACTGCAACATCGCGACGTCGACGGGACACGGATGGCCTACGTCGACGAAGGCGACGGCGACGCGATTGTCTTCGCGCACGGCAACCCCACGTCGTCCTACTTGTGGCGGAATGTGATGCCGCACCTGGAAGGGTTAGGCCGGCTGGTAGCCGCCGATATGGTCGGGATGGGCGGATCAGGCAAGCTGCACCCGTCGGGCCCGGATCGCTACAACTACGGCGAGCAGCGCGACCACCTATTCGCCCTCTGGGACGCACTGGATCTCGGCGACAAGGTGACACTCGTGCTGCACGATTGGGGTTCCGTGCTCGGCTTCGACTGGGCCAACCATCATCGCGACCGGGTGCGGGGCGTCGCGTTCATGGAAGCCATCGTCACCCCGATGACGTGGTCCGAGTTTCCTAGCGACGTTCGTGAGGTGTTTCAGGGTTTTCGCTCCCCGGTAGGCGAGCGAATGGTGCTAGAGCAGAACATCTTCGTCGAGGGCGTCTTGCCGGCTCAGATTCAGCGCCGACTCACGGACGAAGAGATGGGCTACTACCGGCGGCCGTTCGCCAACCCCGGTGAAGATCGCAGGCCGACGCTGTCATGGCCACGCAACATCCCGATCGACGGCGAGCCGTCCGAGGTCGTCTCGGTCGTCGAGGCTTACAGCAGGTGGTTGGCCGAAAGCGATGTGCCCAAGCTGTTCATCAAGGCCCAACCGGGCGCCGTCGTCAACGACCGCACCCTCCAGCTCATCCGGACCTGGCCCAACCTGACCGAGACCACCGTCAGCGGAATCCATTTCGTCCAGGAGGACAGTCCCGACGAGATCGGCACTGCCGTGGCGAAGTTCGTCTGCAACTCGCAGCTGTCCGCGGGGACCAGTCGCCGAAATCACAAGGTAGGCATGGACGACTAAGGCCGGGATCGTAGCGACTTAGATCGCGAACCCGAGCTCGCTGAGTCATAACTCGCGATCGTCAACTGGTCCAGGCACACAGGCCCGCCTAACGATGCTGATAAGTGGTTGAGTGTCAGCGCCTTTCGGAGTCATTTGGGTGTTGATCGGCGGTGAGCTCATCCTGACGTCTGCGCGCTCGTGACGCGCGCAGGTAGGTGGCGTTGCCGCATGCACGCGAGTCGTGCCACAGCGCACTGTTGTTACGGGAGCGGTCATAGAACGAGACGCGGCACCGGTCGTTGCGGCACAGTTTCAGTCGGCGCCAGTTGTCCAAGCGTTGGGCGGTAAAGGTCTCGATCAGCACGATCGCGCTGACCCGACGGCTTCCCTCGCCGCGCGGCTCCAGTAGCGCCGCACCGTCGGCTCCGACTCGCACCAAAACGGATGCCGACGGTAGCAGTGCAACGTCGCGAGGCCGATCGGCCGGACGCAGCAAGCTCTCCAGATCGGCCCGCAGGCAACGAAGCTTGTCCAGGTCGGCTTCGGTGAGCAGCACACGGCCTTGGGGCACGCCCGTTTCTTGCGACCAACTCTGTAGAGCCCCGTCGAGCCAGCGCTGTGCGCTGTCAAGGTCACCGAGCAGATCGGCCGCGGGTTCAGGCTTGGCGGACGGGGCGGGATGGGTGGGATGGGTGTTGAGGAAATCTTGGACGAAACCCAGCCCCGCCGGTGCAGCCGCCAGCCCGTGTCTGCTAGTAGCTGCCCAACCCATGCCGCCATCATAACACGAGCGTCCAATAAGACGACATGATCGTATCGATATAGAATACGTCGATATCGGTCCTTATCATCGCCCACCAGCTCTACGCAGCCCGACTGGATCGACGGCGCGAGCCGCCGATTAAACACCTAAATAAAGAGATGGACGCGCACTAACCACGACCTATGGATTCAGTAGGACGACGTAGCGCGGACACCGACCGACTGGATCCGAGGAATCCCGACGCTTCACTGTGACATGAGTGTTTTAATAACACTACTGTCGGAATCAGCTCTGCGAAAGAAGGGGTTCAATATGATCACGCTGGCCGGCGGAACCGGACTTGTCGGTAAGACACTGACGCAAGCGCTTGTCCGTGACGGGGAGCAGGTTCGGGTCCTGACCCGCGACCCCAACGCTGCGGCGGCGGCCTTCGGTGACGCCAAGCTTGAGATCGTGGGCGTCGACTTCGATGACACTGCTACCTTGCGGTCGGCGTTCACGGGCTCCGACAAGGCCTTCCTGAGCTATGGGACCTCTGACCGTCAGGTGCGTGACGAGATCGCGCTCATCGACGCCGCAATCAACGCGGACGTGCCTTATCTGGTGAATCTGTCGGTCGGCGGCGCGGGGGGCACCCACCCCGCCAACGTCGTGCGGTGGCACACCGAGATCGACGCCTACCTCGCCAGCGTAGGAGTCGCGTCAACGGTGGTGCGTCCCACGACCTTTACCGACATCATGCTGAAAATCGCCTCCAACTTTGTCCGTTCAGGTGCGTGGGGTGGCCTTGGAGGGGCTGGCCGGGTGGCCCTGATCGACACCCGCGACGTGGCGGAGGTCTTCGCAGTCATCCTCACCGACGACCCCCACCGTCACGCCGGCAAGACTTACGACATCTCCGGACCCGCCGCCCTGACGATGGACGAAGTCGCCGGACACATCTCCGCTGCGGTCGGGACCCGCGTCGAGTACCACGCCCGAACCGAAGCCCAGCAGCGCACAGTGCTTGAATCTACTGGACTTTCGGCACTTATGGTCGATGTGCTGATCGGGGTCGACGACATCACCCGAGACAACGTCTACGCGGTCCCCTCTCCCACCGTCTACGACCTCACCGGCCACGCCCCCCGCTCGGTCAAGGACTGGGTAAACGAACACGTCTCACTGTTCGGCGCGCCCGCCGCGTAGCGCCGCCGGCAGAGATGCCGGTTTTTCGCCTGAATTTCGGAATCAAAGTCCTTGCCTGATAGGAGAAGACCATATGATCGTGCTTGCCACGGGTTTCATAACTCGTCCGGATGCACTGGAACCACACCTCGACCACGAGATGCGGGTCATGCGCGAGCTCAAGGCCGAGGGTGTAGTCAAATCCGCATACCGGCGCTCCGCCGGGCCAGGGTTCTACTTCATCCTCGAAGGACCCAGCATCGACTCCGTCCGAGAACGGATCGACGCCACCCTACCGTTCGTCATCGAGAACCTCGCGACGCTCGAATACGACGCGATCTACGAAATCTGAACACGCACAAAGCCCAAAGACACTGGGAGACAACGTGACCACGCAACGCGCTGAGACCGTCGCCGACGATTGGGGAGCACCACGCTCACGCGTAGTGACCTGGCACGATCCCGGACCCAGCACCGCCCGGGGCCTGACGATGACCGGTCTGGACTACCTGCGGGCGATGATCGACGGCACGCTGCCGCCACCACCCATTTGTCAGCTGATGCGGCTTGACATCGTGTCGGCTGAGTCGGGTCGGGTCGTGTTCACCTGTGAGCCAGACGAATCAGCCTACAACGGGAACGGCGTCGTTCATGGCGGTCTTGTCTGTACCTTGCTGGACTCCGTCGCCGCGCTTGCACTACTTAGCTTGCTGCCCCAGGGCCGCGGCTGCACCTCTGTGGAGATCAAGGTGAACTACCTCAGGGCAGTTCGGCTTGGCAGCGGATTGCTCACCGCGACCGGCACAGTGATCAAGGCTGGTTACCGGATCGCCGTCACAGAAGGCGTTGTATCGGCTGCCTCGGGGGCTGTGGTCGCTACTGCCTCCAGCACGCTAGCCGTCTTCGACCTATGACCTGTGGCAGTTCGACACATCCAGTGCCGCAGCGAACGCCTGGTTCACCGTACATCTCACCGAGACCGCCGCCCGGTGAGCCATCCTCTACCCGATCGTCGCCTGCACGGTGATGTTTACCGATGCGAGCGCCCGCGACACTGGGCACGCGGCGCCGGCGCGATCGGCGGCCTCCTGTAACGCTGCAGCATCCAGCCCGTCGACCCTGCCGGTGACCTTCAGCGCCGCGGCGGTGATCGTCGGAGTGCCTGAGGTGTCGTCCAACGTGACGTCAGCGGTAACGTCCAGCTGAGCGGGCGGATGACCTTCCTGCGTCAGCAGATTGGCAAGCGCCATCGAGAAACACGACGAATGCGCCGCGGCGATAAGCTCTTCCGGACTGGTGCGCCCATCGGGACTGCCGATCCGTGACTTGAAGGTGACGGGAAGCTTGTCCAGGGCGCCGCTCATACCCGACACATTGCCGCTGCCGTGCACGAGATCGCCGTCCCAGACCGTCCTTGCTTCGCGACTGATCATGTTGAGCCTTCTTTCATTGACAGCCCTTCGCGGGTCTGCGGGTTACAACACCCATATTAGGGCATATGCCCCTTGCTGTAAAGGAGGCATATGCCCCTACCCTTCGGAGACCGGCAAGCACGATCGTGCCCGGTCGCGTCGAGGCTGACCACGAAAGGCCATACGGCGCAACGGCGTTGCCCAAGGTCATGCAGTTTTGATATAGCTCTACAACCCCTTGGCGCTGGCGCTGGCCGCACTGCGCACCATCGGCAGATGATCCGCCCATGCGGCTCTGTCGTTCGTAAGAGTCGCCGCCCGCACACAGCGTCCGACTGCTCGCCTAGCCCCAGGACGCACTCGAGCGCTTGACCTCCGCTCTCCGGCTCCGTAAGGCCTCCGGCAGAGGGCAATTCCCGATATTGGATCGAACCGTCGGCATCGGTTCCCGACTCAACATTTCGTGAGAAATGTTGTCTGGTCCTGGGATTGCCCGCGGGTCGGGGGACCCAGGACGCGGGACGTTGCTGCGACGACGGCGGTCAGATCGGAATATTCGACGACGGGCGTGCGTTGCTGCCTTTCGATCAGACCGATTGGTATGACGACTTCAGGAGTGGTCATGGCGAGCGCCACCGTGGTTCGGGATCTGGAAGGCAAGGTCGCGTTGGTCACCGGTGCGACGTCGGGAATCGGCAGGGCGGCCGCGGTGCAGCTGGCCGCTCAGGGGGCCACGGTTATCGTGCACGGCCGTGATCGCACCCGCGGCGGTGCGGTGGTCGCCGAGATCGAAAACGCCGGCGGCTCAGCCCGGTTCGTGGACGCAGAGCTGAGCGAACCCGCAGAAGCTTTGCGGCTGGCAGAGGAGGTCGGCGACGTCGACATCCTGGTCAACAACGCCGGATTCCCCTGGTTCGGCCCGTCGGAAGAGCTGCCCGCCGACACCCTGCAGCGGCTGTTCGCCGCCAATGTTCAAGCCCCCTACATGCTGGCGTCGGTGCTGGCCCCGAAAATGGTGGCCCGCGGCGACGGCGTCATCATCAACGTGGCCAGCAGGGCCGGCACCCGCGGCCGGCCCGATAGCGCCGCCTACGGCGCCACCAAGGCCGCACTGACGTCTTTCGCCCGCTCCTGGGCAGCCGAATACGGACCCGCCGGCATCCGCGTCAACGCCGTCTCACCAGGACCCGTTTACACCAACGCAGCCAAACGCGAACTATTCGATGTCTGGGGCAAGACCACACCGCTCGGTCGGGCTGGCGAGGCGCAGGAGATCGCCGAGGTGATCGGCTTTTTGGCCTCCCCCCGCGCGTCCTACATCACCGGCACCAACATCGCCGTCGACGGCGGCAGCACGGGCGCCTAACACCACCACAGACCGAAACACCACATCATGAGCATCTCGGTACTGGCATCAGCTTCAACGCCCACGACGCGGCCCAACTCGCGCAGTTCTGGGCCCAGCCCATGCACCGCCGCGTCCACGACGGCGCCACCGAGGAATTCGCGCCATCGCCGCGGACACCGACAGCAGGCTCGGGCCTTTCCTGATGTTTCACACGGTGCCCGAGGGCCAAACCGTCAAGAACCGCGGGGACTTTGACCTGCAGGCCGCCGACGCTGCGGCCGAAGCCGACCGGCTGACGAGACTGGGCGCTAGGCAGATCCGCTCACTGGACGAACGATCTCCTCGCTGGCCGGCGACGCTAGACCGATCCGCGCCGACGCCGCCTGGCACTCGAAATGTTTCTGTCGATAGGAGTCGCGTCATGACCGAACTGCGCTATGAGGTGTTGGTGTCCGACGGCGTTGCACGGAACCGAAGCCAGCGGCTGCCCGATGGCAGTCCGATCGTGTCGTCACCACTGGCCTCCACGCTGATCTTCGGCGAACGCGATGCCGTCCTGGTCGACCCTCCCTTTACCCGCGATCAGGTGCAGCGGGTCGGCGACTGGCTAGCGAACTCAGGCAGGCGGCTGGCCTACATCTACGCCACCCACGGCCACGGCGATCACTGGTTCGGCACCCACCTGCTGATGCAACGCTTCCCCGGCGCGGTCGCCTACGCCACTGAGGGCACGATCCGGCTGATGCACACGCAGGCCACCGAAGGCCGTAAACAGTTGTGGGACGTAGATTTTCCCGGTCTTATCCCCGAGAGCCCCGTGGTCTACCAGGCGATCCCTCGCGACGGGTTTGAGTTGGAGGGCCATCGCATGCAGGCGATCGAGACCGGGCATACCGATACCGACGACACCACCGTGTTGCACGTACCCGCGATCGGTCTGGTCGTGGCCGGCGATGTCGCCTACAACGGGGTGCACCAGTACTTGCTCGAGAGTGGCGGGGCTGGAATTGAGGCGTGGCTGCAGGCGATCGACAAAGTCGCTGCGCTGCGGCCACGCGCGGTGGTGGCCGGCCACAAAAACAAGGACCTGCCCGACGATCCGGCCATCCTGGATGAGACCCGTGCCTATCTGCTCGATGCACAACGCCTGCTGGCCGACAAACCCAGCCCCCTCGAGTTTTACGAACAGATGCTCGCCGGCTACCCCGACCGGCTTAACCTCGGCCCACTCTGGTACGGCGCGCTGGGACTGCTCGGCTGACCCGGCGAACCCACGTCTGCCCAAGCTCGTCAACGAAGGAACCTCGGTATGCGGGCCCCGGCGCTATGCGCTTTATGGAAACGCACGCGGATGGGGATTCACTGATCCCTCAAGCTTTACCCGCATGTTCAAGAACGCCGACGGGATGTCGCCACACGAGTGGCGCTACCAAGCCACCACTCGGCGATCCGAGCCCACGGGCGAGTTCATCAATCAGTAGTGCTCATCGTCTGCACAACACTGGGCAGGGCCCGCACGATCGGTTGATCCCAGCTCCGCGAACCTCCGCATCGTCCTAGCGTCAAAAACGACACCACAAATTCCAGCGGTCAGTGTTCGGACAGCCATCACACGGGATTGTGGACCCACTCAGCAGATCTCCCCGAGAAGGGTGCAGCCGTGACCATCGTCATCAACCGTGAAAAACGCTGCCCCGGAACGGAAGTTCTTGACCGGGCAATCCTGAACTATCGAAAGGCATGATCATGGCACTTCTCGAGGGCAAGACGGCGGTAATCACCGGCGGTTCGACCGGCATCGGGTTGGCCACCGCCAAGCGGTTCGTCGAGGAGGGCGCGTACGTCTTCATCAATGGACGCAGTCAGGCCGAACTCGATGCGGCGGTCAAGGAAATCGGCGGGAACGTCACCGGCGTGCATGGTGATGGCAGTAAGCCCGGGGATCGCGACCGGCTCTACGCCGCGGTGGCCGACGCTGGCCGGCGCCTGGACGTCGTGTTCGCCAACGCAGCGGTCATCAACGTCGCAAGGATCGGCGACGTCACCCAAGAGCACCTGCAGAAGGCGCTGCCGTTATTGAACGACGGCGGATCAATCATCCTGAACTCGTCGAACCCAAATGCCAAGGACGACGACGGCATCGGCGTGTATGAAGCCATCAAGGCGGCGCTGCGATCAGTGGCCCGCAGCTGGGCAAGTGAGTTGCGGGACCGCAAGATTCGCGTGAACGTGATCGGCCCTGGTGCCACCGAGACGCCGGGCATCAATGCACTCGCCGGCATGCTGAACCCTGGTCCCAACGCCGCCGAGGAGTTCGAGAACTACCAGCGCAGCATTGTTCCGCTGGCCCGGTACGCCACGGCCGAGGAGGTCGCGAACGCGGCGGTTTTCTTGGCCTCGGGCCTAAGCAGCTTCACCACAGGCGCCGGCGTTCCCGTCGACAGCGACATCAGCCGGGTCGCCCGCCGCGTCGAGGACCTATCCGCCAACGACCCCCAGTTCGCCGCAGCCAGGCCGAGCCCGGCGGTCGCCGCCGCCCTTGGACTGCCAGGGCTTCGGCTGCCGCAGATCGTTCAGACCGTGCTAGAGGGTTACGCGGACCGCCCGGCACTCGGGCAGCGCGCCGTGGAGTTCGTCAAGGACCCAAAGACCGGACGCACCTCACTGGAGGTGCTCCCCCACTTCGAGACCATCACCTACCGTGATCTGAGCGACCGCGTCGGCGCGCTGACGCGCGCCTTGACCAATGAGTCGGTGCGATCCGGTGAGCGGGTTTGCGAGCTGGGCTTCGCCAGCGTCGACTTCACCACCATCGACCTGGCGCTGGGCCAGATCGGCGCGGTGGCGGTTCCGCTACCAACGAGCGCGGCGATCACCCAGCTGCAGGCGATCGTGTCCGAGACCGAGCCCAGCGTGATCGCGGCGAGCGTGAACCAGCTGCACGACGCCGTCGAGTTGATCCTGAACGGCCATGCGCCCGCGAAGCTCATGGTGTTCGACTATTACTCCGAGGTCGACGACCAGCGTGAGGCCGTGGGAACCGCCCGCGCGCGGTTGGCAGACACCCCGGTGATTGTCGAGACCCTGGCCGACGTCCTCGACCGCGGAAGGGCCCTGCCGCCCGCGCCGGTCGCCGTGCCCGATGACTTTGCCGACTCTGAGGACCCACTGGCCCTGCTGGTCTACACATCCGGCAGCACCGGCGCACCCAAAGGTGCGATGTATCCGCGGAGCAATGTCGCCAAGTTATGGCGCAGGTCCAGCAGAAACTGGTTCGGGCCGAGCGCCGCGTCGATCACTCTCAACTTCATGCCGATGAGCCACGCCATGGGACGCGTCATCCTCTACGGCACGCTCGGCAATGGCGGCACGGCTTATTTCGCCGCCAAGAGTGACCTTTCGACGCTGCTGGAGGACCTCAAGCTGGTGCGGCCCACCGAGTTGAACTTCGTGCCGCGAATCTGGGAGACCCTGTTCGGTGAATTCCACCGCGAAGTCGATCGGCGGCTGTCTGACCCCACCGACCCTGCCGCCCGCGCGGCCGTCGAATCTGAGGTCATGGTCGAGCAGCGGCAGTGCCTGCTGGGTGGGCGGTACATCTTCGCGATGACGGGCTCGGCGCCCACCTCCCCGGAGCTAAAGGCCTGGGTTGAATCCCTGCTTGAGATGCATCTGACGGACGGCTACGGCTCCACCGAAGCCGGGATGGTGTTCGAGGGCGAGGTGCAACGTCCGCCGGTCATCGACTACAAGCTGGTCGACATTCCTGATCTGGGCTACTTCGCCACCGACAGGCCGTATCCGCGAGGCGAGTTACTGCTCAAGACCGAGAACATGTTCCCCGGCTACTACAAGCGACCCCAGGCTACCGCCGACGCGTTCGACGCCGACGGGTACTACCGGACCGGAGACGTCGTCGCCGAGGTCGGTGCCGACCGGCTGGTGTATGTCGACCGCCGCAACAACGTGCTCAAGCTCGCGCAGGGGGAGTTCGTCACCCTCGCGAAGCTGGAGGCGGCCTTCGGCAACAGCCGACTGATCCGACAGATTTACGTCTACGGCAACAGCGCACACCCCTACCTGTTGGCGGTCGTGGTCCCCACCGAAGAGGCGTTGGCTAGCAACGACATTGAGACGCTCAAGCCGTTGATTGCCGATTCGCTGCAGAACGTCGCGAAAGAGGCCGGCCTACAGTCCTACGAGGTGCCACGCGACTTCATCATCGAAACCACGCCGTTCACACTGGAGAATGGTCTGCTCACCGGCATCCTCAAGCTGGCGTGGCCGAAGCTGAAGCAGCACTACGGCGAGCGGCTGGAACAGCTCTACGCCGACCTGGCCGAAGGCCAGGCCAACGAGTTGGGCGAACTGCGCCACAGCGACGCCGATGCGCCGGTGCTGCAAACGGTGAGCTGGGCCGCGACCGCCATGCTGGGCACGGCGACCACCGACCTGTCGCCGGATGCGCACTTCACCGACTTAGGCGGAGACTCGTTGTCCGCGTTGACATTCGGCAACCTGCTGCACGAGATCTTCGACATCGATGTGCCGGTGGGCGTCATCATAAGCCCGGCCAACGACCTGCAAGCCATCGCCGACTACATCGAGGGCGAGCGGCAGGGCACCAAAAGGCCCAGCTTCGCCTCAATCCACGGTCGCGGCGCGACCGAGGTGCATGCGAGTGACCTCACGCTGGACAAGTTCATCGATGCGCCGACGCTGGCTGCCGCGCCAACGCTGCCGGGGCCCAGCGCCGAGGTACGCACCGTCCTGTTGACCGGCGCGACCGGCTTCCTGGGCCGCTACCTGACCCTGGACTGGCTAGAGCGCATGGATCTGGTCGACGGCAAAGTGATCGCCCTGGTGCGGGCCAAGACAGATGAAGATGCGAGGACTCGTCTCGACACGATCTTTGACAGCGGCGACTTGAAACTCCTGGCGCACTACCGGGAGCTGGCCGCCGACCACCTGGAGGTCATCGCCGGCGACAAGGACGAGGCCAACCTCGGCCTGGACCAGCAGACCTGGCAGCGGCTAGCCGACACCGTCGACCTGATCGTCGACCCTGCCGCTCTGGTCAACCACGTGCTGCCCTACAGCGAGCTGTTCGGACCCAACGCGCTGGGCACCGCCGAGTTGATCCGAATCGCGTTGACCAGTAAGCAAAAGCCGTACACGTATGTGTCAACTATCGGTGTGGGCGATCAGATCGAGCCAGCGAAGTTCACCGAAGACGCCGACATCCGGGTCATCAGCCCGACCCGCAAGATCAACGACAGCTATGCCAACGGTTACATCAACAGCAAGTGGGCCGCCGAGGTGCTGCTGCGCGAGGCGCACGACTTGTGTGGCCTTCCGATCGCGGTGTTCCGCTGCGACATGATCCTGGCCGACACCACCTTTGCGGGTCAGCTCAACGTGCCGGACATCTTCACCCGGATGATCCTGAGCCTGGCGGCCACCGGTATCGCGCCGGGTTCGTTCTACGAACTCGACACCGACGGCAACCGGCAGCGTGCGCATTTCGACGGTCTGCCCGTCGAGTTCATCGCCGAGGCCATCTCAACGCTAGGGGCCCAGCGCGTGGCAAGTTTCCAGACCTACCACGTGATGAACCCCCACGACGACGGCATCGGATTCGACGAGTTCGTCGACTGGCTCATCGACGCCGGTTGCACCATCCAACGCATCGGTGACTACGGCGACTGGCTGCGGCGGTTCGAGACCACCCTGCGAGCCCTGCCCGAAAAGCAGCGCAACAGCTCGCTACTGCCGCTGCTGCACAGGTACCAGAAGCCCGAGAAGCCGATCAATGGGTCAATGGCACCGACCGGTCGGTTCCCGGCAGCGGTCCAGGACGCGAGAGTGGGCCCGGATAAAGATATGCCGCACATCACGCCGCGGATCATCGCCAAGTACGTCAGCGATCTGCGACTGCTCGGACTGATTTGAGGCGATGGCTACTTATCGGTGCCCTGTGATCGATGCGATGACGTTGTTCAGGTTGATCAGTGTTGCGACGACGGTTCAACGTTCGTGTATCAACTTGCCCAGTTGTGCTCTGATCTGACGGGTGAACTCATCGGCGAGGACTTCATCCGCTCCGGATTCCACCCCGTCGAGAACCTGCCGGATCACCTCGGCGGGAGATGATTTGGGACTGTCAGAGAACGAGGCCATATCCGTGTCGACGAGTCCGACGTACACACCAACCACCTGCACACCGCGAGGGGCCAATTCACGACGCATGCAGTCTGTTGCGCTCCACAACGCCGCCTTGGACACGCTGTAGCTCGCGCCGAACGGCGCCCACGCCAGTACCGACGCGACATTGACGATGGCCCCAGACTGTTCGCCGATCTGATCGGCGAATGCAGAGGCCATCGCCAGCGCGCCGAAAAGGTTCGTCTCTAACTCGGCACGCAGCGCGGACGTGTCGCGGTCCAACACGGAGGCCCCTCGTGTGATACCGGCGTTGTTGATCAGCACGGTGACGTCGGCGGCGGCCTCGACTGCCGTAGCAACGGACGCGGCATCGGTCACGTCGAGCTGCAGCGGGACCACCCGCGAATCGTCAATATCGATGGTCCGCGGGTCGCGGGCGGCCGCATACACTTTGCGCGCACCTCGATCGAGCAACTGACCAACGTATTCGCGACCCATCCCACGGTTGGCCCCAGTGACGAGTACGGCGCGCTCAGCAAGAGCTGTCATGACATTCCTCCTGTTGGGTGAAAAAGGTTGGGATACAGTGCGATCTGACGGTTGGGTCGTAGTCGAACGTGGTGTTCATCGCGCTGGCGTTGCGACGCTCACGACCACTTTGCCTTTGGCGCGACCGTTCCCGACGTAGGTATGTTTGGCGAGTTGAATGGCCGGTCGCGACCACCACGAGCACTAAAAACATCGACTGGCCGTCCCGAGGCCTCCGGAGCCGGCGTGGATCAGCACCTTCTGTCCGGCACGCAGTCCCGCTCTGTCGACGAGGGCCTGCCAGGCGGTCAGGGCGACCAAAGGCAGTGATGACGCCTCCTCCATGGTGAGCCGTTCGGGTTTCAGCGCCACATCGCTCTCGCTGAGCGCAATGTATTCGGCGAAGGTACCAATCCTGTCTTCGCTCGCTTTTGCATAGACCTCGTCGCCATGCTTGAACCGTTGGGCATTAGGCCCCGTTTGCACCACAACGCCAGCCAAATCGTTACCCAATATCAGCGGAAGCTTGTACGGCAGAAGAGATTTGAGTTCGCCATTCCGGATCTTCAAATCGAGCGGGTTTACGCTCGCGGCGCAGACCTGGACCAATACGTCACCAGCGCGCAGTTGCGGTACGGCGACATCGACTTCGGCGACACCGTTGCTTTTGCTGTATCGCTTGAGCGCAAACGCCTTCATCGTGTTCCCTCGCCAGTTGTCGTGGATGCACAGTTGTTGACCTTCCGGTGAGCCCTTGCTATTCGCGCCCGGCCGACACCCAGGTCAGGTCATCGGTGCGGTTCCCGGCGACCGCCGCGCCCGCCGCGTCCAGGGCAGTGAGCTGGGCGGGGGTCAAGGTGACCGACAACGAGCCCAGGTTCTCCTCGACGCGTGCCGCCCGCCGGGTGCCGGGAATCGGTACCGCTGCGACACCGAGGGCCTCGGCGCGGTGCCGCAGCCATGCCAGTGCGACCTGCGCCGGCGTCGCATGCTGTTCCTGGGCAACCGACCCGACCGCATCGACCACAGCGAGGTTGGCTTCCAGCGCGCCGTCGGCGAACCGAGGCATGGTGCGGCGGAAGTCGCTCGGCGACGACAGGTCCGCGGCCGAACGGATGGTTCCGGTCAAGAAGCCGCGGCCCAGCGGGGAGTACGGCACAAAGCCCACCCCGAGCTCGGCGGCGGTCGGCACCACCTGGCGCTCGACGTCGCGGCTCCAGATCGACCACTCGCTTTGCACGGCCGCGATCGGATGCACCGCCATCGCGGCGCGCAGCTCGGCGGCGGTCACCTCGCAGAGCCCGAGGTGGCGAGCCTTGCCCGCGCGCACCAGTTCAGCCATCGCGCCGACGGTTTCCTCGATTGGCACGATCAGGTCACGCCGGTGCATGTAGTACAGATCAACGACGTCGGTCTGCAACCGGGCAAGGCTTTCGTCGATGCACTGACGCACGTAGGCAGCGTCGCCGCGGACGGGCCGCTCGCCCGGGGCGCTATCCGCCGGGTTGCTGGCGATGCCGAATTTCGTCGCCAGGGTGACCTCGTCCCGACGGTCGGCGAGCAGCTTGGCAATGAGTCGCTCGCTGCTGCCGCCGCCGTAGACGTCGGCAGTGTCGATAAAAGTCACGTCGAGGTCCAGGCAGCGATTGAGCGTGGCAAGCGATTCGGCGTCGTCGACGTCACCGTAGGCCGATGTCAGCGCCCCCGCGCCGAATCCTATTGCACTGACTGTTAAGTCGTCGCCAAGCTTCGTGGTGCGATCGGCAGTTGCCATCTGGCGGGCTCCTTAGAGGTTTACGGCGAAGACTGTTAGTTGAGGTGAGTCGCGAAGAATCGTTCGATCCGGTCCCAGGCGTCTTTGGCCGACTCGGGCTCTGGCCCGATGCCGGCGACCCGCAGCAAGGGCCGTAGTACCCGGGGGCCGGTTTCGGTGTCGTTGAGGAAGGCGTGGCTGGCCGCAGGATATTCCTTGACGTCGTGGATTACTCCCGCCTCCTCCAGTGCTGCGTCGAGCCGGCCGGCGGCACCGCGAAGCGACGGATCGCGGCCACCGTAGCTGGCCACGATCGGGCAGGCACCGGCCAGCGTTTCGTCGAGCTGGCGGGGAAGCTGACCGTAGTTGACGGCCGCGGCGGCGTAGCCATCGCCGGCGCTGAGCAGCGCGAAGCCACCGCCCATGCAGAACCCGATGACGCCGATCTTGCCGGCGCTGTCGCGAGAACCAGCCAGGTAATCCCGGGCAGCGCAGATGTCGGCGAATGCGCGGCCGTGCCCACGGATCATGGCGGTCATGGTGGAAACCAGGCATCGTGCGGTGCTACCCGCGCTGAACAGGTCGACGGCCAAGGTTAGGTAGCCAAGACCGGCGAGCCGGTCGGCGTGGCCACGCATGACGTCGTCGAGGCCGAAGATCTCGTGGATCATCACCACGGCGGGCCACGGACCGGTGCCGGCAGGTTTGGCCAGGTAGCCGCGCAGCGGTTGGGAGCCGTCGCGGTCGGCGGCTAGGTCGGACAGGTCGATGTCGGTCATGGTTGGGCTTCCTGTTGTGCGGCAGGCAATGTGTAGGGGCCGATGACGGCTGCGCCGAGCAGCGAGAGTCCGTTGCGCAGGGCATCACCCGGTACGTCGTTAACAAGGTGGTGCATCACGATCAGACCGTGCATACCTTTCAGACCGATCGACTATCTGATCTACAACTTCCCTGTCCTCTTATCCTCACCACTCTTTAGAAGCGGAGTCGAATTCTCCGATTGAATCCTCTCCCAAAGGCCGCCTTTCCCCAGCTCTCTTCCCAACTGATCTTCTCTCCTGAGCCACTGCTCAACACTGCTGATCCGATTCGGGTGAATCTCATCGAGCAAAGAATAATCTCGTTTAACGATTCGGAACTTCCAAAGATTCCAGAAGCCCGTGAAATTATTGCGGAAGCTCATGGTGCTTTTGTCATTTGGGTCGGCGTTGTACCCGGCAGGTGTATCTGCCAGTGCATTTCGCCGACCGTCCGCCCAGTAGGTGTCTAAATCCGTGTCGATGTATCGTGCTGGATGTCCAGTGACCTTCTCAAACGCCGCAGCAAGATCCGCATAGGCAACATCATCGATAGCGACTTCGAGATCCATGCCATTCGCGCGCTCGGGATGGTCGAAAAGCCAACGAACATAATAGCCGCAATCCTCAAGAGACACATGCGGCACAGCTCCCTCACCAAGCGGAACTCGCCAAGTTACGACGCCGTCCTCGACGGTAGGTGTCATCATGAGCGTCTCGGGCGAAATGACCATCTCGATGTACGGACCCGAAGTGAAGATCGCTGCTCCCATCCGATCACTATTCACCTGATTCTGAAACAAGATCCACTCGGCCACACGGCCCTTGCCGTCGTAATGGCCGGTGCGGAATCTAGAGTCATATCCTGATTTCTTGAGCCCATAATCTAGGTTTCCGTATACGAAGAACTTAATTCCTTCTTCGATGGCTATCTCGTAACTGCGGATCGCCCAGTAAGTCTCGGTTTTCTCGCCGGTGTTGAACCCGTCGATGTTGATAAACGCTCCGTCACAACCGCTGAATCCTTCCCGCAGGATGGCTTCGTCGGCGAATGAGCCTTCCAGGATGGAGACGTTGTCGAGTGCGAGGAGGTCCATGGCTCGCCGGGAAGCGGCGTCCCGGCTGAGGAACCGAACGGAGTATTTCTTGTCGGCGACTAGGGCACGGATGATGGGGATGCCTTGGGCTCCGGTGCCGCCTATGACGAAGATTTTCGAGGTGGTGTGAGAAGACATTGTTGATCGCTTTCTGCACTGGAGTTTGTGGTGGCGTTTTTGACGCTACGACGATGCGAAGGTTCCCGGCGCTCGGATCAACCGACCGTGCGGCCCCTGCCCAGTGTCGTGCAGACGATGACCACTACTACCGATAGATGAACTCGCCCGTGGGCTCGGATCGCCGAGTGTCGGCTTGGTGGCGCCACTCGCGTGGCGACATGCCGTAGGCGGTTTTGAACATGCGGGTAAAGCTTGAGGGATCGGTGAATCCCCATCCGCGTGCGATCGATGCGATCGGAATGGCATGAAAGGCCGACGCGGCGATGTCGCTGCGGCAGCGTTCGAGGCGCTGTTTTCGGATCCAGTCGGCCAGGGTAATTCCGCTGGCGCCGAGAATGTTGTAGAGGTGACGCTCCGAAATATGATGCGCGGCGGCGACTTGGGCCACGCCAAGATGCGGGTCGTGTAGATGTGCGCGGGCATACTCCAGGATCCGCAGCGGCAGTGTCGCTTTCAATGAATCCTTGCTGAGTTCGGCGGCGTCGAGGTGGGTGGTGATGACTGCGCGCATGAGTTCGATGCTCGGTTCGCTCAACGCCTCCGCGCCGGGCACGGTGAACAGGTCGGGACGCGAGGCGAGCCGGCGGAAGTAGGTGGCAGCTACGTCTGTCACCGGATGACCCGGGCTCAAGGTCAGCGCCGAGACCCGCCGAATCGCGTCGTGGGGCAGTGCCAACCGGTCCAGCGGTATCCGGAAGACCCCACGGATGCCGTCCCGAAACGTCAGCACGGAGGGCCGCGTGGAATCGAAGATAACCAATTCGCCCGGCCGTACGACCGCCTGGCGGCCGCCCTGAGCGACCAGGCTTTCGCCCGCCAACTGAAGCCCGAAAAAGATACTGGGCCTCAGATCGTCACGCGCCAGTTGCGGGGTCCGCTCAGCGGAAACATGATTGGATCGCATCGACAATACGGTCAGCTGCCCGAGATCGGTGATCGCGCCGACCGCCGCCGCGGCGCTCTCGATGGCGAAGTTGATCTCCGCATGGACGAACGTCTGCGCGACCGTGTCACGAATGGCATCGGCCCGATCGCGCGCCGGGAGAGTGCTGGTATCGAAAAGCACCGTCACTGCTGCGCCACCCTATTGGCCACGTGTGGGGCGACTGCCATGTCCTGCCTCCCACCGGGGGCCATGTACACCGAACGCTCTATATCGATATTGCAATATACAACCCTTTTGACTGGTTGTACACCGATCGGTGTGCTAGTAGTAAGAGCGAACCAACGATGGCCACGGCCCAGCCGGCTGGTCGCAGCCGGCGCTGAGGACGCGCTCGGATACAGACTGCCGCGACAACCCTGTTTCGCCGCGACCGAATCTGCTCGCACCGGAGTGGAGCGGCCAACCGCACACGCCGACGTGTCGAAATACACGTTCTAACTACACTTTTCCGGATGAATGAGTTCGTCGAGGAGTACCTGCGCCACATCTACCGCCAGCGGGGTGCCCAGCGAGCAGGCCATCGACACCACCGACGCCTCGCCGCGGAGCCGCCCACCCGATAGCACCTCGGGCGGCCGTTTCAGGCGTCCATTCCGTAACGCCGCTGTCGACGCAGGGCGAAATGTAAAACACTCGGTATGCTTGATGCCGTGAGTGGAACACAGACAGCCACGGCCCGACCGGCTAGTCGCGGCGGTCGCGGAGCGCGCGAGCGGATCCTCACCGCCGCAACGACCCTGTTTCACCGCGGGGGGATCCACGCCACCGGGGTGGAGCGGCTGACCGAACACGCCCACGTATCGAAACGCACGTTCTACCAGCACTTTTCCAGCAAGAACGACCTCGTGGAGGAGTACCTGCGCCGCATCCACCACGCCGGCGGGGCACCCAGGGAGCAGGCCATCGACACCGCCGACGCCTCGCCGCGCAGCCGCTTATTGGCCATCTTCGATAGCGCGCCGGGCAGCCGTTTCCGCGGCTGCCCGTTCCACAACGCCGCTGTCGAGGCGGCGGACGCGATGCCCGGGGTCGAAGACATCGTGCACGAGCACAAACTGGACTTCACTGCCCGTATCATCCAAGCAGCCACCGAAGCCGGCGCCCGAGATCCCTATCGGCTCGGCAACCAGCTCGCCGTGCTCTTCGAGGGCGCCTTAGCCCTGGCGACCTCACTCAACGACACCTCCCCCCTGCTACACGCGCGATCGGCCGCCGAAACGCTCATCGATGCTGCCACCATCGGCTCAGGGAAATGACGAGGCCGAACACCCCCTGATGGCAGTGAGGCAACTTGAACCCTCGGCTCGCTTGACCCCCAGGGAACAGGACAGTGTGAACTAGTGTTCTACTCCGTCCAGGTCAGCGAGGTCTGCCTGTCCCGTCTGTGTCGCGCCGTCCACCCTGTTCGCGTCTGTCTTGGCAAGTTCTTGGCACGCTGCCGAAAGGATGTGCGGTCCCCGTAGCCGCACACGCTTCAAACGTCCACCCCGTTGTGAAGCATAAGAAGAAGGCAGAGCCCCTCGATGAAGGTCGAGTTGAAGACAGCGGATGGAAGAGATGTCATGGTGCTGGTCGACCCCGAAGCGAGTCCCATAGAGATCGCTGACAGTCTCGAAGCAACTGCCAACGCGCCAGCCCAGACACAGGGAGCAGCTAAGCCAGTTCGGTGACGGCTGTGTGGCTGGGCGAGTCGTTCAGGCCAGGTGCAGGGGCGGGGCGGCATGCAGGTTGCCATGAAGGGTGACCTCGCCAACTGGATGGTGCCTGGTGCCATGGTCAAGGGCATCGGGGGGCGCCATGGACCTCGTCAACGGTGCGGGCTTGGTTATCGTGCTGATGGATCACGTGACCAAGTCCGGCGCAGCGAAACTGCTTGGCCTCCTGCGATCTTCCGCTCACCGGACGCTCGGTGATCAGCCGTGTCATCACCGACCTGGCCGTGCTCAACGTCGCCGATGCCGGCTTCGACCTGATCGAACTGGCGCCGGGCGTCGAGTTCGCCGAGGTCGTCGCGAAGAGGATGCGCCGGTGTTCGACCGGCGCCAGAGGCGCAGGGCGGCCGCCCTCGCCCGTGAGCGCGTGGCAAGCTCGGTATAGTCGCCTGCACCGAAGGAGCCCGCTCGCATGTCGCAGTCACCATTGTCAGACGCCGCCAAGAAAATGCTGGCCAAGGCCAACCCGGCTGTGATCAGCACCGTCAGATCCGACGGGCAGCCGGTCTCGGCTGCGACGTGGTATCTGCTGCGCGGCGACCAAGTTCTCGTCAACATGGACCATGGCCGTAAACGCTTGGAGCACATGAGGAAAGATCCACGCGTCTCCCTCACCGTCCTCGACGAGAGTGACTGGTACACCCACGTCACGGTCATCGGCCGGGTCACAGAAGTCTACGACGACGACGGCCTCGCCGACATCGACGCCCTGTCCCGGCAGTACACGGGTGAACCGTATCCCGTCCGCGACCGTCCGCGGGTCAGCGCGCTGATCGAAGTCGACCGGGTACACGCCTGGGGAGCGCAGAAGAACAACAGCCAGTCGAGCGGCCGATAGCCTCGGCGCCGCGCCGCGGCCAGTTCAGCCCGTGTCCGCAAGCGTGACCCCAGGCCGCGTTTGCGGGGTTCGTGCCGTGTTGCGTCGGATCGGTGCGCCTGCGCACTGGGGCCCAGTCACTGACGACGAGCTCCATCAACGGCCAAGCCTCGGCAGCCATCAGCTCCGGGGAGCGCCGGACATCCCCTGGCCAACCAGTCCACAACGACGCCGACTAGCGCACCCGCCGAAAACGGCGCAGCCACGTCGAGCGGAGCTTCCAGCGGATCGTCGCGGTGCGTGCGCGAATGCGCGTCGGGCAGCGCCCGGTTCACGTGAATCGTGATGGTCATCCGGCGCATCAGATAGCCCATGACGCGCGCGCTGCCGTCAGGCCCCAGAAGGGCGGTGTACAGCCGGCGGTGTTCCAGGACGTGCTCGAACAAGGCCACCAGCGGATTGCCTGTGCGAGGACCGTCGATCAATGCGAAAACCGGAGTCTCGGCCAACAGGGCCTCAAACATTTCGGTACATGCGGATTCCGCCAGTTCGTGCAGGTCGGCGTAATGATCGTAGAACGTCGACCGGCTCACTCCAGCTCTCCGCGTCACGTCGGCGATCGACACGGCGTTCAGATCCTGCTGCTCGATGAGCGCCAGCAACGACGCCTTCAGCGACTGCTGGGACCTGACTACCCGTGGATTACGGATAACCGAATCCCAATAAGGCGCATACCTTTTCGTTTATCCTTGTGCGCCAGATACTTTGACCGCTCGTTAGTCCTATGGGACGAGGGTGATTCCGGTCAGTTCTCAGGCATTGGCGGTGAATAAACGGCGACAAGAGAACCGCGGTACGCCTGGGCATGAAGCTCTGTGGCCAGCGTGTTCAGTGCCAGTTCGTGGATGATCTACATTATCCATGATCCGAACAACTGCCCCTCTTCCCGGACCGAGTAGATGGCCCATCCCTGTCAATCGTGTTGCCACACAGCGTATTTCATACGCGATGGCAGATCTTACGTCAACTAAAACGCGGATTGTCATTTCCCCCCAATGTAGTTCGATATTGTCCGTTGTCCGGTTCAGTACAGTTGGCAGATTTCGCAGTTTTCTTGGCAGTCTACGGATTGACCTCCTGATCTCAGCGCAGTTGGCATCTTCGTCATCAACCTCCCATTCAGGGCACCTTAGCCGGCTTGGCTCTTGGTCGTTCGGGCCCGGGCTGGTTCCGTCGGCGGTGGTTGTGCAGCGTCAAAGTACGGAAGTACCAACAATTTTGAGAAGCCAGAAGGGACCGGGGTCTCAAGGAGCTGGCATCTCGACACGTCGTACATGCCAGATCCGCTGAGACCGGACATCCGTGTCCGTGTCTGAGATGGCCTACCTGGTGCCGTCGGCGTGAGCCCGGCTCAACGCCACTTGATGCCGCACCCGATCGACGGCCGCTGGTCGGGGTCGACCGGCCGCGCGGCGAGCACGGCGTCGACCGCCGCCCGGACGTCAGCGGCCGTCACCGGTAGGTCGTTTCGGGGGCGGGAGTCGTCGAGCTGGCCGCGGTAGACGAGTCGACGCTCGCCGTCGAAGACGAACGTGTCGGGCGTGCAGGCCGCGGAGAAAGCGCGGGCGACGTCCTGGGTCTGGTCGTAGAGGTACGGAAACGTCCAGCCGTGGCGGCGGGCCTCGGCGACCATCTGATCGGGTCCGTCCTGCGGGTAGGCGACGACGTCATTGCTGGAGATGCCGACCATCGCGACGCCCTGATCGGTAAGGTCCCGACCGAGCGCGGCGAGCCCGGCGGCGACGTGCTGGACGTACGGGCAGTGGTTACAGATGAAGGTGACGACAAGCGCGGGACCCGAGAGGTCGTCGAGGCTGACCGTGGCGCCGGTGGCTGGCTCGGGCAGCGTGAACGGCGGCGCGGGGGTGCCGAGGGCGAGCATGGTGGACTCGGTGGCCATGCCCGCCAGGGTAGGCCCCCAACGCCGCCACTCGGGCACGATCGCCGAGTGCGGGTGCAGTGGGCGCTGGCTGAAGTCTCGTCCGCGACAAGTGTCCGATCGCGACTTCTGCTGGTGCCCTGAGTATTCCGCCCTATTCGTCGAATTTGAATCGACTGGGTCAAAGACTCCGTAGTAGTCGGAGCCCGCCCAAAGCTGGCGCCAAACGAAGCGGCTGAGCACACCGACAGACAACGCCAACGCGCGATGCCGGGCGGCGGACCGCACGATGCTGGCTCGCGGCCCATTACGGAGCGATCGGGATGCGCGGCACGCTCGATCTGCAGAGCGCTCGGCCATGACACATTTGTTGCCGCCCGCGCCGACGGCCGCCGCCGGCGGCGATGAGCCGCGCCTTCACCAACCCGGACCCATCCGGGAACCACTCAGAGCAGTGCTCAACCCACCAATCGTTATCAAGTAGTACCGTTCACCGTTGTCAAGAACACCGTGAATTTCACGTAGGCGTCGGCGGCATTACTGCACCATTGGTCTTCACGCGCCGCGTCGTGGGGGACATCGCGGCGCGCTGATCGGTTGGGCACGGCCGCAATGGGGAGGAACACATGCGCGAACCAACGGCCGCGCTTGGTGTCGCGGTGATCTGCGTGCTGGTCGCCGGGTGCGGCAGCACAAGAGGTCTTGCCGGTTCGACGACGACCACCCGATCGATGATTCCGCGTCCTCTTGTTGAGCGTGAGCTGGCTGAGTTGCTGCTCAGCCCCGACCGGGTGAACGTCGCCATGGCCTGACTTCCG
>Ga0207708_10000631_pt1 | contig 27030 bp, 29 predicted proteins | sample KBSK5101metaG_FD_184340 | JGI IMG/M metagenome (GOLD analysis project Ga0207708, IMG submission 184340) | Corn, switchgrass and miscanthus rhizosphere microbial communities from Kellogg Biological Station, Michigan, USA - KBS K5-10-1 metaG... | ecosystem: Host-associated > Plants > Roots >... | reverse complement strand
TGACGCGCTCAACACGGCGCCCCCCAAGGACCGCGGCGAGGCCTCGGGCGTGATCCAGACGCTGCGCCAGGTCGGCGGCTCGGTCGGGCTGGCGATCATGGGGACGATCGTCGCCAGCGTGCAGCAGGACCACGTGAACTCGTTCATCGCCGCCAACCCGGCCGACGCCACGCAGGTCGAGCAGGTGCTCAAGGCGCCGACCGCGGCCACCAGCGCCAACACCTCCCCGGGGGTGCTCAACGCGGTGCACGACGCGGTCACGGCGGCCACGAGCACGAGCTACTGGGTCGCCGGCGCAGTGCTGATGGGCGCCGCGCTGGCGGCCTTCGCCCTCCTTCGCCACATTCAGGCCAGCGACGCTCCAGCGCCTGTGCACTCCGCGAGCATGCCCGCTCCGCGCGGCGCACACGCGAGCGTGTCACAGGCGTAACGAACGCTCCCTTTGCGCCGCTGACGGGTTGTGCCGGGTGTGCGTCGCGCCTTGCTCCTCGCCCTCACCGGCGTGCTTCTCGCTGCCCCGGCCGCCCAGGCGGGGACCGTGAGCCTGGCCAACTCCACGGTCACGGTTCGGGGAGGGAACGGCCCGAATGCGTTGTCGGTCGACCGCGGCGGCGGCCTCGTGCGCGTGCACGACGGCGCCGGCGGCTTGGCCGCGACCGGTGGCGGCTGCCTCGGCCTGGGCGGGTTCGACGTCACCTGCCCGGACAACAACGTCAACGCCATCCAGGTCAACGGCGAGGGCGGCAACGACCGGCTGACGCTGAACACGCCGGGGCACGCGTCGGGCGGCGAGGGCAACGACACCGTGACCGGCAGCGGGGGCGCCGACGAGCTGACGGGCGGCAACGGCAACGATGCCCTGGCCGGGGGCGCGGGGCCCGACAAGGTCAACGGCGACAACGGCAACGACACCCTGGACGGCGGCAGCGAGGACGACGTCCTGCGCGGCGGCAACGGCAACGACAGCGTGCTCGGCGGCGGCGAGACCGATCGCCTCGAGGGCGACGCCGGCGCCGACACCCTCGACGGCGGCCTCGGCCCCGACGTCTACGACGGCGGGTCGGGCAGCGACACCGCCGACTACTCGTCCCGCGGCAACCCGGTGTTCGTCGACCTCGACGGGAACCCCGACGACGGCGAGGTCGACGAGGGCGACAACGTCCAGAACGACATCGAGACGGTGATCGGCGGCATGAGCGACGACCGCCTGACGGCGATCATCGGCAAGGCTCGCACGCTCATCGGCGGGCCGGGCAACGACAGCCTGAACGGGGGCCGCGGCGCCGACAGCCTGAGCGGCGGCGACGGTGACGACACGCTGGCGGGCGGGATCTCCAACGACTCGCTCGACGGCGGCGATGGGAACGACACCGCCGACTACTCGTACAGCTTCGACGCCGTCGACGTGAACCTGACGTCGGGGGCCTCGCGGATCGTGCGCGGCCACGAGGGACCGCGGCGCAAGATCGAGTCCGACGGGCTGCGCTCGATCGAGAACGTGACCGGCTCGGCCAAGCCGGACACGCTCACGGGCGACGCGGGGCCGAACGTGCTGCAGGGTGGGTCGGGAAGCGACACGCTCTCGGGCGGCGGGGGCGCGGACGTGATGAGCGGCGGCGCGGGGCGCGACCTCGTGACCTACGCCTCGCGCGGGACGCGGATCTTCGTGTCGCTGGACGGCCAGCCCAACGACGGCGGGTTCGGCGAGGGCGACAACGTGATGCCGTCGACCGAGGCGGTCGTCGGCGGTCGCGGCCGCGACACGCTCGTGGGCAACGACCGGCCCAACGTGCTCGTGGGCGGCGCCGGCGCCGACCGGATCCTCGGGCTCGGCGGCGGCGACCTCATCGTCGGCGGGCAGGGCAAGGACAGCATCGATGCGGGAGCGGGCGCGGACCGGGTCGCGGTGCGCGACGGGACAACCGACCAGGTGCGCTGCGGCGACGGCGGCGACGCGGCCGACGCCGACAAGAGCGACCGGTTGCAGGCCTGTGAGTCCAAGCGGGCGGTGAAGGTGACGGTGCCTTGAGGGCCGGGCTCCTCGCCCTCGCGCTGCTCGCGCTCCTTGCCGCACCCGCCGGCGCGGCCACGATCGACACGACCGGCCTGCTGTCGCGCGCGGCCGGCGGCGGCATGCCGAACGGGCCCTCGCGCGACCCGGCGTTCTCGCAGGACCGCCAGATCGGGTCGCTCGTGGCCTTCGCTTCCGACGCCTCCGACCTCGTCGGCGGCGACGGCAACGGCAACGTCACCGACATCTTCGTGGTCCGCCGCGCCAACGCCGGCTCGGACGGGCTGCGCGGCCTGCCCTGGGCGACGAGCGCCCCCCAGCTCGTCACGCGCGGGGTTGGCGGGGCGCCTGCGAACGGTCCCTCGACCCTGCCCAGTGTCGACGGCGACCAGGATCACGACGGGCTCAGCGGGCGGCCGCGGCCGCACTGCGTGGCCTACGTCTCGGCCGCGTCCAACCTCGTCTCCGGCGACACCAACAACCAGCCCGACGCGTTCGTGACCGACCTGAGCTCGGGGACGACGACGCGCGTGTCCGTCGACGCACTGGGCCGGCAGGCCAATGGCGCGACGTACGACGTGCGGGTCGACGGCGGCTGCAAGCGGGTGGCCTTCACGTCCGACGCGTCGAACCTCGCGCTGACCAAGCGCACTTGGCAGCGCGCGGGCGCGCCGCCGGAGTGGAAGCCGGTCGTGACCACCGCGCCCGACCCGGGCGTCAAGCAGGTCTACGTGCGGGTGCTGCGGGCGGCGAAGAACGGTGCGCCCTCGACCAAGGACGAGGCGCTGGCCGGGGCCACCTTCCTCGCCTCGGCCAACGACCAGCACGTGCCGGCCAACGGGCCGTCCTACGACGTCTCGCTCACCCAGTCCGACGGCTGCCCGGTCGAGTGCAAGGGCCCGGGCGGCGCGGCGATCGCGTCGGGCGTGGGGGTCGCGTTCACGTCGGAGGCGGCGAACCTGTCGGCCGCCGACACCAACGGCGTCGCCGACGTGTACCGGCGGCTGTTCATCGCCGGGCGGGCCAAGGCAGGAGCGAAGCGGCCGAAGAAGGCGCCGCCGACGCCGTGGGGACCGCCGGCGATCACCGGCCACCTGGTCTCGGCCACGCCGGGCGGCGGGGCGGGCGATGGGCCGTCGGGCGAGCCGTCGATCGACGCCCGCGGCCGCTACGTCGCCTTCACCACGGCCGCCGACAACGTCCTCCCCTGCCAGGCGCTGCCGGCCGGGCAGGTGTGCGACACCAACGGGACCTCGGACGTGGTCTGGCGCGACTACGGCGGGCGCAAGCCGCGGACGCTGTGGGCGTCGGCGTCGGGCACGATCGGCCAGCCCGGCAACGGGGCGTCGTCGAACCCGTCGATCACGCGCTACGGCTCGATCTTCTTCCAGTCCGACGCGACCAACCTGCAGCCGCGGCCGGTCGGGACGCGGGGCTTGGAGGACCGCAACGGGACCGGCGACGTCTTCTACTGGTCCGAGCAGTTCAAGTACGTGACGCTGTACTCGCAGGACTCGGGCAACGCGGTGCACGGCAACCCGGTGTCCGCGTCGGCGACGCGGCCGGGGGTGGTGACCGCGCCGGCGCTGAACCCGGCGACGTCGGCCTACAACAACTACGTGGCGTTCGAGAGCGGCGACCCGCTGCTCGACCTGTCGGTGGGCGGGGCGATGTTCGGGTCGGACCGGGACGGGGCGGCGAGGGCGGCGGGGTCGAACCCGGCGTTGCATCAGGTGTATCTGCGGTACGTGGGGCCGCGGTAGGGCGCGTGGTGCACGAACTGCGCGAATAAGGGGGGTGCGCCGGCGGGGTGTTCGACGTTAGGGGTAATTATTCCCCCTAAGGTCGAACACCCCCTCGATGCGCGAATCGCTTCGCTCGCTTCGCGGCAGCACGGCGTCGTGACGCACACACAACTCCGCAGGCTCGGGGTCACGCGCGAGGGAATCCGGTGGCGCAGCCGCACCGGCCGCCTCCACCCGCTGCACCGCGGCGTCTACGCCGTCGGGCACCGCAACCTCACCGATGCCGGCCTCTTCGTCGCCGCCGTTCTCGCGGTCGGGAAGGACGCGGCGCTGAGCCACCTCAGCGCCGCCCAGCATTACGGCCTGCGGCCCTTCAACCGCAACAACGGAACCTGGGTCGACGTCAGCACGACCCGCCACGTCAGGCCAAGGACGCGGATCCGGCTCCACACGGTCCGGCACCTCGACGCCACCACCCGCGACCGGATCCCGGTCACCACGCCGGCGCGGACGCTCCTCGACCTCGGCGACGTCCTCACCCCGCGCCAGCACGCGCGCGCCGTGCACGAGGCCGAGGTCCAGCGCCTCGTCACGCTCGACGTCGTGCACGCCGAGATCGCGCGCAGCCCCGGCCGCGGCGCCGCCGCCCGCCTGCACGCCATCATCGCCGACGGCCCCGCCCCCACCCGCAGCGAGCTCGAGGACGCGATGCTCGCGTTGCTCAAGCGCCACGGCCTGCCGCGGCCGGAGGTCAATGCCCGGATCGGTGCCGACGAGGTCGACGTGTATTTCCCGGGGAGCGCGCTCGTCGTCGAGCTCGACGGCTGGCGCTACCACGGCACGCGGGTCCGACACCGGCTCGACGCCGCCAAGCAGGCGCGGCTGGAGGCCGCCGGCCTGCGCGTCCTGAGGGCCGACTGGGAGCAGGTCACCGCGAGCGAGACCCAGACCGCCGACCGGCTGCGACAAGCACTCGGCTGACACCAGGTCGCGAGCTCAGGAGACTGGCTACCAGGCCCAGCGCGATGCCTACTGCCCCGCTCATACCTGACGGATCGCGATACTGGGCCGGGGATGACTCGGCGCAAGAGCTTCATCGGGGTCGCCGTGGCGGTCGTGCTCGTGGCCGCGGGCGTCGCGGCAGCGGTCGTGCTGACCGACCAGAAGAGCGCGACCAAGCGCACGAAGACGACCGCCGCCAAGCCATCGTCGAACGCCGCCGAGCTCCCCGCCGATGCCCAGCCGCTCCCGCGCTCGCACGCCAAGGCGGTCGAGCCCAAGACGGGCGTCGTCCCCTCCGACGACGAGCCCACGAACAAGCAGAGCCCCGAGTACCTCGCGGCGCACCCGCCCAAGTCGCGCGCCCCCACCGACGCCGAGATCCGCCAGGAGCTCGCCCGCTACCAGGCCTTCAAGCGCAGCATCGACCCGCGCCGGTTCGAGAACCGGCTCCTGCCCGACAACGTCCTCACCCAGGTCACCGGCTGGCAGACCAGCGTGGCCTCGGTGTTCACCGACTTCGGGCTGCCGATCGCCTGCCAGGTCAACGGCGGAATCCTGCACCGCGACGACCTCGGCGTGGCCAACAAGACGCTGCCGTGCGGGACCATGGTCACCTTCCGGTACAACGGCAAGGGCATCCGCGTCCCGGTGATCGACCGCGGCCCCTACATCGAGGGGCGCGAGTGGGACCTCACCGGCGCGACCGCCGTCGCCCTCGACTTCCCCGGGCTCGGCGACATCGACTGGAAGATCGGCTGAGCCGCGCTCAGCAGCAGCGCGTCGGGTGCGCGCCGTTGATCGCCGCGCGGTAGAAGTCGCTGCTGTCCTTGAGGTACAGGTTCCACGTGGCCTTGTGGGTGATCGGGTCGACCGTGCTCACGAGGTAGTTGACCTCGTCGGGCTTGATCCCCGACTTGCGTCGCAGGGTGCGGACCATCTTCGCGGGCCCGGTGGTGGAGATCTTCGACACCGGCAGCGCCTCCTTGAGCACGAGCGCGTTGGGCGGGATCGGGCTGGTGTCGCGCGAGTACAGCTTGCCGCCGGGGATGATGTAGAGGTCGATCGTCTTGCCGTCGGCGTCGATCTCGGCGTTGATGCGGCCGGGCGCCAGCCGGAAGTTCATGACCTTCGTGCCCGGCCCGCCGCCCTCTCTGCGGATGATGGCCAGGCCCTTGGCGAGCTCGCTCGGCAGCAGCATCGACTTCGGGTCGCTGGCCGTGCGCTCCGGCGGGGGGCCGCTGCTGTCGTCGATGACGACGCCGGCGCTGTCCTTCGTGCCGCTCCCGCCGCCGACGTTCGGCCCCACGCTGTGCATCAGCGTGTAGCCGCCGAAGACGCCGAGCGCCGCCGCGAGCAGCGGGACGATCAGTCGCGGAGCGGTCACAGCTCGCTCAGGATCTTGGCCTTGGCGGCGGCGAACTCGGCGTCGCTGAGCGCGCCCTCGTCGTGCAGCTTCTTGAGCTTCTCGAGCTGGCCGAGCCCATCCCCGTGCTGCGGCTTGGGCTGCACGCCGCCGCCGGGCTCGTGCACGCCGATCCCCGTCGGCATGGACGGCTTGGGCGGCGCGGGGGCCGAGACCCAGCCGAGCGGCGAGCTCGGCTCGCCCGGCGGCGTGTAGCCGAAGCCGGGGCCGCCCGCCGGCGCGGGTGGTGGCGTGAGACGCATCGACGGGCCCTTGGTGCGCGGACCGCGCCGCAACGAGGCCAGCAGCGGGACGGCGCCCATGGGGATGAAGACCGCGGCGACGATGATCCCGCCGGTCTTGGCGCCCGGCCCCGGGTTGCCGTGGACCACGGCGATGATCCCGACGATCGCGGTGCCGAGGAACAGCGCCGACCAGGCCAGGATCCCGAACGACACACGCGGGCCTTGGTAATCGCCCTCGGCGACGTCGGGCGGCGTGCCGCGCGTGGCGTAGATGCCGACCGCGATCAGCCCGAGAATGATCCCGCCGAACAACCCGGCGAAGTAGATCCCGGTCCCCGACGGGCACTGCCGCGCGGACACGTACGGGCCGCCCGACGCGCACGTCCCGATCTGCAGGAACTGGTAGATCGAGTACTCGAAGGCCGCCCAGGCAAAGAAGAACAGGCCGACTCCGAGGAACGAACGCACGTAGAACCTCATCGCACGAGCGACCCTAATTCACCCGGCGCCCCCCTTCAGTGTCCGTCTGGTGTCGTTTCCGTCTCAACCCGTGCGGGGTCAGCTGCCGACCTTGAGGTACAGCTTGTCGCTCTGCGGGCGGTTGTCGCTCTGGAACCGCGCGCGGATCGAGTAGGCGCCGTTCTCGGGCACCGGGATCTCGCCCGAGAACTTGCCGCCGGGCTGACCGACGATCTTCTGCTCGCCCGAGACGTCCTGGAAGTTGCCGTTCGTCTCGCAGCGCTTGAGCTTGACCTTGACCTTCCAGCGACCGTCCGGTGCCGGGCTCACGGTGCCCGCGTAGGGCACGCGTGCGGGCGCCTTGGCGTAGAGCTGGAACGGCTCCTGCTTGCCGCACGCGGTCATGTTCACGTTGCGGCCGCTACCGGAGATCGACAGCGTCACCTTGCGGTCCGTTCCGCCGCCCCCGCAGCCGGCGATCAGGACCGCCGCGCCCGCCAGTCCGACCCCGAGCTTGCGCATGGCGGCGAGCCTATAGGCTCGCCCACCGCTTGCCGCTCGCGCGTTCACACGAGGCGCTGTACGCGTCGTTCGACCGCTTCCCGTCGCGGAAGGGCAGCGCGGTGCACATCGATCGCTTCGCCCGGGCCCTGTTCGCGCGCGCCCGCGGCGGGCTGCTCTACGTGCTCGGTGGCGACGGGCTGCCGCCGTACCAGCGCGAGGGCGAGGTCGAGATCGTCCGCTACTCGCGCGCCACGCCCAACTACCTCGAGCGGGCGCTCGCGTTCAGCGCGCGGCTCGAGGCGCTGCTCGACCAGGACGGCGCCGCGCTGCGGCTCGCGCACTTCCGCGACCCCTGGAGCGGCATGGCCGTCATCCAGCGCGACGTCGCCACGGTCTACGAGGTCAACGGGCTGCCGTCGGTGGAGCTCCCCTACCTGCACCCGGGGATCCCGAGGGGGACGCTCGAGCGCATCGCCGAGGTCGAGCAGCGCTGCCTGGACGCGGCCGACGCCATCGTCGTGCCGTCGCCGGTGATCGCGGCGGCGCTGGGGCGCCGCCGGGTGGCGCCGGCCCGCATCCACGTGACCCCCAACGGGGCCGACCTGCCGGCCCCGACGCCGCGCGCCGAGGGCGCCCCGGCGCGCTACCTCCTGTACTTCGGCGCGCTCCAGCCCTGGCAGGGCCTCGATACCGCTCTGCGCGCGCTGGCGCGGCTGAACGACGACCTCGAGGACCTGGCGCTCGTCGTGTGCGCCTCGGTGCACCGGCGCAAGGCCAAGCCGTACCGCAGGCTCGCCGCACGGCTGGGGGTCGAGGAGCGCGTGCACTGGCACTTCGCGCTCCCCGAGTCCGAGCTCGCGCCCTGGCGCGAGCACGCCGTCGCGTCCCTGGCGCCGCTGCGCGACTGCTCGCGCAACGTCGCCCAGGGGTGCGCGCCGCTGAAGGTGCTCGAGTCGATGGCGTCGGGCGTGCCGGTCGTGGCCTCCGACCTGCCGGTCGTGCGGCAGCTGATGGAGGATGGCGAGCAGGGCCTGCTCGTGGCCGCCGACCGACCCGGCGAGATCGCGCGCGCAGTGCGCATGCTGCTCGACTTCCCCGACCGCGCGGCGACCATGGGCGCGGCCGGTCGGACGCGCGTGGCGCAGCGGTTCTCGTGGGACGCGTCGGTCGCGGCGCTGGGGGACGTGTACGCGTCCCTGGAACCTGGTTGGATTGGCGCCAGCGTGCCGGAAGGGAGCCTCACATAGCGGGAATCCGCCGCAGCTTCCGCGACCTCGAGGCCGAGCAGCAGCAGCTGCTGCAGACCAAGCAGATCGACGCCGAGCGCACCGCGGGCGACTGGGTGCGCCTGCTCGCTCCGCTGGCCGCCTACGACGCCGAGGCCGACAAGCTCCGCAGCCGGCTCGGTGGGTGGATGCTCGGCATCGGGATCGGCGGGTTCATCCTCGCGATCATCGCCGTCGCGATCAACCCGATCGCGGGCGCGGCGATCGCGGTGGCGGTGATCATCGCGGAGCTCGTCCTCTTGCCGAACTACCGGTTCACGAAGAAGCTGGATGTCAACCGCACGCCGTTGGAGTTCATCACCGGGGTCGCGCCGATCCTGCGCGAGGACTGCAGCGACGACGGCTCGCTCCACCTCCGGCTCGACATGCGCGGCGCGATCATGAACGAGAAGGAGACGGGCAAGAGCCAGCCCTACTCGCGCGGCCGCTACTACCGCATCATCGACACCTACTACATGGACCCGTGGTGCGCCGGCGGCGCGGCGTTCGTCGACGGCACGCAGGTGCAGTGGATCGCCACCGACTACGTGCGCTCGCAGCGCAAGACGAAGCGCAACCCGCGGGGCAAGGTCAAGACGAAGACGAAGAACAAGAAGAAGACGAACCTCGACGTCATCGTCACCTTCACCGACAAGCTCTACGACACGGCCGAGGGCACGAGCGGGCCCGACCGCCAGCTCAAGAAGGCGAAGGTCAAGGACGGCGGTCCGGACTCCAAGACCGTGGTCCGCACGAGGCGGACGATCAAGTCGCCGTCGGCGCAGACAGCGCTCGACCCCCGGCACCTCGTCGACATGATCGCCGCCTCCTACGAGCGCGTGAAGCCGACGCGGCGAAAGAAGCTCGCCGGATGACCACGCTCGACATGTGCGCCTGCAAGCGCGGGTTCTTCACCCTTCGCGATTGCGGGAACCCGGCCACGACCTCTTGCCAGCTCTGCACGCGGCGGGTGTGCGACCAGCACCTGGCGCCGCGGGTGGACACGCGCGTGTGCGTCGAGTGCTCGGCCAAGCAGGAGGAGGGGCAGACGCCGGGCGCGCAGCCGGGTCAGCAGGCCGCGGCGGGCGCGGCGGGTGCGGCCGCTGCGCAGCCACACTCGCCGGCGCAGCAACAGGCCGCGGCGCGTGCGGCGCTCGGGCAGCCCGACGTCGCGGACGAGGACGCGGTCCTCTCGCGCGAGTACCCCTACCGCTACCGCCGCCGCTACTACAGCGACTGGGGCTACTACCCCTGGTGGTGGGGCACGTACGACCCGTACTACAACGACTACGGGTATCGCTACTTCGACGACGACGATGACGACGACGGGGGCGGTTTCGGGGACTCCTAGCCCGCGGCCGTTGTGGCTGACGGAGACGTATCCGCCCTCGCGCGGAGGGATGGCCGAGTCGTGCGACCGGATCGTGCGGTCGCTGCGCGCTGCCGGGATCACGGTGGACGTCGCGCATCTGGTGCGGCGGCTCGGTGCGAGCGCGCGCTTCGAGGAGCAGGAGGGCGGGCGGTACTGGGCGTGGCCGATCGAGGACGACCCGGCGCACGCGTTGAACCTCGCGTGGAACGCGGTGTCGCGGGTGGGGCGCGAGCGGCGCTCGTCGCTGCTCGGCGGTGAGGTGGCGCCGCTCACCCACGTGGTCGCCTTCGGCGGATATCTGCCGCTGCTCGCGGGCCCGATCTTCGCGGCCTGGCTCGGGGTCCCGCTCGTCACGCTCATCCGGGGCAACGACTTCGACGCGAACCTGTTCACGCCGCGGCGGCGCGACGTGCTCGGGGAGGCGCTCGCGCGTGCCGCTCTGGTGTGCGCGGTCTCGCAGGACAAGGTGGAGCGGATCGCGGCGCTGCACCCGGGCCGGCGGGTGGTGCGGGTGCCCAACGGGATCGATCTGGAGCGCTTCGCGCCGCTGCCCTCCGACCGTGTGCGGGCCGAGGCGTGGCGGGCGGCGAACGTGGCGTCCGGGCGACGCGTGCTCGGGCTGTTCGGGCAGCTCAAGCGCAAGAAGGGCGGGGCCTTCTTCCTCGACGCGCTGCGCCGGTCCGGGCGTGCGGGCGACGTCCATGTCCTCCTGTCCGGCTGGATCGACCCCGACATGGAGGCGTGGCTGGCCGACCACGGCGAGGGGATCTCGGTCTCGGTGCAGCCGTTCGCGGACCGCTACGAGCTCATCCACCGCTACCTGGCCTGCGACGTGATCGTGCTGCCGAGCTTCTACGACGGCATGCCCAACGTGATGGTCGAGGCGGCCGCGCTGGGCGTTCCCCTGATGGCCTCGCGGGTGGGTGGGATGGCCGACTGGCTCGAGGACGACCGCACGGCGCTGCTGTTCGAGCCCGGCGACGACAGCGGCTGCAGCTGGGCGATCGAGCGGGCAGTGGCGTGGCCGGCGTCGCGTCTGGAATCGCTCGGGGCGGCGGCACGAGAGCTGGCCGAGCGCGAGCTCGACCAGCGCGTCGAGGCCGCGCGCTACGCGGAGCTCTTGGCCGAAACGCTGCCGACGAGCGCGCCGACGCCGCTGCGCCGGGCGGCGCCGTGATCCTCTACTACGCCATCGGCGGCGGGCTCGGGCATCTCGTGAGGGCTCGCGCGGTGCTGCACACGCTGGGCGTCAGCGACCGGGCGGCGGTCGTCACCGCGTCGCGCTTCGCGGCCGACCGGCGGGTCGTGGACGACGTGCCCGTGATCCGCGTGCCGGAGGCGCTGGACGGCGACCGCGCCGCGCTGTGGCGCTGGCTGGCCGACCTGGTCGCGGGGCTGCGGCCCGAGCGGCTCGTGGTCGACGCGTTCCCCGCCGGCGTCCTGGGCGAGCTTCGCGACCCCGGCGTGCCCATCGACCACGTGGCGCGGCTCGTGCGGTGGAGCCGGTATGCGCGGCGGCTGGACCGGCCGCTACCACGGATCGACACATCGTTCGTGGTCGAGCCGCTCCGCGGCGACCAGCGCTCGGCCCTCGTGGCCGCGAGCGCGCGGATGGTCCCGCTCGCGCTCGTCGATCCACCCGCGCCGGCGCGCGGCGACGCGGCGGGGGCGGCTCTGGTCGTGCATGCCGGGCCGGAGCACGAAGTGCGCGCGCTGTGCGCGCTGGCTGCGAGCACCGGGTACCCGGTGCGTGTGGCCCGGCCGGGCGGCGAGGACCTCGACGTTCATCCGGCCTCGGCGCTGTTCGGGTCCGCGGCCGCGGTCGTCACCGGCGCCGGGTTCAACGCGATGCGACAGGCCGAGCCGTACCGCGAGCGCCACCGCTACCACCCCTTCCCGCGCCCGCTCGACGATCAGGTCGCGCGGGCGGAGCTGGCGCGGCGCGTGCGCTTGCTCGACGATCAGCGCGCCGACGGCTCCGCGTGGGCGACCGCCTCGGCGTCGCCGGAGCGGTGGCTCCAGGCCATCCAGCCGTACAGCCAGCCGCCCGCGACCTCGGTCGCCACGTACCGGCCGGTGACCGAGCCGTTGACGCGGCCGTCGCCGTCGTAGGCGGGCAGCTCGAGCGGGTCGACCGCGCACGGCCACACCGCCTGGCCCTCGGCCAGCAGCGCCCGCACCATCCCGCCGCCGCGGGCGTTGAGGAAGCTCCACAGCAGGTAGGAGTAGTGGACGTCGTGGCGGTCGCCCTGGTCGGAGCCGGGGTCGCCGTAGTGCAGCCACTTCGCACCGGCGTTCGAGCCCATGCGCGTGTCCTGCGGCCGCTTGTAGTGCAGGGCGGGCGGGATCGACTCGACCACGACCGCGTAGGAGCCCGCGCTCTCGTCCACCTTGGCCGCGTCGCCGCGCCCGCCGCCGCTGGACGACGGCCGTCCGGGGTCGGCCGCGAGATCGGCGACCGCGACATGCCCGTACTTGACGTTCTGGGCGTCGACGAACCCGTTGCCACCGCGCGCGAAGGCCAAGTCGCCCGCGTCGGAGCCCACGCGCTCGTGGAAATCGAGCCGCACGCAGCCGTCCTGCCCGCGGCCGTCGCGGTAGGCCAGCCGGTCGGCGGACAACGTGAAGCCGGTCGGGGTGCCGTCGGCAAAGCGCAGGTCGATCTCGGCCCGGGCCGGCGGGACGTACACGTCGGCGTGGCGCTGGCCGTCCGCGTTGACCCTGGGCCCGAACAGGCGCATGAACCGAGGCTACGCCTCGATGCCACCCGACGAAACGCAGTCGATGACGATCACCACCTTCCGTTCGTTCCAGCGCAACGCGACGCTCTCCTCCCACCACTCGACCGCGTCGGGTGGCTCGAGCCCCTCCCGCTCGATGAGGTCCCGCACCGCGCGCTCCGCGGCCAGCAGCTGCTCGATGGTTGCCACACAAGGCAATGTCCCGCGGGGCGTGTGACGGAACAACCGCGGTTTGCGCCGACTCTGTGGACGGGGGTAGGAAGATTTCCCACATGCCCTCCGACAAGCTCAAGCGCTACCGGGCCAAGCGCGACTTCCGCAAGACGAGCGAGCCGGAGGGCGCCAAGCGCGGCCGCAAGCACGAGCCGATCTTCGTCATCCAGAAGCACCGCGCCTCGACGCTCCACTACGACTTTCGCCTCGAGGTCGACGGCGTCCTGAAGTCCTGGGCCGTGCCCAAGGGCCCGTCCACCGACCCGCGCGAGAAGCGCCTGGCGGTCGAGGTCGAGGACCACCCCCTCGACTACGCCGACTTCGAGGGCGGGATCGGCGAGGGCAACTACGGCGCCGGCGCCGTCATCGTCTGGGACACCGGGCCGTACACGAGCGAGGAGCCGATGGAGGAGGCGCTCGAGCACGGGCACGTCAACGTCGCCCTGCACGGCCACAAGCTCCACGGCGGCTACCTCCTGCAGCGCACGCGCAAGGTCGGCGACCAGCAGCAGTGGCTGCTCATCAAGCGCCGCGGCGAGGGCGCCGACGCCCGCCGCAACCCCGTATCGACCGAGCCCGCGTCCGTGCTCTCCGGCCGGACCGTCGAGGAGGTCGCGGCCGAGGCAAGCGACGACGACGCCGGCTGAGCCTGCCGCCCATCGGCCGCACGCTCCACAATGCACGCGTGGCCGATCCGTTCGCAACGCTCAAGCCGGACGAGCGCGCGCTGCTGCGCCCAGGCCCGGTCCCCGGCTTCGCCGACCCGATGAAGGCCACCCTGACCGACGAGCGCTTCTCCGACCCCGATTGGATCTACGAGCGCAAGCTCGACGGCATCCGCTGCCTCGCCATCCGCGGCGGCGACGGCGTCCAGCTCTACTCGCGCAACGACCTCTCCCAGAACAGCCGCTACCCGGAGCTCGTCGACGCGCTCAACGCCGAGGAGCAGCACGAGTTCGTCGTCGACGGCGAGGTCGTCGCCTTCACCGGCAACCGCACGGACTTCGGCAAGCTCACCCAGCGGCACCGCCTCGGCCCGGACCGCGTGCGCGTCTTCTACTACGTGTTCGACGTCCTCTACGTCGCCGGCAACGACACGACGCAGCTCCCGCAGCGCGCGCGCAAGGCGGTGCTCAAGCGCGCGCTCGCCTTCCACGGCAACGTCCGCTACACGCCCCACCGCAACCGCGACGGCGAGGCCTACTACGAGCACGCGTGCCGCAACAAGTGGGAGGGGCTGATCGCCAAGCGCGCCAACACCCCCTACGTCCACTCCCGCAGCCACGACTGGCTGAAGTTCAAATGCGCGGCCGAGCAGGAGCTCGTGATCGGCGGCTACACAGAGCCCAAGGGCAGCCGGACGGTGCTCGGCGCGCTGCTCGTCGGCTACTACGAGGGCAAGCGCCTCAGGTACGCCGGCAAGGTCGGCACCGGCTTTACCCGCGCCACGCTGGACGACCTCGGTGGCCAACTGAAACCACGCGAGCGCGCCGACAGCCCCTTCGCCGACGAGGTCAAGGAGCGCGCGGTGACCTGGGTCGAGCCCGAGCTCGTGGCCCAGGTCGGGTTCTCGGAATGGACCGCCGACGGCCGCCTGCGCCACCCGCGCTACCTCGGCCTGCGCGACGACAAGGCGGCCGAGGAGGTGGTGCGCGAGTGACCGAGATCCGCTCCGGCCGGCGCAACGTCACGATCTCCAACCCGGACAAGGTGCTGTTTCCCGACCCGGGCTACACGAAGCGCGACCTGGCCGAGTACTACGCCCGCGTCGCCCCGGTGATGCTGCCGCACGTGCGCGACCGGCCCATGAACCTCCACGTCTTCCCGCAGGGCGTGGACAAGCGCGGCTTCTTCCTGCAGGACATCCCCGACCACTTCCCCGACTGGATCGGCCGCATCACCGTGCCCAAGCGCGGCGGCACCGTGACCCACGCCGTGGCCCACGAGCCCGCGACGCTGCCCTACATGGCGGGGCAGAACGTGATCACCCCGCACCTGTGGTCCAGCCGCATCGACAAGCTCGACTACCCCGACCACCTCGTCATGGATCTCGATCCCTCCACCCAGGATTTCGACGAGATCCGCGCCGCCGCGCGCGAGTCCGGCGCCGCGCTGCGCGACAAGGGCCTGCACCCGTTCGCGATGGTCACCGGGTCGCGCGGCATCCACGTGCTCGTGCCGCTGCGTCGCACCGCCGACTACGACCGCGTGCGCGAGTTCGCCCGCACCCTGGCCGAGGAGCTCGTCGAGGCCCATCCGGACAAGCTCACGCTCGAGCACCGGGTCGAGAAGCGCGGCGACCGGCTCTACGTCGACGTGCTGCGCAACGCGAAGGTCCACACCGTGGCCGCGCCCTACTCGGTCCGCCCGAAGCCCGGCGCGCCCGTGGCCACGCCGCTGCACTGGGAGGAGCTCGACGATCCGAAGCTCGCCCCGCAGCGCTGGAACATCAAGACGCTGTTCGATCGCCTGGACGACATCGGCGGCGACCCCTGGGCCGACGTTCGCCGCCACGCCCGCGCGCTACCGCGTTAGGCTGCGCCGCCATGGCGGTTGCGCCCCTCCCCGAGCCGCTCACGCCCGACCTCCCCGACGTGCCGGGCGTGCGCCATCTCCTCGTCGACGTGGGCGAGGTCCGCCTCCACGTGGCCGAGGCCGGCGAGGGCGACCCGATCGTCCTCCAGCACGGCTGGCCCCAGCACTGGTACGCCTGGCGGCACGTCATCCCGACACTCGCACGCACGCGCCGGGTCATCGCGCCCGACCTGCGTGGCTTCGGCTGGAGCGAGGCCCCGCCCGGCCGCTACGAGAAGGCCACCTTCGCGAGTGACCTGATCGGGCTGCTCGACGCGCTCGACCTCGACCAGGTCGACCTCGTCGCGCACGACTGGGGCGGCTTCGCCGGCTTCCTGGCCTGCCTGCGCGCGCCCGACCGCTTCCGCCGCTTCCTCGCCCTGGGCATCAACCACCCCTGGCCGCAGCCCGACCCGGGCGCACTGCTCGAGCGGCTGCCCGCGCTCAGCTACCAGTTCGTGCTGGCCATGCCGCTGCTGGGCGAGGTCGTGCTCATGGCCTCGCCGACCACGATCGAGGGCGCCTTCGTCTCGGCCGCCGCGCGCCCGATCGAGCCCGAGGCCGCACGCTCCTACGCGACGCGCCTGCAGCAACGCGCTCGGGCCTCCGCGACCAGCGCGCTCTACCGCACCTTCTTGACCCGCGAGCTGCCGGCGATGGTGCAGGGGACCTACGCCACCGGCACCCTGACCGTGCCGACCCGGCTCGTGGTCGGCTCCGAGGACCCGGTGATCAAGCTCGAGAACCTCGGCGGCTTCGAGGCCCACGCCGCGAACATGGAGCTGGCCGAGCTCCAGGGCGTCGGACACTTCATCCCCGACGAGGCGCCCGACGAGGTGCTCGAGCACATCCGCACGTTCATGGGCGAGCCGGTCCCGCCCGTCGAGGCCTACCTCCACCCCGAGCGCCAGCACGTCGAGGAGGAGCTCGAGGAAGTCGCCGCGTCGGCCGATCCCGGAGCCGAGGAGGGCGCCGGGGCCGTGGTGGAGGTCGAGGAGCCCTGGGAGGGCTACGACGGCATGCGGGTGCCGGAGGTCAAGGAGCGGCTGAAGGACGCCACGCCCGAGCTGCAGGCGATCGTCCGCCTGTACGAGTCGACGCACAAGAAGCGCGTCACGATTCTCCGCGAGTTCGAAGATGGCTGACCACGGCGACCCGATCTCCTACCTGATCCTCGACGTGGGCACGCCCTGCTACACGAGCGACGACCAGCTCGTCGGCACCGTCAAGCGCGTGCTCGCAGTGCCCGAGGACGACATCTACGACGGGCTCATCCTCAACACCGACGAGGGCGAGCGGTTCATCGACGCCGACCACGCGACGAAGCTCTACGAGCACGGCGTCGTGCTCGACGTCAGCGCGGACCAGCTCCACCACCTGCCGTCGCCGAGCGCGAACCCGCCTGCCCTCGAGGTCCAGCCCGACGACGTGGTCAAGCACAGCTTCGGCGAGGAGCTCGGCGACCACCTGCGCAAGGCCTGGGACCGGATCTCCGGGAACTACTAGGCCGATGGCGGAACGCGTGGTCATCGCGGGCGGCGGGTTCGGAGGGCTGTTTGCCGCGCGCCGCCTGCTGAAGGTGCTGCCGCCGGAGCGCGCGCGCGTCACGCTGGTCAGCAACCGGAACTTCCTCCTCTACGCGCCGCTGCTACCCGCCGCCGCCGGCGGCACGGTCGAGCCGCGCCACGTCGTCGTCCCGCTGCGCGAGCGGCTGGCGCCCGCCGAGCTCCACCTGGGCGAGATCATCGGCGCCGATCCCGGTCGGCGCGAGCTGCAGGTGCGGAGCGAGCACCAGGGCGAGCACACGATCGCCTACGACCGCCTCATCGTCGCGCTCGGGTCGGTATCGCGCATGCTGCCGATCGACGGGCTGGAGGAGCGCGCCATCGGCTTCAAGACGCTGGGCGACGCGCTGGCGCTGCGCGACCACGTCATCGACTGCCTCGAGGCGGCCGAGGTCACCGACGACGACGACGCGCGCCGCGCCTGGCTGACCTTCATGTTCACCGGCGGCGGCTACACCGGCATCGAGGGCATCGCGGAGCTGGCGGACCTCGCCTCCAACATCATCGTCCTGTATCCGCGGTGCGCCGCCGCGGGGATGCGCTGGCTGGTGGTCGAGAGCGAAGCGCGGATCATGCGCGAGGTGCCCGCGCCGCTGGCCGAGTTCACCCGGCGCGAGCTCGAACAGCGCGGCATCGAGGTCCGCACGGGCGTGCGGGTCGACGGCGTGGGCAAGACCGACGTCCACCTCTCCGACGGGACGACGATCGCCACCCACACGCTGGCCTGGACGGCGGGGATCACCGCGGCACCCGCGGTCGCGAAGCTCGGCCTGCCCACCGACGACCATGGCCGCATCCCCACCGACGCCCACATGCGCGTGCCGGGCGTCGAGAACGTCTGGGCGGTGGGCGACGCGGCCGCCGTGCCCGATCCCGCCAACCCGGGCTCGCCCTGCCCCCAGACCGCCCAGCACGCAATGCGCCAGGGCCGTCGCGTGGCCGACAACGTGGCCGCGGCACTGGGCCACGGCCGCTCGCGTCCCTTCACGTACAAGACCATGGGGATGGTCGTGGACCTGGGGCACCGCAAGGCGGTGGCCGCGCTGCTGGGGGTCAACGTGCGCGGGCTGCCGGCGTTCCTGATCACGCGCGCCTACCACCTGGCGGCGCTGCCCGGCTGGCAGGGACAGCGGCTGCGGCTGGCCTTCGACTGGGCGCTGGACAGCGTGTTCCGGCTCGACTCGGCCGAGCTCGGCGTGACGGACCTGCGCCCGACCCCGCTGGGCAGCAGCGCGCCCGGCGAGCCGTAGGGGCGGACGCCTAGGCTGGCGCCGGCGCCGGGGCGAGCGCCCGACGCGCCAGCCCAACCACGTTGATCAGCGCTGCGGCCAGCAGCGCGGCCGCACAGACGATGAAGCCGACGCGCGCCGCGCCGGCGAAGCTCGTGTCAGCCGCGGCCAGCAGCTGCGCCCGTGCCCCCGGCGCCAGCGTCGCCCCCACGCGCACGGCGCCCTCGATCGAGTCGCGTACCGCCTCCAGCGCCGAGCCGGCGACGCTATGGACGCGGTCGTCGACGCGGGCGGCGTAGAGCACCGCGAACACGCTCCCCACCACCGCGATCCCCATGGCCGCGCCAACCTGCCGCGCGAGCTGGTTGGTGGCCGCGGCGTCGCCGGCCCGGTCGGTCCCGAGGTCGTTCATGATCACCGCCGTCGCCGGGCCGATGCACAGGCCCAGGCAGCCCCCGAGCAGCAGCATCCCCACGCACACCAGCGCCACCGGGCTGTCCTCGTTGAGCACCGCCAGCGTGACGCAGCCCAGCGCCATCCCCGCCAGGCCGCCGGGGATCAGCAGCCGGTCGCCCAGGCGGCCGACCAGGTGCCCGGCGATCGGACTCGTCACCGCCAACCCGATCCCCGCCGGCAGCAGGAGCAGCCCGGTGACGAACGGCGGGCGGTCCTGCACGTACTCGAGGTACTGGGGCACCAGGAACAGCACGGCGAAGAAGGCGCCATACATGCAGAAGATCCCGATTCCGCCGGCAGCCACGCGGCGGCGCGCGAGCACGCGCACGTCGAACAGCGGGTGCTCGGCCCGCAGCTCGGCGCGCACGAACAGCGCCGTGGCCAGCAGGCCGACGACAGCGGCCACGATCACCGGCGGGGACTGGACGCCGTTGTCGGCGCCCTCGATGAGCGCGAACGCGATGCCGGTCAGCCCCACCACCGAGAGCGCCACGCCGCGCAGGTCCAGCGGCGGCACGCCGGGGCGGAACGACTCGGGCAGCAGGGCGATCCCCGCCGGCACCGCCAGGACCGCGACCGGCACGTTGACGAGGAAGACCGCCGACCACCCGATCCCGGCCACGAGCGCGCCGCCGATCACCGGCCCGAGCGCCATGCCCAGCCCTGCGACGGCCGACCAGATGCCCAGCGCCCGCGGCCGCTCGGCGGGCTCGAACATCACCGCCAGCAGCGACAGGGCGGGCGGGAGCACGCAGGCGGCGGCCAGGCCCATGAGCACGCGGGCGAGGATCAGCTCCTGCGCGGTGGCCGAGACCGCCGCCAGCACCGAGGCGACGGCGAAGCCGCTGAAGCCGAGCAGGAACACCCGCTTGCGCCCGAACCGGTCGGCCGCGCCGCTGCCCACCAGCAGGAAGCCGCCGAGCGCGATGAGAAACCCGTCCATGACCCACTGCAGCTCGGACTCGGCGGCGTGCAGGTCACGGGAGATGTCGGGGATGGCGACGTTGACGATCGTCGTGTCGACCGCGCTGATGAACATCGCGAGCGACACCACGAGCAGCCCGAGCCAGCGCTTGGACGGGTCCCACTCCGAGCGCTCCCCACCGAAGGCGTGGAGGTACGCGTGCGGGCGCTCGATGGGCTACGGAACCCCGACGGGCGTCGTGGCGGCGACCGGCTCGGGCGCCGGCCGGCGCTGCATGAGGACGATCCGCCCGCCGTCGCGTGGGACGATCGTGATGCCGCGCCGCTCCATGCGCGCAGGCCGGCGCGAGGCGGGGCGGATCTCGCAGCGCTCGAGCACGGTCCGGATGACGGTGGCCATCTCGAAGGTCGCGAACGAGGCGCCGAGGCAGCGGCGGGTGCCGCCACCGAACGGGATCCAGGTGTAGGTGTCGGGCGCGTCGTCGCCCAGGAAGCGCTCGGGGCGGAACTCGAGCGGCTGCGGGTAGCGGTCGCCGCGCCGGTGGATGAGCGCGATCGAGGGGTTGATCTCCACGCCCTCGGGGATCTCCCAGCCGCCGATCGCGAAGGAGCCGCCGCGCACCACCCGGCCGATGCCGGGGATGACCGGGCGCACGCGCAGGGTCTCCTTGACCACGGCGTCGAGGTAGTCGGTCTCGCCCGCGGCCAGCGAGGAGCGCAGCCGGTCGAGCACGCGCGGGTGGTGGGTGAGGAGGTCGAAGGCCCAGGCCAGGCCGGTGGCGGTCGTCTCGTGACCGGCGACGAGCAGGGTGACGAGCTCGTCGCGCAGCTCGGTGTCGGTGAGCGGCTGTCCGTCCTCGTCGCGGGCCTGGAGCAGGAGCGAGAACACATCCTCGCGCTGGTCGAGGTCGGTGGCCTCGCGGCGGCGGGCGATCTCGTCGTAGATGAGCTCGTCGGCGGCGGCCTTGCGCTGGTGGAACTCGGCGAAGCGCCCGCGCTGGCGGCGGCCGCTGAAGGCGAGGATGAGCACCCCGAGCCGGCGCGAGATCGGCATGATCATCGCCCGCAGGCGGCGCTTGAGCTCGGTGAGGCGCTCGCCCTCCTCGACGCCGAAGACCGCGCGCGTGATCACGTCCAGGGTCAGCGCCTGCATCGAGGGCATGACCGCGAACGGCTCGCCCACCGGCCACGCGTCGATCTCGCGGTCGGCGGCCTCGCGCATGACCTGCTCGTAGGCGCGCATGCGCTGGCCGTGGAACGGCGGCAGCATGAGCTTGCGGTGGCGCAGGTGCTCGGCCCCGTCGAGCAGCAGCACCGAGCGCTGGCCGAGAATCTGGCCCAGCAGCGCGTTGGCCTCGCCCGCGCGCAGGCGGTCGGGCGGGGCGCGGAACACCTGCTTGACCACGTCGGGGTCGAAGACCATGACGAAGCCGGAGTCGAACGAGGTCGAGAACGTCACGATGTCGCCGTAGCGGCGGCGCATCGCATCGATGAAGCGCACGGGCGAGACGATGAATCCGAGCGTCTGCAGCACGGCGGGGAGCTTCGGCCCGGGCGGCAGCGGGGCGGTGGCGGTCACCGCTCTATGGTGGCAGGCGGCTCGATCTCGCCCGTGAGCTCGGCTCGCTGCAGCTCGGCCTCGTCGCGTTCGCGCCGCGCCAGCGGCTTGACCCGCAGCTCGTCGACGAGGATCGCGCTCAACGACAGCAGCGGCACGCTCACGAACAGGCCGATCACGCCGAACAGCGCCGCGACCACGACCACCCCGACGGCGACGACCGCCGGGTGCAGGCTGACCGCCCGCGACATGATCAGCGGGTAGAGGACGTTGCCCTCGAACTGGTTGACGATCACGTAGACCAGGAGCACGAGCAGCGCCTTCGTGGGCGAGTCCTGCAGCGAGAACAGGATCGGCGGGATCGCGCTGATGATCGAGCCGTAGTTCGGGATCACGGTCAGCAGCGCGCTGAGCACCGCGAAGGTCAGCGCGAACTGCACGCCGACGATCTCCAGGCCCACCCAGAGCAGGAAGCCGAGCACGAGGCCGTCGACGACCACGCCGCCCAGCCAGGCCAGCCACGACGACCGGATGCGCTCGAGCGTGTGCGCGACCATGTCGCGATCCTTGGTCGGGAACAGCGACATCAGGCCGCGGACGAGCGGCCCGGGGTTGGTGGCGATGAACACCGCGTTGACCGTGACCACCAGGAGCAGGACCACGGTGCCGACGATGGAGACGCCGACATCGGTCACCGGCCCGAGCAGCTTGCCCGGGTCGTCCTCGAAGTTGCGCACGAACTGCTGGACCGCGCCGCCCGCGCTCTTCGTGTGGATCCCGATGTCGCCGAGCCACTTCTGGACCTGGTTGATGGTGGCGGGGATCTGGTCGACGACGTTCGCGACCTGGTCGACCAGCGGCGGGAGGATCAGCGCCAGCAGCAGCCCAATGCCGCCGACGATGAGCGCCAGCGCGATGAGCACCCCGACCACGCGCGGCACGCCGACCTTGCGCTGCAGGTAGGAGGCAACGGCCGACAGCGGCAGTGCGAGCAGGATCGCGATGACGACCGCAAGCAGGATCGTGAGGAGCTCGGGCAGCAGCAGCGCCGCGCCGACAAGGCCCACCGCGAAGATGACGACGCGGTACAGGTCCTGCACGCGGATAGGACGTGCGCCCGGGGCCACTGTCCCGCAAGGTACCCGGCGCTAGGGCTTTCACCGATAGGTGATCTGCTCGTACCAGTCCGGCGCGCGGCCTGCTCTGGTCAGGTCGAGCATGTTCCACACCGGCTCGAGGGTCCCGACGTGCCGCGGGTCCTGGCCGGGCTCGGCGGGCGCGTAGAACAGCTCCGAGCCCCAGAAGTGGCGGACGGTGCCGCCGTCGCGCTCGAACACGTTGAGCATCGGCTTCTGCTGGCCGTCGTCGGCCTCGCCGCCGTAGTCGCGGTTGTACGTGGTGCCGGCGCACGAGAGCAGGCGCAGGCGCCGCCAGCCGCGCTCGCGCCCCCAGGTCAGCAGCCGGTCGGCCGAGGTCTTGGCGACGACCACGAAGCTCAGGTGCTGACCCACGTGCTCGGCGGCGCCGTCGAGCTGGTCGAGCAGCGCCGTGCACGACGGGCACGGACCCTCCGCCAGCGGCAGCTCCGCCGTGCGGCCCGATGTCGGTCCCGGGCTGTCGTCGTGGGCGTCGCGCGGGAACATCATCGAGTACACCACGAGGGCGTCGCTGCCGGGCGTGAAGAGCTCGGACATGCGCACCGATCCCTCGGCGCCCTCGAAGACGTAGTCCTCGGGGGCGGCGCCGCCAGGCGGCAGCGCGCGCCGCGCCGCGGCGACGTCCTCCATGGCCCGCCGCAATTCGCTCTCCCGCGCCAGCAGGCGGTCGCGCGCGGCTCGGTACTCCGGCGACTCGTTCGGGAACGCGACGCTCATCGCCGCCGCCGCTCACTGCGCTCGCGGTCGCGGTCCTCGGCCTCGCCGATGGCCAGGAACGCGTAGGCGACGAGGAAGACCAGCATCACGCCGAAGAACCCCCAGCCGATCCCGAAGACCACGTCGCCGGGTTTGGACGGGATCAGTAGGGCGAGCGTCACCACCAGCAGGACGGCCGGGATGGCGAGGCGGATGCGCCAGCGGCGGCTCATGCGGACTTCGCCTCCTCCCTGCGGTGCACGAAGAAGGCGCCCATGGCGCCGGCGAGGCTCGCCACGATGACCACGGCGTAGAGCTTGAGGAGCATGTCCAGAACATAGGCCGGGGTGCTGCGGGGGTTGGCGAAGCCCGAGCCGATCGCGGTCATCTGCGATGCCGTCCAGTAGGCCGCCTGCCAGCCGTTGTGGATGTCGGTGCCCTGCGCATGGCGCTCGAAGAAGAACATCGCGATGGTGCACACGACCCAGACGACCACGGTGAGGAAGGCCAGCACCACCAGGCGGTCGCGCAGGAGCTGGTGGGCGCGGCTGTCGGCCGGGCGGGCGACGCGCCCGAGCTCGGCCGGGAGGCGGCGGATGGGCCGGAGCGGGTCGGCCATGGACGGAGTCTCGCGCCGAACGCGGACGGGTGGCTCGACACTATCCCGACCGGTGCGCTAGGTTTTCGGGCGGCCTAATTAGGGTCACCTAACCCGGACCATGCTGCCGACTTTCGTCATCGGACTCCGCGAGGGCGTCGAAGCCGCCCTGATCGTCGGGATCATCGCAGCCTTCCTCCGCCAGGAGCAGCGTGGCGACGCTCTCCGCTACGTGTGGGCGGGCGTCGGAATCGCGATCGTGCTGTGCGCCGCCGTCGGCGTCGCCCTGCAGATCGTCGACCAGGACCTCCCCCAGCGCCAGCAGGAGGGTCTGGAGACCGTCGTCGGCCTCGCCGCGGTCGGGATGGTCACGTTCATGATCGTGTGGATGCGGCGCAACGCCCGCGGGTTGCGCAAGGAGCTCGAGGCAAGCGCCGCCGGCGCGCTGGCGCGGGGCTCGATCTACGCGCTCGTCGGCATGGCCTTCTTCGCCGTGCTGCGCGAGGGGCTGGAGACCGCCGTCTTCCTCCTCGCGGCGTTCCAGTCCGCCGCCAACCCGACCACGGCCGGCATCGGCGCCCTGCTCGGCATCGCGCTCGCGGTCGTGATCGGCTACGGCATCTATCGCGGCGGCGTGCGCATCAACCTGCAGAAGTTCTTCCGCTTCACCGCCGCCATCCTCGTGCTCGTCGCCGCCGGCCTGCTGGCCAGCGCCGCACACACCGCACACGAGGCGGGCTGGCTGAACTCGCTCCAGGGCCAGGCCATCGACCTGAGCTGGCTGATCGACCCGGGCACGGTGACCTCGTCGCTGCTCACCGGCATGCTCGGCCTCCAGCCCCAGCCCACCGTGGCCGAGGTCCTGGTCTACCTGCTCTACGCGGTTCCCATGCTCGCCTACGTGCTCTGGCCGCAGCGGACCCGTGCGCGGCCCCCGGCCCGGCAGACGGCAGCAGCGTCGTGAGGCTCCTCGCGCTGGTGACGGCGGCCGTCGCCGCCGCGCTCCTGCTTGCTTCGTGCGGCGGCAGCGACGACGCCAAGGGCGGCAAGAAGGTGTCGATCGCGCTGACGAACAACGGTTGCGCGCCGGCCAAGCTGTCGACCCCGGCCGGCCCGACCACGTTCGAGATCACGAACAAGGGCAGCGACAAGGCGACCGAGTTCGAGGTCCAGAAGGGCTCGGAGATCCTGGGCGAGAAGGAGAACATCACCGACGGGCTGTCGGGCTCGTTCTCGCTCAACCTCCAGCCCGGGCGCTACACGACGTTCTGCGGCCAGGGCACGCCCAAGGGCGTCCTCGTCGTCACCGGGAAGGCCCAGAAGGCCCAGGCCAACCCGCAGCTCGACGCCGCCGTGCGGGGCTACGACCGCTACGTGCGCGACCAGGTCGTCGCCCTGCGGACGGCCACGAAGGCGTTCACCGACGCCGTCCGCGCCGGCGACGTCGAGAAGGCCAAGCAGCTCTACGCGGCCGCGCGCGTGCGCTACGAGCGCATCGAGCCGGTGGCCGAGAGCTTCGGCGGCCTCGATCCCGCCATCGACGCGCGCATCAACGACGTCGAGAAGGGCCAGGAGTGGACGGGCTTCCACCGCATCGAGCAGGCCCTGTGGACGAAGGGCAGCACGAACGGGATGGCCCCCATCGCCGACAAGCTCGACGAGGACGTCGGCCTGCTCGAGACGAAGGTCGACGCGGCCAGCTACCAGCCCGCCCAGCTCGCCAACGGCGCGGTCGAGCTCCTCAACGAGGTCTCGAAGTCGAAGATCACAGGCGAGGAGGAGCGCTACTCGCACCTCGACCTGGTCGACTTCCAGGCCAACGTGGACGGCGCCAAGCAGGCCTTCGTGCTCCTGCGGCCGGCGCTGAACCGCCGCAACCCGGCGCTGGCGCGCACGGTGGCGTCGCGCTTCGGCGGCGTCGACGCGGCGCTCGCCCCCTACCGGCGCGGCGTGACCTTCGTCGACTACTCGACCGTCGATCCCGCGCAGCGGCGCAAGCTCAGTCAGGCGGTGGACGCGCTCGGCGAGCCCCTCTCCCAGGTCGGCGGGACGATCGTCGCGAGCTGATGGCGCTGACCCGGCGAGCCCTGCTCGGCGCCGGCGCAGCTTCGGGCATCGCCGCGGCAGGGATTGCCGGGTACGAGATCGGGGCGTCGTCCTCGGACGAGGAGGCCGTCGCCGGCACGGCGGTCCCGTTCACCGGCCGCCACCAGGCCGGGATCGCCACGCCGGCGCAGGACCGCCTCCACTTCGCCGCCTTCGACGTCGTCGTCGACGACCGCCGGTCCGTGCAGGAGCTGCTGCGCGAGTGGACGGCGGCCGCCGCCCGGATGACCGCCGGGCGCCCGGCCGAGCCGTCCGCCCCCAACGCCCTGCTGCCGCCCACCGACACCGGCGAGGCGATGGGCCTCGGGCCCTCGCAGCTGACCGTGACCATCGGCCTCGGCCCGCCGCTGTTCGACCACCGTTTCGGCCTGGCCTCCGCGCGGCCCGCGCCCCTGCAGCCGCTCCCGCTGCTGCCCGGTGACGAGCTCGACCCCGAGCGCTCCGGCGGCGACCTGTGCGTGCAGGCGTGCGCGAACGACCCCCAGGTCGCGTTCCACGCCGTTCGCAACCTGGCGCGGATCGGGCGCGGGACCGTGGTCATGCGCTGGTCACAGCTCGGCTTCGGGCGCACGTCGACGACGAGCCGCTCGCAGTCCACCCCGCGCAACCTCATGGGCTTCAAGGACGGCACCAACAACCTCAAGGCCGAGGATGGCGCCGCGCTGAGCCGCCACGTGTGGGTGGGGAGCGAGGGGCCCGCGTGGCTGCGCGACGGCTCCTTCGTGGTCACGCGCCGCATCCGCATGCTCATCGAGACCTGGGACCGTGCCTCGCTCCAGGACCAGCAGGAGACCATCGGGCGCACGAAGACGGCGGGGGCGCCGATGGGCGAGCGGCACGAGCACGACCCGGTCGACCTGCGCTCGGGCGCCATCCCCGCCGACGCGCACATCCGCCTCGCCGCGCCGGACACCAACCGCGGCGTGCGCATTCTGCGGCGCGGCTACTCGTTCACCGACGGGTTCGACGACGAGCTCGGCCAGCTCGACGCGGGCCTGTTCTTCATCGCCTACCAGCGCGACCCACAGCAGTTCGTGGAGCTGCAGCGCCGGCTGGGCGCCAACGACGCGCTCAACGAGTACATCAAGCACACGTCGAGCGCGGTGTTCGCGGTGCCGCCCGGCGTCCGCTCAGGCACGGACTGGATCGGGCGGGGGCTGTTCGAGGCGCCGAACTAGCGGCCGCGCACCAGTTCCGCGCGGTAGCGG
>Ga0207708_10000630_pt1 | contig 27098 bp, 21 predicted proteins | sample KBSK5101metaG_FD_184340 | JGI IMG/M metagenome (GOLD analysis project Ga0207708, IMG submission 184340) | Corn, switchgrass and miscanthus rhizosphere microbial communities from Kellogg Biological Station, Michigan, USA - KBS K5-10-1 metaG... | ecosystem: Host-associated > Plants > Roots >... | reverse complement strand
GAGGGTGCCCCCCGCGGTGCCGCCGATGGTGCCGCCCTTCACGCCGTCCTTCTCACCGTGGTCCTCCGCCTTGGGCTCTTCCTTCGGCGCCTCTTTCGGGATCTCCTTGGGCTGGACGATCTCCGTCTTCTGTACGACCACCTTCGGTTTGATCGTCTTCTTCTTCACCGCCGAGCCGCCGCCCGCGGGCGGCGGCGGTGCCGGCGGGGGAGGCGGCGCCGCCGACATGAACGTCACCTTCAGCAGCGGCGGCGACAGCTCCTCGATGTGCCAGAACGAATAGGCGATGCCGACGACGATCAGCGCGCCGTGAAACGCGATGGACGCGAAGTACCACAACGACTTGCGCGCCGATCCGGCGGGCGCCTCTGACTGCGCGCGGAAGGCCTCGAACGCCATGGTCAGCTCTTCCCGGTCCGTTCCGCGGTCGCCCGCTTCTGCCATTCGTTCGCGCGATCGACCGCCTGCTGCCACGCCGCCGGCTCGGAGAACAGGGCGAACGATTTTTGCCGCCACACCAGCGCGAGGTAGGTCAGCGCATCGGCGTAATGCGGGCGCAGCGCGATCGCTTTTTCCAGATGCGCGATCGCCTGGTCGGCGAGATCGGTGCGCGTCTTGCCGGTGACGTCGCCCGCCAGCACCGGTGGGGGCGCGGGCGGCGGAACCATCTCCGGCTCATCGGACTTCCCGCGTCGCCGTGGCTTGCGCGCGGCCGCCTCGTCGTCATCCGGTGGGGGCGCCGGCCGCGGGCGCGGATCGTAGGCGGCCATGTCCGGCCCGCCGCCGTGGGCGGCGAGGATCTGCCAGATGAACGTGCCGACGCCGTAGTGCGCCTCGGCGTCGTTCGGCCGCAGCGTCGCGGCGCGCGTCGACCACTCCAGCGCCTGCGGCCACTTCCCCCACTTGAAATAGACCTCCTGCAGGCCGTGCACGACGTCGTAGTCGTCCGGCGCGCGCTGGTTGCGCTCCTGGAAATACTTCTCCAGCGTCGCGAAGTCGTCGGTGTCGAACCAGGTCTGCACGGTCAGTTGCTCGGCGCGCGGATCGCGCGGCGCCAGCTCGCGAAGCCGCCCGAACGCCGCCAGCGCGCAGGCGGCGGCGCGCTTGCTCTCGGGATCGCGGCCGCCGGGCGCGATCAGCTGGCGGCATGTGTAGCCCTTGTTCAGCCACAGCGTCGGCACGTTCGGGACCAGCGCCTCCGCCGCCTCGAAAGCGGACACGGCCTCGTGGTAGCGGCCGCGCTTGTACAGCTCGTTCGCCTCCTGGATCTTCTTGCGGCCGCGCACCTCGCTGCATCCTCCCCCCAGGCAGGCGAGCGCGACTGCGAGGGCCAGCGCCTGGCGCCGCCTCACGTGAGACCTCGTCGGCGGCCCTCGCGCCGCGCCGTATCCCTTCGTCCGACGAGCGCCATCGTGCGGACCGTGGCGATTGTTCGAGCGCCAGCATGCGAGCCCGCACGAAACCGAGGGCAGCGTCCGCAAGAACACTTGGGCATACGCAAACCAAGCTGAGCGCGCGGCGCGGAGGCGACGGCTCGAACCACGGCGCCCGTCCGCTTGCTTGGCGCTCGTCGGACGAAGGGACACGGCGCGGCGCGAAGCGGACGCGCGGATACGGCGGTGGCGCTCGTCGGGCGCGCGGACGCGGCGGCGATCTCCAAGTATTTGGAGCCCTGTTCAGGGGAGCGAGTAAATCTGGAGCTCATCGCCACCTCGGGAGAAGCTCTTCCAGCGCTTGAGGACGACGAGGACATCCGCGCGTGTTCGCCAGGTGACAGGGCGCGGCGTGAACACCCGCCCGCGCAGCTTGCTGGTTCCGTCGGCGGCATCGGCGCTGTAGACGTCTAGCATCGGCAGATCGGCCTTTTGCCGTTGCACGGCGTCCTTGTTGACGGGATCGACGCCGAGGCCGAACGTCAATCGCCCGGGCGTGGGGCCTTCCTCGACGCGCAGCGATTTCGGATCGTACATGTGGAACGGCACGGCCAGCGCCGACGGGTGCTTCTTGCCCATCGCATCAACTACATCGACACCGCTCCCATCATCATTGAGCTCGACGAACACCGACCGCCCCAGAAACTGCTGCCTGAGCTGGCCGGTCTGCGCCCACCCGACGAGGTCCGCGATCGGACCTTCCTTGTCGATCTTGCCGGTGATCGCGTCGACGATCGCCATCTTGGACGGCGCGCGCACGTCCCCCTTCTTGTCGTACTCGCCCGGGCGCTCGCTGAAGACGCGCGTGTAGCCGTCGTAAAAGCCGATGAAGCGCACGCCCGGGGGCTTCAGCTCGCCGCTGACGTCGACCTTGTGAATGCGCGGCTTGCCCGCGGGCGCCAGCGTCGTGATGTCATAGGGGGCGACGGTGAAGGTCGCCTCGGCGCCCTTCGCGCCCAGCTTGCGCGTGAACGCGACCAGCAGGCGCGCGCGCGCCGTCCCGTCGGCGGGCGGGCGGCCGAACGCGGTCGCCGGGCCCACCTTGCCGGCGGGCTTGCCGGCGCCGTCGAAACGGAACGCGAACAGCGGCGCTTCGTCGTCGGCTTTCTCGCGACCGATGATGACGACGCCGCCGTTTCCGGACAGCAGCTCCATCTCCACCGGGAACAGGCCCTGGCCCTTGCCGGGAAGCTCGAAGCCGCTCAGCGCCTTTCCCGTTCCGGCGTCGTAGATCTCGACCTTCGCGAAGGTGGCGCCGTCGGTGCGGATGACGGCGACGCGTTTCCCTTCGGCGTCGATCGCGAACACGTCGTCGAAGTAGCCCTCGCCGGCGGGCGGCTTCAGCACGTGCCGGGGCTCCATCTGCTTGGGCGCCGTCGACTTGGCCGACGCGTGCGCCCCCAGCAGCAGCGCGGCCGCGGTTGCACCCAGGGTCATCGCCAGGCGGGTCATCGCCCGGAGATTCACACGCCTCAAACGCCCGCGCGAGCGAGAAAGGCGTCGATCTGTGCTCGCGCTTCGGGGCTGGGATCGACGAACTTCACGCCCATCCGCAGCTCTTCGGGCCCGGCGGCGGAGACGATCTCGCCCGAGACAGCGACGGCCGTCTTGTCGCCAGGCAGCGTGAAGGTGAGGTTCACCATGGTTCCGACCGGCAGCGGAATCGTGTGCTCCAGCCGCAGTCCGCCGCGCGAAAGATTACCGGCACGGCGGAAATATCGCTCGGATCCGGTCGTCTCCTCGACCCACATCTCGATCGGGATCCTGGGGCCTCCCCGACGCTCCTCCGTGGGCTGCGACATGGTCGAGATGTTACACCAAAGCGGAATTCCGCCCAAAAACAGGGATCTACGAGGACGGGTCAGAGGCCGATCTGGATGAGGTGCACCAGGGCCTGATCGTCGGTGAAGCGCTGGGCCAGCTGGTACTGGAGGGTGATCGGGATCAGCCAGAACTGCAGGTTCAACGCCAGCGAACCGCCCGCGGCGGTGTGCGAGCCGGTGCGGCCGTCGCCCGCGGCGACGCCGAACAGCTCGAAGTTGATCTGCTCGATGAACAGCGCCGGCAGCACGACCAGGGTCGAGGCCCAGCCGAAGTCGATGATGATCGGCAGCCGGTAGCGGGCGCTGCCGATGGCGATCCGGTCGACCGCGAACGGGTAGTCCTCGAACCCGCGCAGCGGCTCGACGAACAGCGCGCCGGGCGGCAGGAACGGGTAGTCGGTGGCCAGGATCTCGGGCGTGTTCGCGCGCCGCCCGAGCGGCTGCAGCACGTATCCGCCCACGCGCAACATGTTCTCGCCGGCGGGCGCGCCCACCAGATCGCGGCCGCGCACATCGAACAGCAGCGTGTGGCGCCGGTAGAGCGGCAGCGGCACGATCGCCGCCATCTCGCCGCGCAGATCGTAGAAGGTGAAGGCGGCCGAGTTCCAGGCAGCCGGGTAGGCGGCCGCGTCGATCGACGTCGTGAACAGCCGGCTCGCGCCCGTGTACGGCGACGTCGCCGCGCCCAGGAACGTCGCCGACAGGTGCGGTCCCGCGATCCGCAGCAACGGCAGCGAGACTGCTGGATCGTCGGGCCGCCGGGTCTCGACGCCCGCGAAGCCGAGCGAGACCGGATTGCCGTAGAACAGGCGCTGCGCATCGAAGGTCAGCTCGCTGTCACGGCGGCGCAGCGTGTAGTCACTCGCGTCCACCATGCCGTTGAGGACGGGCGGCGTGTCGGCGAAGGAGAACCGCGATGCCGCCAGCGACAGCGTCAGCGGCGCGAGCTGCCGGTTCGAGTACCCGAACGACGCGCCGCCGTGACCGGAGGCGACCAGCTGGTAATAGCCGGCCACCGCCCAGCGATGGCGATCCAGCCGGTCGCCTCCCGCCAGCACGCCGCCGATGAAGTTGGCGCGCCGGCCAGCGGCGGCGATCGTCGGCCCGTACAGGGTCGGGACCAGCAGGCGGTCGGTCGCGGGGACCGGTGTATCGGAGACGCCGGTCGGGACGATGTTGACCGCCACGTGCGGCGGCGGCAGCGGTTGCACGGTCGGGCCGGGCGGGGGCGGGGGCGGCGCCGCGGGCGCGGGTGGTGGCGCGGGCTCCGCGGCCGCCGCGGGCGCGGGCGCGCCGTCGGACGGCGGTGGCGGTGCAGGCGCCTCCGGCGGCGCGGGTGTCTCGGACCCTGCAGGCGCCTGCGGCGCGGCGGACTCGATGCGCACGACGGGTGGCGGCGCCGGCGCCGGCAGCGGGATCTCGTCGAGCGTCCACCCCCAGCCTTCGCGGTTCAGGAAGCGCAGCGTCTGCCCACCGGCGGCGCTGGGCTGAAACGCCAGGTACGGCGCGTGCGACAGTTGCGTGATCTTTCCAGTTTCGAGATCGCAAGCGTAGACCTGGAATCCGGCGTCGGCCGCGGCGCCCCGCAGGAAGACGACGCGGCGATCGTCGATCCACGACGCATCGTGGACGGGTTCGTCCGCGGTGGGCAGCGTCGCGAGCAGGCCGCCGTCGCGCGCGTCGAGCAGCACGATGCGGAAGCGCTGTCCGTCGAAGCGCGTCGCCACGATGCGCGTGCCGTCGGGCGACACGCGCGGGTTGGCGACGAACGCGCCGTGCGGCTCGCGCGCGATCACGCGGATCACGCCGCTGGCGATATCCAGCTCGGCGAGGTCGTGGTGGTCGCCGTCGGCGCGCGCGAACACGTAGCGCTTGCCGTCGGGGCTCAGCGATCCGCCCGCGCCGCGCAAGTCGCGGTGCACGACCTGCAGCGTGCCGGCGTCGGTGTCGTAGCGATAAAGCCGCGCCACCTGGTAGGTCGGATCGAGATCCAGCGCCACGAAATACAGCCAGCGGCTGTCGGGCGAGAAGCTGAGACCGCTCGCCAGCGTGGGCGCGGCGATCGCCAGCTTGCGCGGCGGCAGCACGTCGGTCAGCTCGCGCTCGGAGCGCAGGCTGCCGTCGGGCCGGTAGACGGCGAGCCAGGCCGGGCGATCGTGATTCGCGCCGAGCACCGCCTCGCTTCCGTCCGGCGCGCGCGCGTAGCGGGCGCTGTAACCGGCGGGGCGGATCACCCGCTGGTCCGTCGGACGCGCGCGGTCGGGGAGGTTCGCCGACACCTCGTCGGCGAACTCGTCGAGCAACGACGACAGCGTCTTGTCGTACGCCTGCCAGAACCGCAGGTTCACCCACAGCGGAAAGAAGACCGACCGCGCCTGGACGTGGATCAGCTTCCATAGCTTGTCCTCGCCGTAGCGATCGGCGAGGAAGCGCACGAACTGGCTGCCGTTCAGGTAGTAGCTGCCAAGGTGGAAGTCGCGCTGCGCGGTGGAGAGATCGCCGCCGTGGAAACGCCGGCCCGCGAAGCCGGCCGCGAAGGAGCCGCGCCAGTACGGCCAGGCCAGCCGGCCCGTCCCCGGCTGCAGCTTGGTCTCGTAGTACACGGCCAGCCCTTCGTCGAACCAGGGATCCAGCCCGATCTGCGGCGTGTAGACCTCGCCGAAGAAATTCCAGAACCAGGCGAAGCCGGCGATCTGCTGGAACTGGATGTAGTGCGTGATCTCGTGACAGCCGACGACCGCGGCATCGGGCGGCAAACCCATCTCCAGCGAGAAGGCGTCCAGCGTGTCGTAAGTGGGGACGACCGCCAGCGTCTCGTAGCCCGAGAAGCGCGGCGTGACGAACGCGTTGTTGAACGCGAGCTCGGGCAGGATCGCGACGATCTTCTGATCGGAGACCGCGTTGTGGACCTGCGCCATCCGGCGCAGGTGGTCCACGCATCCTTCGACGCGCGTCAGAAAGCGCCACGCCTCGATCTCGCGGCCCTGCGGGTAGTAGACGAGCATGTTGTTGCTCTCGAGACGCCGCATGGGCGACTCGCGCAGGGCGGCGCCCACGTCCTCCGGCAGGCGCTGCACGGCGATCGGGAAACAGCCGCCGGCGGCGAGCGCGGCGCCGACGACGAGAGCACATCTAAAAAGTAGCTGCACACCCGCGCTTCGCGCGGGAGCAGCTAGCGGCCAGGCGCGTGCGCGAACGGGGACGGGCCTCGCTGCCGGCATGCTGACGGCGATGTTATCTCACAAGCCGCCGCGCCCGCGTCGAGCGCTTCGCGCGACTTGATCGCGTGGGGAGCCGGCGAGCTTTGCTCGCCGCGTACCATCGCGGGAGGGCGCGGGAACCCTCTCAGGGTTCCCGCATATCAGAAGCGGCCGTTGATCAGCATCACGCCGCCGTCGCCGTGCGAGAGCGGTCCGGCGGACACGGAAAGCCGCAGTCGCGGCGCCGGCCGCGCGCTCTCGGACGACGGCGGCGACGCGCCCGGATTTTCCATGCGCTCGTTGTACTCGCGCGCGAGCGCCTTGCGCGTCTCGAGCGAGACGGGATCCGCGGCCATCGCGTACGATGCGGCCACGAGCGTGCCGCCCACGCCGATCAACGCGAGTGGCGCAACGACCCAGCCGCTGTGGTCTTCCTTGCCGCAGGTTTGCTCCTGGCCAGCGAGGGAGTCGGCCGTGTTCGGCCAGACGCAAGCCCCCTCCACGAACGCCCCGGCCAGCAACGCCAGGGCCCCCACGGTGACGCCGACGCCGAGCGACGTGTACCCGATCACCCGCGTGGCGATGACCGGCGCGGAGTTGCGCTTGTTCAGCTCCGGGTGGCCGACCAGCTTGTAGAACTCGGCGTCGCGGATCCGCACGGGTCCCAGCATCGTGACGTTGCTGGACACCCAGAGCCGCGGTTGCTGGGCGCGCGCGTCGTCCATGACTTCGACCGGTGGCTCCGCTGCCGCCGCTGCCTGCACGTCCGCGGCGCTCATCGTGAACCAGTACGTCGCGAAGACGGGGACCAGGCTGCTGCTGCCGTGAGCCGAGAACGTCTCGGTCGAGCTCTCGCTGCTCTTCTGGCTCCCGATCGCGATCGCCTTCCCCTCGGCATCGCGAATGTCGACGTTCACCCGCCACGCGTCGCCGTCTGTTGAAATCCTGACAAGGGCCACCGCGTCGAGGTCGTGGGCGGAGCATTGCTCGAGCAGCCAGCGGTTACGGGGCGCCACGGGGGACCCGGGCAGCGCGACGACCCGGTGGCCGGCCGCGACCAGCGACGCCGCCGTGTAGTAGAAGCCGGCCCACGTCTCGGGCCCGTCGGAGCCGACGATCATCGTGCCGATGCGCGGAAGGGCCTTCAGCGCGGGGTGATCCAGGGACTTGGCGGCGATTCCCGCCGCCTGCGCCCGCGCCGCCGAAGCGCCCACGACCGCGAGCATCGTCGCGAGAATCATGAGAAGCCGTCCGTTTCGAGCCATGGCCGCCGGTTGTGCAAGTGAAAGGCCACCCGTTTTGCAAAGCCAATCCCCCGCGTGTAAAAGGGGCGGTCATGACGCGCCGGCGAATCCTTGTCACGGGTGGCTCGGGCTTCCTGGGTTCACATCTGTGCGAACGCTTGCTCGGCGACGGACACGAGGTCGTCTGCCTGGACAACTTCTTCACCGGCACGCGCGCGAACGTCGAACACCTGCTGGACAACCACCGCTTCGAGCTCGTGCGCCACGACGTCACCGACCCGCTGACGATGGAGGTCGACGAGATCTTCCACCTGGCCTGCCCGGCGTCGCCCATCCACTACCAGCGCAACCCCGTGCGGACGATCCGCACCGCGGTCGAGGGCACGCTGAACATGCTGGACCTCGCGCGCGACGTCCACGCGCGCATCCTGATCGCGTCGACGTCGGAGGTGTACGGTGATCCGATCGAGCACCCGCAGCACGAGAGCTACTGGGGCAACGTCAACCCGATCGGCCCGCGCGCCTGCTACGACGAGGGCAAGCGTTGCGCGGAGGCGCTGGCGGTGTCGTACGCGCGCCAGTACGGCGTCGAGGTGCGCATCGCGCGCATCTTCAACACCTACGGTCCGCGCATGCACGAGAACGACGGCCGCGTGGTGTCGAACTTCATCGTCCAGGCGCTGCGCAACGAACCGATCACGATCTACGGCGAGGGCGAGCAGACGCGATCGTTCTGCTACGCGAGCGATCTGATCGAGGGCTTCGTGCGCCTGATGGCCAGCCCGCACGGCTCCGATCCGATCAACCTCGGCAACCCGCGCGAGACGACCGTGCGCGAGCTGGCCGAGCTGGCGCGCCGGCTGGTGGGCTCGAAGAGCGAGCTGGTGAAGGCGCCGCTCCCCAAGGACGATCCGACGCGGCGCAAGCCCGACATCGCGCGCGCGCAGGAGCTGCTGGGCGGCTGGACGCCGCAGGTGTCGCTGGAGAAGGGCATCCAGGCGACCATCGACGACTTCCGCAAGCGGCTAGGCCTCTGAGAGAGGGGAGAGCGAGAAGAGAGCACGGAAGAAGAGGAGAGAGGGAAGAAGAGGGGAGAGGGAAGAAGAGGGGAGAGGGAAGAAGAGGGGAGAGGGAAGGGAGGACGCGCCCGTCCGGTCCCCTCTCCCCGCGAAGCGGGGAGAGGGCTAGGGTGAGGGGCCGCCGTCAGCGGCGGCCGAAACGAGATATCCTGGTAGCCGTGCGTTGCCGGGGACTGTTCGGTGCGGCATGGCTGGCGGTCGGCTTGGCGGCGGCGTGTGGCGGCGGCGCGCCGCACGTGGACGCGGGGCGGGATACGCCGGCGTCGGACACGGGCAAAGACGCGCGCGTCGATTCGGCAGTGGACACACCGGCGGATGCGCCCACCGACGCCATCGACGCGCCCACCGATGGCACAGGCGACAGCGCGACCGACACAACCGTCGATGCGCCGGCGACCGACACGCCCGCCGACGTTCCAGTCGACACGCCGGTCGACACGCCGGTCGACGCGCCCGCGGACGTTCCGGTCGACACGCCTGCCGACGCCGCGACCGACACCTCGACGGACGGCGGCATCGAGGCCCCGCCCGCCTGCGACGTCACGCGCACGCTCTCGCTCGGCGAAAGCCAGGCGTACACGCCGCTCGCGGTCGGCAACCGCTGGACCTACCGCGGCCTGTCCCGGACGCCGAATCGCGCCGATCTCGAGTTTCAGCAGCGCGTGATCGTGAAGGGGATGGACGCGGACGGCGGCGCTCCGGCCTTCGCGGTCGACGAGATCTACCCGACCGCGAACCGCGCGACCGTCACACATCGGCTCGACGTCTCCGGCACCGGGTTGATCGACCACGGGACGACGCCCGCCGGCTACGACATGACGGCGGCGCCTGACTCGCCGCCCTTCCCCGAGATCAAGTTCCCGATCGCGGTCTGCTCGACGTACCAGCAGTTCAGCTACCTGCACACGAACGGCACGTACACCGGCACGGCGACCGAGCGCGCGTTCGAACCCGTGCAGGTGAAGGTCGGCCTCTACGCAGATGCGCTTCGCCATGAGCGCGTCCTCAACTTCCGCACCGCGGACGCCCGATTGCTGTCGAGCTACACCTACCGGACGACGGACTGGTACGCCCCGGGCGTCGGGCGTGTGAAGCGGTTCATCGACAATTCGGGTTACGACTATGCCTTCGAGTTGACGGGGTGGATGATCGGCGGCGTCGGGCGCGGCGTCGTGCCGCTGGATTCGCTCACCGCCGCGACCCTGCACGTCGAGGGGTCGCCGCTCGGGGAGAACCTGCCGGCGGCGGCGTCCGACGGCAGCAACTTCCTCGTCGTGCAGCCGTTCAACACCGGCTACTACCAGGGCGGGCTGCAGGCGTTCGTCATCCGCGCCGACGGCACGCTGGCATCGTCGGCGCCTGTGCTCTCGGGCAGCACGGCGCCTCACGACGCGGGGCTCGCGTATGGCAGCGGCCACTACCTGGTCACGTTCCCCGAGGTCAACCAGCCCGCGTTGCGCGCGATGTTCGTGACGCCCGCGGGCGCGGCGGAAGGGCCGGCGTTCGCGATCGGGTCAGGCAGCTGGCCGGGCGCCGTCGCGTACGGCGGCGGCGTGTTCGCGATCGCGCGCGTCGGTGCGATGGGCATCATCATCGACATCGTCAACCCGTTGGGCGGCGTCGTGGCCGAGACAATCCCCTACAACAGCGAGAATCAGTACGACATCCCGGCGGCGATCGCATCCGACGGCTCGAACTTTCTGGTGGCATGGACGACGCGAGAGACCGGCAGCGGCGGCTCCCTGGAGGCGACGCACCTGGTGGCGGCGCGCATCGACGCCGCGGGGCGCGCGCTGGACGCCGCCGCCACTCCGGTGTCGATGGAGACCGGGGTCGACGAAGGCCTGGATATGGCGTTCGACGGAACGCGCTACGTGGTCTCCTGGTTCCATCGCACCCAGGAGTGGCTGCTGGGTGTGGGGACGGTGCGGGCGGCGCGGTTCTCGACCAGCGGTGTGCTGCTCGACGGCGCGCCCGCGCCCGCGGGCGGGCACGCGCTGTCATTCACCGGCGGGGAACACCGACATCCGCGCATCGTGCGCTTCGGTTCGCGCACGTTCGTCGTCTGGGAGGCGAAACCAATGAGTGCCGGTCCGAGGATCGTCGGCACGCGGCTCGGCGACGACGGCACACCGCTGGACAGCGGACCGAACGACGAGGGCATCTGGATCACCCATGACTTCCCGTATGCGCCTGCCGTCGCCAGCAACGGCGACCACGCGCTGTTGGTGTCCTATTCGCCCGCGGGGAACTACGAACAGACGTTCGGGCACGCGCTGCTGTTTCCGTTCTGAGATCCGGTCCCCTTGCCCCGCGAAGCTCAGGTCCCCTCTCCCCGCGAAGCGGGGAGAGGGTTAGGGTGAGGGGGCCGCGTTGCTACGGCCTCACAATGACCATCACCATCACAGCCTGGGAACGGTCGCCCGACGGCGGCAAGGGACTGGCGCGCGACACCCGGGTTCGCTGGGCGCTCGAAGAAGCGGGCCAACCGTACGAGGTTCGGCTGGTTTCATTCCGTGGGGTGAAAGAGGCGGCGCATCTCGCGCTTCATCCTTTCGGCCAGATTCCGACCTACCAGGAGGGCGAGCTCGCGCTGTTCGAATCAGGGGCGATCGTCCTTCACATCGCCGAGCGTTACGGCGGCCTGCTGCCGGACGACGCCGACGCGCGCGCGCGCGCGATCACCTGGATGTTCGCCGCGCTGAGCACGGTGGAGCCGCCGATCCTCGAGCTCGTCACCGTCAAGTTCGTGGAGGCCGACAAGCCCTGGAACAAGGAGCGCATCCCCCTGGTCCAGGGCCGCATCCGCGACCGGCTGAAACAACTCTCCGCGCGGCTCGGCGCCGCCGACTGGCTCGACGGCGCGTTCAGCGCCGGCGACCTGATGATGGTGTCGGTGCTCCTCAGGACGAGAGCGTCGGGCATCCTGGACGAATTCCCGAACCTGGCCGCCTACGTCGCCCGCGGCGAAGCGCGGCCGGCCTACAAGCGGGCCTTTGCCGCGCAGTTGGCGATCAACACGGCCTAGCTCGGCACCTCGTCGGTCCAGACGCGGAAGCCCTTGAGCGTGCTGGGGCCGAAGGTGGTGGCGATCGCGACGTCCGCCGCGTCGCGCCCGCGCGCGATCAGGATGCGTCCGGCGCGCGGCTCGTTGTTGCGCGGATCGAACGTGTGCCACGCGCCGCCCAGGTACGCTTCGAACCAGCCCGCGAAGTCCATCGGCGCGTAGGGGGGCGGCAGGCCGATGTCGCCCAGGTAGCCCGTGCAGTACCGGGCGGGGATGTTCAGGCAGCGGCAGAGCGTGATCGCCAGGTGCGCGTAGTCGCGGCAGACGCCCTTGCGATCGTTGAACACGTCCCACGCCGTCTTGGTCGGGCTCGCGTGCTCATAGCCGAAGGCGATGTGCTGGTGGACGAAGTTGCAAATCGCCTGCACGCGCGCCCACCCGAGCGGCGTCCCCGAGAACATCCGCCAAGCCGCCTCCGTCATCCGGTCGGTCTCGCAGTAGCGGCTGCCGAGGAGGAACACCAGCGTGTCCTCGGGCAGCTCGGAGAGCGGGTGCTGCACGGCCCCGGAGACCACCGGGTCCAGCATGCCGCTGTCCGCGACGATGCCGTCCGCGGTGAGGGAGAAGAGCCCGGGCGGCGCGTCCAGCCGCGTGCACCAGTTCCCGAACCCGTCGCGATAGGAGGACAACGGGACGGGCGGCGTCGTTCGCATCAGGTCGGGCCGGACGATGTCGGACGCGCGGCTGTAGTGGACGTTGAGGTTGGCGATGATGGGCGTCGGCTGGAGGAATTCGTACTGCAGCTCGTAACCGACGCGGATGTGCATGGGTGATTGATCCTTCTATTGATCCTTCTTGGGCGCGAGCAGCGACTGGGCGGCGGCGGGTAGGAGGCGCGCGAGGCGTTGCGCCCAGGCGGCCTGGGCGGCGGGATCGTCGTCGGCGATCAGGTCCTGGCGGATCTCGAGCTCGACGCAGGGGATGCCGCGCGCCTCGCCGTGATGGCACAGCGAGAAGTCCGTCAGATCGGAGGCGGCGTAGGGCTCGTTGCAGCCGACGACCAGGCCGGGTTCGGCGCTCAGGAGGCGAAGCAGCGGCTCGGCCAGGCGGGCGTCGCGGTTGAAGAGCACCCCGCAGTGCCACGGGCGGGCGACGTCGTAGAACACGGGCGTGAAGCTGTGGACGGCGACGAGGATCGTCGGGCGGCGGGCGGCGAGTCGGGCGTCGAGGTGGCCGCGGATCGCGGCGTGGTAGGGGGCGAAGATCTCGGCGGCGCGGGCGGCCGCGTCGGCGGGCGTGAGGTTCGCGTTGCCCGGGACGTCGGTGCGCTCGGAGCGCGTGACGATGGAGTCAGGCGCGGTGAGCGGGCGGTTGCAGTCGATCACGAGCCGCGAGTAGCGCTGGGACGCGAGGAAGGCATCGAGGGTGGCGGCGAGGGCGCGGGCGACGCCGAGCGCGCCGATGTCCCACGCGATGTGCGTCGCGAGCGCCGCGGGCGTGAGACCGAGCGCGCCGAGGGCGTGGGGGAGCCGCCTGCTCGCGTGGTCGCAGATGATCACGAACGGCGAGCGCCCGTCGCCGCCGGAGACGTCGAACGGGGGCGGGTCGTCTGCGCCGAGGAGCACCGTCCGGCAACTATGGCAGAGACGTGTTCGGAGGGTGTTTCCAGATGGAGGAGCGCGCGTGAACGACGAACGGGCGAATCCGATCTGGGAACTTCCGTTCGTGGCGCTAGCGGTCGTTCCGGCGCCCGCGCGGGCCGATCAAGTCCGCCACCCAGTCGAGGATGCCGCGTCCGCCGTCATCCCCCGACGTCGCCTCGGTCTTGCGCGCGCCGCACTGGCAGCGATCGCCGATCGCCACGTCGCCCAGGACCTGTTCGACGTGACGGCCGCAGCCGACGAAGCCGGGGCGGCCGCACGTCTTGCACGTGATGCGCTGGCACATGCGCCCAGTGTACGCGGGCGCGCCGCGGTCAGCGCAGGATCTGCGAGTTGACGATCGCCGCCGGGCCCTTCGCGATCACGTAGAAGCCGGGGAGGTCGGGGGTCTCGAAGGTGCCGCGCGGGTTGTTGCGCGTGATCGAGTCGGTGATGGTGATCGACCCGGTCATGTTGTTGCTGACGAAGAAGATCGCGCTGCCGCCTTCGTTCGCGGTGTTGTTCTCGATCAGGCTGCTGGTCACGTTCAGGACGATCTCGTTGCCGTCGTTGTAGATGGCGCCGCCGTTGCCGCCGTCGCCGTCGTTCGCGCCGTGGCCGACCGCGGTGTTCTCGGACAGCAGCGAGTTGATGATGTTCCAGGAGACGCCGATGCTGCTGAGCGCGCCGCCGTTCGCGCACGAGTTGCCGAGGCCCGCCTTGCCGCCGAAGGTGCTGTTGACGATCCAGACGGGGCGGGCCGGGCCGGCGCCGGCCGCGACCAGGTAGTCGAGCTTGCGGATCGCGCCGCCGCCCAGGTCGGAGCCGAGGTCGTCGCACACGTTGTTGAAGAAGCGGGCGTTGACGACCTTGAGGCTGCCGCCCTGCGCGTGGATGGCGCCGCCGCCGGCGCCGTTGTTGCCGCCCTCCGGGATCCCTTTCGCGCTTCCGTCGACGAAGGTGATGTTCTGGACGACGAGCTGGACGCCCGGGTTGGTGTTGCAGTCGCCCGGGCCCGGCGGGTACACCTGCGCCTGGTCACACGTGGCCATGTAGAGGATGCGGATCTTGCCGCCGCCGCTCAGGGTCACCTTGTTGCCGCCGTCGATGACCAGCTTGGTTCCCTTGTCGTTGAAGACCTTCGCGGTCTGCGTGAGGACGATCGTCGCGGGATCGGCGCCGCAGTCGAAGGTGATCACGCCGCCCTTCGCGACCGCGGCGACGAACGCGTCGCCGGTGCAGCTCGCAGCCGTCCCGGTTCCGACGACCGTGGTGGGCGACGACACGTCCTCGGCCTGCCCCGCGGTCGGGACGGCGGCGTGGCCGTCGGGATAGCCCGCGGGCGGTCCGTCCTGCGGGTTCGTCGGCGTCGTCGCGGCCCCGCCGTCCGAACCGCACGCCGCCAGCGAGAGCCCGGCCAGGAAGACGACGACCGTCCGCATCGATCCAGATCATCGTCTACCGACCGTTCGACTTGAACGGCCCTCACCCCGACCCTCTCCCGCAAAGCGGGAGAGGGAGGTCAGATCTGACGGACGGACGGGTCGGGCTCGGCGCGGTCCAGCGGCGCGCCGTTGACCGGGTGGACGAGGCCGGGCAATGCGACGTCGGCGAGCGGGATGCGGACGAACGGGCGCGCGAGCAGGCGCGGGTGGGGGACGACCAGGTCCGGCGGCTCGTCGATGATCTCGTCGTCGTAGAGCAGGAGGTCGATGTCGATGACGCGCGCGGCGGCCGGCTGGCCCGGCGGTCGCCGGCGCCCGAGCACGCGCTCGACGTCCAGGCACAGCTCCAGCAGCACCAGCGCGGGCAGGTCGGTCTCCACGCGCGCCGCGGCGTTCAGGTAGGGCGGCTGCGGATCGGGCGCGACCGGGTCCGTCTCGTACAGGGGCGAGCGCGCCGTGACGCGTACGCCCGCCGCGTCCAGCGCTTCCAGGGCGCGGGCGATCGTCTCGCGGCGTTCGCCGAGGTTTGCGCCAAGCCCCAGATAAGCGATGGCCATCCGCTCCCAGGATAACGGGGTCAACGCGGATGTGATAGTCACGGGTCAGTGAGCTCTGGAGCCCTGGCCGCTGTCCTGTCCGGTCTGGCCACCAGCCTGGGCGCGCTGCCGTTCCTGTTCGTGCGCGATCTGGCGCGGCGGACATACGACGGCATCCTGGGCCTGGGCGCCGGGCTGATGCTGGCGGCGGCGACGCTGGGCCTGCTGGCCGAGGCGGTGCACGGCGTTCACGACGGCGGCAGCCTGGACGTCGCCAAGCTGGTGCTGGTGATCGCCGGCTTCGGCGTCGGCGTCGGGCTGGCAGCCGCGATGGACCGCTTCATCCCGCACCACCACGCGGGCGGCCACCATCAGCACCTGGGCCACGAACCGGGCCACGACGTGCACGATCCCGAGGACCGCGCGGGCGACGACGAACGCCGCCGGGCGGCCCGCCACGCCTACGCGGTGGTCGGCGCGCTCAGCCTGCACCGCATCCCGGAGGGGCTGGCGATCGGCGCCGGCTTCGCCGTTCCGGGCGCGTCTCGCATCGGCATCATCCTGGCGATCGCGGTCGGCGTGCAGAACGCCTGCGAGGGAATCGTGATGTCGGCGCCGCTGCGCGCGAGCGGCGTGTCGCCGCGGCGCGGGTTCGTGATCGTGGCGCTGACCGGCTTGACGATCCCGATCGCGGCGGCGGTCGGCCAGGCGCTGGCGGGCGTCGCCGCGGTGACGATGCCGTTCGTCCTCGCGCTGGCCGGCGGAACGTTGATCTACGTGACCTCGAACGAGATCATCCCCGAGTCCCACAGCCACGGCAACGAAGGCACCGCGTCGGCCGGATTGGTCCTCGGCTTCCTGCTCACGATGCTCCTCGAAGCGGTCCTCTACTAGCCGCCGCTGCGATCCGGACGCGACCTAGCCTGACGACAATCCCGCGATCCGGGTCGAGTCCTGGGGCGAGAACGTCGCCATCCGGTGCGATTCCTCGCGGAGCTCGGCGCCGAAAAGCTCGACCACCAGCCCCGCCGTCGCGGCCGCGCCGCCGCGCACCGCCGCCTGCAGGTCGGTGATCATGGCGCGGGCGTTCTGATAGCGATCCTCGATGCGGGTGGCGGTGGCGCGATCGATCACGCGCGCCAGCGGCGGCGGAAGCGCGGCGATCGCCGCGCGATCCTCGGCGTTGGGACCGGCGCCGGCCTTCATCAGCAGGCCGTAGGTCGTCTCCTCGACGTACAGCGGCCGTCCCGTCGCGAAGGCGAACAGCACCAGCGCCATCGAGAACAGATCGGCGCGCGAATCCACGTCCAGGCCGCGCGCTTGTTCCGGGGCCATGTACGTCACGTTGCCCTTGACGACGCCGACCTCGGTGCGCGTGACGCGCCCCTCGGCCTTGACCACGCCGAAGTCGAGCAGCTTCACCTCGCCGCGCGCGGACAGCATCACATTCTCGGGCGAGACGTCGCGATGCACGATGTTCAGCGGGTGCCCCATCTCGTTGCTGAGACCGTGCGCGTACTCGAGCGCCTTCAAGATTTCCACGCCGACGTAGGCAATCACCTCGACGGGGGCGGGCCGGTGAGCGGTCGCGAAGCGCCGCAAGATGACACGGCCGAGATCGCGGCCCACCACGTACTCCTCGGCCAGGTAGTACTGGTTCTGCGATCGTCCGAAGTCGTGCACGGCGATGATGTTCGGGTGATGCAGCGCCGCCAGCAGGTTGGCCTCGTCGCAGAATTGCGCGACCGCGTTTGGATCGATGGTCAGCTCGGGGCGCAGTCGTTTGATCACGACCGGCCGCCGGAAGCTTCCGTCGCCCTGGGTGACCGCCGCGTAGATCTCCGCCATTCCGCCCTGGCCGATGCGCTCGACGATCGTGTAGCGCCCCACGGTGGCCACACCGCCGTCGTCGGCCGCCGGCGCCGGCTCGGCGGGCGCCTCGTCGCGCGCGCTGCGCGCCAGCATCAGGAACAGGCCGCTCGCGAACGTGACGCCGATGAGCAGGATCGCCAGCGCCGACCACGGCAGCGGCAAGCCGGCGGGCGTGGACGTCGTCGCGGCGACGCCCACCAGCACGCGCAAGCCGCCCGACAGCGGCAACGCGGCGACCGTCTGATGACCGAGCGTCAGCAGGCCGGGCGCCTGCAGGTCCACCGCCTGCTTGAGCGCCGACAGATCGTCGGCGCCGCCCGCCGCGCTGGTCGTCGCCGCCACCAGCAGCCGCCGCCCGTCGGAGATCGCCACCGCGCCGCCCGCGCGCTCCGCCATCCCCGACACCGCGCCGACGTCGAGAATCTTCGTCCCGACCAGCACGGGCCATTCGGAGCGTCCGTTGAGCGCGACCGGGCAGGCCGCCACCGCCAGCACCTGGCCGCCGACCAGCAGCAAGCCGGACGACGTGTGATGGCCCTGGCGCGCGTCGCGCACCATGGTCCGCGCGTCGAACGTCGCCGGCAGGCGCGACGTCACCAGCGCGGCGCTCTCGTCGCCGAACATCCCGAAACCGTCGACGCCGCGCCGGAACGGTTCCCACCACGGCTCGGTCAGCAGCAGATCGCGCAGCGTCTCCTGATCGACGTTCGCGTCCAGCGCCGCCACCAGCCGCGGGTTGCTGGTCGCGTTCTGGGTGTGTCCCTCGAGGCCGCTGACCAGCGTGCGCATGCCGTCGGCCGCGCGCAGGGCGGCCGCCTGCGCTTCGGCCGAAACCCGTTCGCCGGCGCGGTGCCGATCGATCCGCGTCAGCAGCACCACCGCGCCCGCCGTCAACGTCAGCACGGCGAATGTCGCCAGCACGGGGCCAAGGCGAGATCTCTGCCGTCGCATCGTCAGTAGCCGAGCTGGGGTTGCCGCTTGTGTCCGTACTTGTCGGGTACGAAAGGCGCGGGACGCTTGTCACCGCCGACGGTGACGGACAGGTCGTGCACGCCGTCGCCGCCGACCACGACGGTCTTGCGGGTGATGTTCGACGCGGCCTCGTGCCAGGCCGCCAGCTCGTAACGTCCGGGCGCGACGCCGCGGATGGTGAACGCGCCCGACGCCTGCGCCTTCGCGTACAGCGGCGAATCGACGACGAACACGTAACCGCTCATGGTTGAGTGAATGTTGCACAAGATCTCGACCGCACCCGGGCTGTTGAATGTCCGCGTGTACGTCGCGCCGGTGGCGCGAATGCCCGCGTCGAAATCGTTGGGTTTCGCGATGGAGAATACGTTGTGGTAGATGCGGTCGTCGTTACGAAATTGCACCGTCGTCCCGACCGGAACCGCGAGGACGTGGGGTAAGAACGTCTTCTCACGCTGAGTCACGACCTGATTGGCGGGCGGCGCGATGCGGGGCATCGAACCGTCCAGCCGCTTCAGCCACAGCACGGCGCCCCCCGGTCCGATCTGCCCGCCGCCGCTCACCGTCCCGGAAACCGTGATCTGGGCCGCGCTCGGGGCGTGGCGCGCCGGCTGAGCCTTGCGCTCGCGCGGTTCCTTCGTCTCGCGCGGCTCGCTCTTGTCGGGCGGCGGCGGCACCTCGACCGGTTCGGGGCGGATTTCCGCGTGCGCCCCGTTACCGCCGTGCGCGGCCCTGGCGCGCGCGTCGGTGAGGAACGGCGTCACCGCCTTCTCGATCTGCGGATCCAGGCCGCTGATCCGCAGCAGCGTCTCCCATTTCTCGACGGCGCCCGCATAGTCGCCGCGCTGGTACGCGAGCTTGCCGCCCGCCATCAGGTTGAAGATCAGGTACTGGCGTTCGGCGGCCGCCTTGAACCCGATATCCGCCGGCGTCTTGACCGACAGCGGCAGCGGCAGATCGTCGCCCAGCCACCGGGGCGGTTCGGCCGCGGGCAGCGGCGCCGCCGCAAGCAGCACGGCGCCCAGGCCGCCGACGAGGAGGGCGCGCCGGTTCACCATGTCCACACCACCGACGATGTCACGACGTTATTAGCGACGGTAGGCGCCCCTTCCAGCTCACGATTGATCAGGTATTCGCCCTTCACGATCAGGTTGTCGCCGATGCCGACGTTGAGGCCGGCGGTGGCGCGGTCGACCTTGATCGCCGCGAACGTGACGAATTCGCCGTGGCGCTGTTCATATCGCGCGTAGGGCGTGACCCGGAACGACGGAATCGGCAGCGGAAGCTCGTAGGCGGCCTGGGCCCAGAAGCCGTGCGCGTAGAAGTCGCTGGTGAACGTGTACGTTCCGGTCCCGGTCAGCTTGTTCGGGTTGCCTTCTTCCTCGTCGACTTTCACGTACTCGCCTGTCAGCGACAGCCCGGCGACGAACACGCGCAGGTCGGCGCCGAGCAGCGTCTGCATGGCACCGCGATCGTTCTGATCGTTGCGCGGGCCGCGTTCCGCGCTGGCGCCGATCTTCACCGACAGCCGCGCCAGGTTCAGCTCGTAGCCGAGGCGCGCCGTCACGACGGGAACGCCGGTCAGGCTGCGCGACGAGCCCTGCAGCGCCTCGACGAACGTGCCGCTGTTGGTCGCCGACACGTTGAGGCTGAGCGCGGACGCGATCGGGATGAACTGATAGCGATAGAACGCCTTCACGCCGATCGACGTTCCCGTCGTGTAGCGCGCCAGCAGAGACGGCGTGATGCCGATGCGGAAGTTCGCCTGGTTCTCGAGGTACTCGATGCCGAACACCGAATCGAACTTGCCGACGCTGATCGCCAGCTCGGCGCTCTTGATCGGGGTGATGCGCCCGAACGCCTGCTCGAGGAAGAGGCGCGTCGTCTCGCCCGTGTTCTCCAGCCGCGGGACCAGCTGCACGCGCGTGAACACCAGCACCGGCACCTCGGCGGAGGTGTAGCGAAAGTCGACGTTGGCGGTGTTGAGCAAGAACGACGGCGTGCCGCCGATGCCCGCCGAGCGCGGCAGGAAGCCGTTGACGAAGCGCGGGTAGCCGTTGGGATCCGTTCCCGGATCGGTCGACGCCGCCTCGCCCCGCGAATTGACGGCGGGCGCGAACGGGTCGACGCCGTAGTCCAGCGGCGATCGATTGTCGGCGGGGTGGAAGCTGGTGCCGTTGCCCTGAGCCTTCGCGAAGCCGACGTCGACGTAGCCCGTCACCACCAGCGGGGCGACCTGCGGCGTCGCGCCCGTGGCCGGCTCCTCGAGCGCGATCGTCTCGTCGGTCGGCGGCGCCACCTCGGCGGCCGCGCTGTCCGTTAGCGCCGGCACGGGCGAGGGCGCATCGGCGGCGCGCGCCGCGCGGACGCCGGCCGTCAACCAACCGCCGCAACCGGCGCCGAACGCCGCCAGCGCCGTCGCGACCGCGCGGCGTCCCGTCACTGATTCACCGGCACGGCCTGCTTCTGCCAGAAGACGATGGGACCGGTCTGCGTGATGTTGGTGGCTTCCAGGTGCCCGTCGCCCAGCACCGCTTCCAGCTGCGCCTGGCTGTCGAGCCACACGCATCCGTCGGGGAAAGAGCGGTCGTCGTTGAAGCAGGTCACGTCGAGCGCGAACCGCCCTTCGTAGGCCAGCGGATCGGTCGCGCGGTCGCGCGCCGCGGGATGATCGACGCCGTGAAACGGTCCCGCGCTCGCCGGCAGGAAGACTTTGTACAGGCGCCACAGGCCGCCGTAGCGCGGCCTCGGTCCGGACGCGTCCATCGCGACCTCGCCCGCGCCGAGCACGCGCGGCTCGTCGGTGTTCAACGTTCCGTCCGGCTTCGCGAACACGAACATCGGCGTCGCCTCGACGATGGCGCCGTGTTCCTCGACCTCCAGCTCGAACAGGTCGGGACCGAAGTCGAACAGGCTGAAGTGTTCGATCGTGCCCTCGTCGTCCAGGACGGCCTTGGCCGGCGGGACGGTCTGCAGCGGGATGTTCCAGGCGTCCCACGGCGCGGGCAGGGCAAGCGTCCCGGTGACGTCGTCCGGGCGGATCGGGCAGGTGCGCTCGCCGGCCGGGATGATCTGCGACGCGTTGTTGAGCAACGCGGTCGTCGACTGGTAACGATCCTCGGCGACGTCGCCGACCACCGCGAGGTTGACCTGCCAGAACGGGCTGTAGAAGGTGCTGTCGGGACCGACGTCGATCACGCGCGTATCGGTCACGAACGTCACCTGCGGGACGACGTCGATGACCTGCGCATAGAGCGGCTGTGTCCAGACCGCGTCGTAGAAGTTCATCCAGATCTCGGTCGTCACGAAGCCGGCCGGCGCGCCCTCCGCGAAGGCGCGCTGCACCTTCAGCGTCGCGCCGCTGGAGGTCCGCGTCAGCAACTCGCTCGCCGGGATCCCGGTCGGGATCTCTTCGCTGGTCGCGACCACGCCGTTCGCGTTCAGCGCCGCTTGGATCCCGAATAGATTCCATAGCTTGCGCTCCTCGCGCACGCGGGCGTCGCAGCCGGCGAGCGCCGGACCGACCACCGCCACAAGAGCCGCGACGACCACGCCGCGGCTCGGACCTGTTCCAGGCACAGTGAAGAGGGACCCCTTGTCGACCCACCCCGGGGAGCGGCGGCGTGAGGCGGCGATAGTAACAGAATGTTCGATGGTTCGCTCGGGTTAGGGACCATTTGGCCTCATTTCTTCAACCTTCCTAACGATTAAAAACTGCGCGAAAGGGCGGCGGGCGATTGCCTTGCCCGCCGCTCGGCGGGTGCCTTCAGCAACGGCCGTGCCTGCTCGCGATCGATTCGCGATTCGCGGGCGTCGCGCGCGGCTGTAACAGCTGCGGGCGTTACACGTTCAGGCTGTATCAGCTACAGCCCAGCGCTCACTCGATCACGGGCGCGTCGTCGGGATTCGCGGCCGGCGCGCGTGTCTTTGCGGGCGTGGTCGTGTCGCGCGGCGCGCGTTCACGGCGCGCGCGCGGCGGACGGGGCGGAGCCGGCGGTGGCGGGATGACCTTTGGCGCGTGCGCGACCAGCGCGATGTGGGCCGGGGGCGGGGCGTCGCGGAACGAGACGGTGTGGCTCTCGAAGCCGTCGGCCGAGATCACGAGCGTGTGCGTGGCGCCGTCCGCCGTGAACGTCCGCTCGAAGCGACCGGCGCCGCTGGCGGCGCCGTCCAGCGCGATGCGCGCCGTCGGCGGTTCCACCGTGACGGACACAGCGTACGTGCGAGGCGGCGGAGGGACCGCGGGCGCGGCGCTCGGCGGCGACTCGCTCGCGGGCTTGCTGGCGTCGTCGGGCCGCAGGAAACGAAAGGCGCCCACGCCGGCGGCGACCAGCACGAGCACGCCCACCACGGCGAACCGCCGCGACGATCGCGGCGGCATCGGAGCGGTCGGCGTCAGGCTCGGCGGCGGCGCAGCGGCCGGCGTCAGGTTTGGCCGCGGCGCCGGCGGCGTCGCGGCAGGCGTGGGCGGCCGGCGCTGCGGCGTCGCCGATCGCGGCGTCACATCCAGCGCCGTCTCCGCCGCCATCGGCTTGCGCGCGGCCGGTCGGCCCGCTCCGGCCGCTTGCGGGCCGAAGGTGTCTCGCCACAGCAAACGCGCGCGCTCGCCCGCGAACGGCCACAGCGCGCGCCCCAGCTCCTCGACCGACGGAAAGCGCCGCGCCGGATCGACCTCGATCGCGCGCAGCACCACCGCCTCCAGGGCGGCGTCCAGCTCGGGCCGGTGCTGGCGCGGCCCGATCGGGCTGCCCGCGACGATGGCCTGGAAGACGATGAACAAGCTCTCGCCCTCGAACGGACGCGCGCCCGTCAGACATTCGTAGAGAATGATCCCGATCGCGTACTGATCGCTGAACGGGCTGGACATCCGGTTGTCGACGACCTGTTCGGGCGCCAGGTAGTAAGGCGTGCCCAGGACGGACCCGGTGCTGGTCAGCGCACGCGACGTGGACGAGTCCAGGCCCTTCGAGATGCCGAAGTCCAGCACCTTGGGTACCAGGCCGTGCGGGCCTTCGGCGAGGAAGATGTTCTGCGGTTTGAGATCGCGGTGAATGATCCCCGCCCGGTGCGCGGCGGCGACCGCGGAGCAGACCGCCAGCGTGATGTCGACCAGCTCGTGGGGTTCGATGCGCCCGGCGCGCGACATGCGCGTCGCGAGGTCCTCGCCGGACAGCAGCTCCATGACGAGGAAGCTGTGATCGCCTTCGGTTCCCATGTCGGTGACGTCGACGGCGTGCGGGTGGCGAACCTTCGATGTCAGCTGCGCCTCTCGCAAGAAGCGCGCCCGCGCCCCCTCCATCGCGGCCACCGCGGGCGCGAGCACCTTCACCGCGACGTGCTTGCCGATTTCGGCGTGGATCGCTTCGTAGACGGTGCCCATGCCCCCGGCGCCGAGGCGGCGCACCAGCTGGTACTTGCCCAGGCGGGTGCCGGGCGGCAAGGCGATCGCCTCCGCGACGGGAACCACCGTGTCAGGCGCCATCGGTGGAGGACGCTATCACGCGCCGGACGTTGACAGTCTCAGTCGCGGAATCGTTCGGCGTCGATGCCCAGCCGCTTCATGACGCGGTGGAGCTGGACCCGCCCGGTGCCGAGCGCGCGCGCCGCCTCGGTGACGTTCCCGCGGGCGGCGGTCAGCGCGTCGATCAGGCGCTGCTGCGTCTCGCGATCCTCCGGCGACAGCTCGACAGGCGCGGCTGGTGCCCGCGCGCCCGGCTCGGTCCCGCCGACGAAGCGCGGTTCGCCGCTCATCAGGCCGTCCTCGGCCAGCAGCCACGTGCGGGTCAGCAGCTGTTCCAGCTCGCGGACGTTCAGCGGCCAGGAATGGCGCAGCAGACCCAGGCCCAGATCGGGCGCGATGCGCGGGGCGTCTTCGCCGGTCACGCCCGCCTTGCGCAGCAACGCCGCGATCAGCAGGCCGATGTCCTCGCGGCGCTCGCGCAGCGGCGTCATCGTGTGGACGTAACCGCTCAGGCGCGCGAACAGATCCGATCGGAACTCGCGCCCCGGTCCCATGTCCAGCTCGCGGGGCGACGTCGCGAGGAACCGCAGGTCGACCTTGACCGCGTGCGCTCGCCCGATCGGCACGACCTCGCGCTCCTGCAGCACGCGCAGCAGCGCGCCTTGCGCCTTGGCGCCCAGGTCGCCGACCTCGTCGAGCAGCAGCGTCCCCTTGTCGGCCGCGCGCACGAAGCCGGGCGCATCGGCGACGGCGCCAGAGAACGCGCCCTTCACGTGGCCGAACAGCTGGCTCTCGGCCAGGCCCTCCGTCAGCGTGTTGCAGTTGACCGCGACGAACGGTCCGGTCCGGCCCGACTGCTCGTGGACGGCGCGGGCGAGCACCTCCTTGCCGGTGCCGGTCTCGCCGATGAACAGCAGGCCCACGTTCGCGCGCGCCAGGCGGCGAAGCTGGCCCAGACCGCCCGCCAGCGACGGCAGCAACGTGCGAAAGCCGACCGCCTCACGCTCGAGGTCGGCCGCCTCGAGATCGCGGGCGGGCTCGTCGACCCGCTCGTCGAAGTCGCGCAGCGCGATGAACACGTGGCCGAGCTCGAGGATGTCGTTGCCGCCGACCAGGCCGCGCTCGACGCGCTCGCCGTTCAGATAGCTTCCGTTGCGCGAGCCGGCGTCCTCGAGGTACCAGCCCAGCGGGGCACGCTTGAGCCGCGCGTGAAGCCGCGACAGCGACGGCGAGGGCAGCGTGAGCGTCAGCCGCCGCTCGCCCCGCTGGCCCTCGACGGTGGCGGCGCGCTCGTCGCCGCGCCCGATATGGATCTCGTCGACGCCTTCGAGCGTGAAGCGCGCGCCGCCCGCGAGCGGGCGGGGACCCTCGAGCACGACGAACAGGTAGCGGCGGATGCCGACGGCCGCGTCGGCGCGGTTCCGCAGACTATCCTCCATCGTATCGGGCAGCGTGGGCGGCAACGGTCACACGCTAACACGGGGGCTCGGTGATATAAGGCGAAGGATGCAGCGGTGGAGGGTCCCGACGGTCTGTGCGCTGTTTTTTGCCTGGTTGTTCGTCACCGGGATCGCGCGCGCCGCCGACGTCGAGGAGCCCGAGACTTTGATCCAGCAGGCGATCGAGCTGCGCAAGAAGGGCGACAACGCGCGCGCGTACGGATATCTGAAACGCGCGTATGACCTGGCGCGCACGCCGCGGTCCGCGGCGCAGCTCGGGCTGGTCGAGCACGCGCTGGGCCGCTGGGCGGACGCCGAGGTTCACCTGGGCGAGGCGCTGGCCAGCGGCGACCCGTGGGTCGATGCGAATCGACAGCGGCTCGAGTCGAGCCGCACGTTCGTGCGAAGCAAGCTCGGTCGGGTCGAGATCAACGGCGCGCCGGCGGACGCGACCGCCGGCGTGGGCAGCGACCCGCCCGTGAAGATCCCCGGCGATCGCGTGATCTATCTGGCGGCCGGCGAGCGCACGCTGCGCATCGAAGCGCCCGGACTGTCGCCCGTCACGAAGACCGTGACGGTGCGCGTGGGTGAGACCGCCACGATCACCGTCGATGCCGCCGCCAAGGACACCGGCCGCGGTCCGGCGACGGCCGCCGCGGGCGGCGCGGGCGCGACGGCGGGCGGCGTGTCGCCCGGCGCGGGCGCACCGTCGGGGGATACGACGCCGGCGCCGGCGCCCGTCGCTGCCGACAGAGACTCGGGCAGCGGGCTGCGCATCGCCGGCCTCGGCATCGCCGGCGGCGGCCTGGCGCTGGGCGTCGCCGGGATCTTCGTGCGGGGCGCGGCGACCTCGAAGCTGGACGCGATCGCGCGCGACGCGAAGAACGGCGATCCTTACAACGAGAGCAACGGCAACTGGAAAACCCTCGACCGCGCCGGCGTCGCGATGATCGTGACCGGCGGCGCCGCGGTCGTCGCGGGAACCGTTCTTTATTTCGTCAACCGGACGTCGCCCGAGTCGTCGAAGGTCGCGGTCGCGTTCACGCCGAATGCCGGTGACGGCGGCGGCGCGCTGACCGTCGCGGGGCGTTTCTAGTCGATGCGTTCACGCGCGTTCGGCGGTGTGTTCTTCGCGGTGGCCATCGCGGCCGCTCTCGCCAGCTGTCGCGAGCTGGAGGTCGCCGAACCGTTTCCGTGCTCGACCGCGGGCAACTGCCCGTCGCCGTATCACTGTATCGACCACATGTGCCGTCTCTCGCCGCTCGATGGCGGCGCCGGCGCGAGTGGGCGCGGTGGTGGCGCGGGCGGCGGCTCGTCGGGCATGGCTGGCGGCGGCGCGGGCGGCAGCGTCGGCGGCGGTCAAGCAGGCCGCGGTGGAAGTGGCGGCAGCGCGGGGACTGGCGGAAGCACCGGCGGCAGCGCGGGGACCGGCGGAAGCACCGGCGGTAGCGCGGGGACTGGCGGAAGCACCGGTGGCAGCGCGGGCACCGCCGGTGTGGCCGGACGCGGCGGCACCTCCGCGGCGGGCGGGACCGGTGGAATCGCGGGCAGCATCGGCGGCACCGGCGGCGTGGCCGGGACGGGCGGAATGCCGGGCGGACGCGGTGGCGGCGGCGCGGGCGGCACCGGCGGATCGGGCGGGGCGCCGCTCGCCGACGGCCAGCCCTGCACCGCCGGAATGCAGTGCCAGTCCACGTATTGCGTCGACAGCGTGTGCTGCGAATCCACATGCACCGGCGCGTGCGCGGCGTGCTCGATGGCGAAGACGAATCAGGCGAGCGGCCGCTGCCGGCCGATCCCGGACGGACAGAATCCCGACAACGAATGCACCGCCACCGGCACCGCGACCTGCAGCGGATCGACGCTGACGCCGGCCGCCGCGTGCAACGGCGCGAACGCGTGTCGGCCGGGGACGCCCGGGAACTGCCCAGGCGGGTTTGCCTGCGCAGC
>Ga0207708_10000628_pt1 | contig 27158 bp, 24 predicted proteins | sample KBSK5101metaG_FD_184340 | JGI IMG/M metagenome (GOLD analysis project Ga0207708, IMG submission 184340) | Corn, switchgrass and miscanthus rhizosphere microbial communities from Kellogg Biological Station, Michigan, USA - KBS K5-10-1 metaG... | ecosystem: Host-associated > Plants > Roots >... | reverse complement strand
GGCGTCATCTTGAACGGATAGGCCTGGATCTGGAACGACTTCTGGCCGCCGAAGAACGATTCGCGCGCCAGCGCATAAATCTCGGCGACCTGCTCGTCCGTCATGGCGTAGCAGCCCGCCGACGAACAGTCGCCATGGATCATGAGAAACGCGCCCGTGCGCCCATTGGCGCGATCGTAGGCATTCGGAAAGCCCGTATTGATCGCCAGATAGTAATTGGAATTCGGGTTCATCAGGCCGGGAGTGATCGTATAGAAGCCCTCCGGCGCCTGCCGGTCCCCTTGCTTGATTTTGGGACCGAGGTCACCCGACCAGCGGCAGATCGGATAGGTCTTGAGCAGCGCGAACCGGCCGGTCTTGTCTTCCTTCCAGATCTCGAGCTCGGATTCCTGTTTGAAGATCCGGACCAGGATCGGCGATTCCTTCGCCATGTTCTTTTCATCGATGTCCGTGAGCATCCGCTCGGAGAGCGGTTGCAAGTGGCGACCGCCGACGGCCGGCGTACTGCTTTCCGTGTTGCAACCAGCCAGCGCGATCGCCGCTGCAATCGCAGCGGACGCCAAAAGCGCGCGCACCAAAGGGCGACGATTCAACCGAAGACCCCCCAACACTAGGCTTCCCCAAGCCTTTCCCCACTCAATCGCTACTCCGAAGCAGCACCCGCAACAAGCGCGGGGTGGATCGGCGACTGAGCCTGCCGATGGGATCGGGGGGTAATTAGGTAACGAAAGCCAGCCCCCAGAGCCCCAAACAGCGAAGATAGCGACGGGAACTTAGGCCAAGACTTGGGTAAGATCAGGGCAGAGCGCTAAAAATTCGCCTCGCATCGGTCGAGGGAAACAAGCGCATCCCGGCCATTTCCCGGGGACTAGGGGGCGATCCCCCGGCCCCGGCCTACCCCATGGTCCGGCCAATGGCCAAGAACTTCTCCCGGCGGTGCCGGCGGATGGCTTCTCGGTCGAGTTCAGCGAGACCGTCGAGCGCATTGCCGATAGCTTCCCCGGCTGCGGCGATCGCCGCTGCCGGGTCGCGGTGCGCGCCCCCCGGCGGCTCGGTCACGACCTGATCGATGACACCGAAGCGCATCATGTCTTCCGCGGTGATCTTGAGGCCGGTCGCCGCGTCCTGCGCCTTGGCGGTGTCGCGCCACAGAATCGACGCAGCACCCTCCGGCGAGATCACACTGTAGATCGCATGTTCCAGCATCAGCACCCGGTTGGTGGAGGCAATGGCAATGGCGCCGCCCGAGCCGCCTTCGCCGATGATGATCGCGATGTTCGGTACCCCCAGGCCGAGGCTGGCATCGGTCGAGCGTGCGATAGCCTCGGCCTGGCCGCGTTCCTCTGCCCCGATGCCGGGATAGGCCCCAGCGGTGTCGACCAGCGACAGCACCGGAATGCTGAAGTGGTCGGCCATCTGCATCAGCCGCTCCGCCTTGCGATAGCCCTCCGGCCGCGCCATGCCGAAATTGTGCTTGAGACGGCTCTCGGTCGACGAGCCCTTCTCGTGGCCGATGATGCAGATGCTCTCGCCGCGGAAGCGGCCGAAGCCGCCGACGATCGCGGGGTCGTCGCCGAACTTGCGGTCGCCGGACAGGGGCACGAAGTCGGTGATCAGGGCGCCGACATAGTCGAGGCAGTGGGGCCGCTCGGGGTGACGGGCGACCTGTGTCTTCTGCCAAGGCGTGAGCTCGGCATAGAGGTCTTTGAGCGCCTGAGCCGCCTTGGCCTCCAGGCGGGTGATCTCCTCGCGGATTGCGGCCGCGCTGTCTCCGGTCTCCAGCGCGCGCAATTCGTCGAGCTTGGCCTCGAGCTCGGCGACCGGCTTTTCGAAATCGAGATAGCTGCGCATCGAGCTCTCAGGTGACGGGATCGGTCTTGGTTGTCCGCGAATGCAGGCGAGCGGTATCAGACATCGGGGCGCTTATAGCTCAGATTCGGCCCGCCCTTCTGGGACTTGAGATAGGACTCCACATCGTTGAGAGGGTCCATGGCACCTCGCATGCGCTGCCCGACGAGTTGGTCGAGCTGGATCGCCTGTGACAGCGAGAGATCGCGCCCCATCTGCACGGTGATCTTGTGATGCTCCAGCGGCGCGAGGTGCCGCGAGGCGATTTCTCGCGCGATGCCGAGCGTATGCTGTTCCAGCTGGTCGGCGGGGACCGCCTGGCTCACGATGCCAAGCGCGTCGGCCTCTCGGCCTGAAATATTGCGGCCGGCGAGCGCGATATGCGCCAGCTTCTTGACCGGCAAACCGCTGTGCAGAAGAGTCGCGGTGACCAGTTGTCCGAAACTGCCGCGAAGAATTTCCGGCATGCCGAGCTGCGCATCGTCGGCGGCATAAACGAGGTCGTGACAATTCATGATGCCCAGCGCGCCGCCGAGGCAATAGCCGTGCACCTGCGCAATGGCGATGCGGGGGAATGCGCGTACCGCTTCGGCGATCTGGATGGTGAGGCTCGGGCGGTCCCAGTCGAGCAGCGGGCCGTTCGAGACTTCACGCAGGAAGTTGAGGTCAAGGCCCGAGGAGTAGACAGTGCCGGCGCCCTTGGTGATGACCACCTTGAGCTCCTTGTCAGCGCGAATGATCTCCAGCGCTTCGAGGAAGGCAAGACAGAGAGCGCGATTCCAGCAATTGCGCTTATCCGGCCGGTTCAGGACGATGCGCGCCACGCCCGCATCCTCGATCCGTTCCAGAATGAGCTCAGGCCACTCCTTGAGCGTTCGCCAGGTCTCGGACATGGCAGTGCCTCCGCGCTGATCGCCGACGCTTATGGCACGGGACGCACGACAAGCACTAGAATCATGACTCTAGCGCGCTTCCTGCAGGCCGTAGCGTGCGTACTCCTCGGCGATGTCGGGTTGCAGTGCCTTGGCCGCCGCCATGTCGCTTTCGCCGGCGGTGTCTCCGTTCTTCAATCTCGCCAAGCCGCGGCCGTAAAGCGGGAACGCCCGCTTCGGATTGAACCGCAAGGCGGCGTCATAATCGGAAACAGCGGCGTCGAACTGAGACATCTTCAGAAAGATGAAGCCGCGGCTGTCCAATGTTGCGGCGTTCCTCGGCGTCAGTCGGAGCGCCTGGCTGCAGTCGGCAAGCGCCGGCTTGAGCACGCCGAGGACGGCGCGCGCCCAGCAACGGTTGTCGAAAGCCCGAGCGAAGTCGGCCTTGAGCTTGATCGCCTGATTGTAATCGTCGATGGCATGGTCGTAGTCGCGCTTGGCGAGGTGCGCATTGCCGCGGTTGAAGTAGCCTTCAGCCGACGGCTTGAGCTTCAGCGCCTGCTCGTAGTCTGCAATGGCGCGGTCGTACTCGCCCCTGGCATCGTAGGCCACGCCACGGTTGTTGTAGGCCGCGGCAAACCTGGCGTTGAGTTTGATCGCCTGGCCATAGTCCGCAATGGCGCGCTCGTGATCGCCCTTGAGCCGGTAGGCGACGCCACGATTATTGAACACCTCGGCGAGCTTGTCGCCCTTCTCGCGCCCGGCCTTGATCACCGCCGAACAGCCGTCGATGCGCTGATCGACGGTCACCTCATTCTCGCTTTCACACCATTGGCGCTCCTGCGGCGTCTGCGCGAACGCTACCGATCCCGCAAGAATGAGCGCCGTCACGACGGACGACAGATGCTTTGCGGTCAGCCGGCGCATCGGCAGCTCCATGGTTCGCGGCGGGCGGGCTGAATCACGTCGCAACACTTTGTGAGTCCTCGCCCAGGGGGTGCAGATCGCGCACCAGGCTCTTGAGGCGCTCCTCCAACACATGGGTGTAGATCTGCGTCGTGGAGATGTCGGCGTGGCCGAGCAGAGTCTGTACCACGCGCAGGTCGGCGCCGTTGTGCAGGAGATGGCTCGCGAATGCGTGCCGCAGCACGTGCGGGCTCACCTGCGTCGGGCGCAGTCCGGTGGCGCCGGCGAGCGTCTTGAGCTCGCGCGCGAAATGCTGGCGGGTCAGATGTCCGCCCTCGCCGAACGAAGGGAACAGCCATTTGCTCTTCTGGTTGCGGCTCGTCTCGGACAGCAGCGCCAGGTACTCGCGCATCGCGGTCTTGGCTGCATCGTTGAGCGGCACGAGGCGCTCCTTGTTGCCCTTGCCGCGCACGATCAGCATGCGCGCGTTGCGCTCCGCCGCCGATGCCGGAAGCGCGACCAGTTCAGACACCCGCAGTCCCGTGGCATAGAGCACTTCGATCAAGCAGGCGAGCCGCGCGGCGCGCAACCGCCCCGGTGCCGGCTGCTCGGCCTTTTCCATGCCGGCACGGGCCTGTGCGAGGAGCCGATCGACCTCGGAAATGCTGAGCACCTTGGGAAGCGTGCGGCCGCGTTTCGGTCCCTCGATGACGGCAGACGGATCGTCGGTCCGGTGTCCCTCGGCGTAGAGGAAGCGATAGAGCTGGCGTATGGCCGAGAGCCGCCGCGCCACCGACGCCGGCGCGAAGCCGCGCCGGCTGAGCGATCCCAGATGGGCGCGCAGATCTTCGGTTGCGGCCTGGGCAATGGTGCGCCGGCGCGTGCCGAGCTCGCTCGAGAATTCGGCAAGGTCGTGGGCATAGGCGGCCAGCGTGTTCTTGGCTCCCCCGCGCTCGGCCGAGAGCATATCGAGGAACAGCCCGATCAGGGTCTGGTCTGAGTTTTTGGCCTTCGGGGCCATTCGGGAGGCTTAGGGTTGCTTTGCGAACTTGTCCGGGGGAATCGAAACCGTGATCTCGCGCGGTTTCGGATCGAACCACGTTGCGAGCATGAACATGGCGCCATAGGTCAGGCCACCCAGGACGCCAATCAAGGTCAGAAAACGGAACAGGCTCGGCATGGTAAATCCCTCGAAAGGCTATCTCGCATAAAACAATGGAGAAACTAGGACATTGCCGTGCCCGGAGGGACGCCGGATGCGATTCGCAATGGCGTGCGGAAGGTGGTTAACAAACGCCTAAGCCGACCTTTTTGCCGTCTCAGCTTGACGGCAAGTCGTTGTGCTGGAAGACAAACCGCCCAAAACGCCGTTCGGCCGGCGCACGGAGCGACCATGGGAGGACTCGGGAACATGCCGCATGGCGCGGCCCACGATGTCGCGGGCCGGCCGGAAGCCGCGATCGTGGCGGCGCTCGGCCCGCGCACGGTTACGCTCGTGGGCATGATGGGGGCGGGCAAGTCCTCGATCGGCCGGCGCCTGGCGCTGCGCCTTGGCATTCCGTTCGTCGATGCAGACGTAGAGATCGAAAAGGCGGCAGGCATGACGATCAACGATATATTCGCCGTTCGCGGGGAGGCGGAATTCCGTGCGGGCGAGGCGCGCGTCATCTTGCGCCTGCTGGAGAGCGGCCCTCAGGTCCTGGCGACCGGTGGCGGAGCTTTCACGAATCCGGATACCCGGGCCGCGATTGGCGCGAAAGGCGTCTCGATCTGGCTCAAGGCCGAATTCGATGTGCTCATGAAGCGCATCAAGCGCCGCCACGACCGGCCCCTGCTCAAGACCGACGACCCCGGCGCCACGCTGCGCAAACTCATCGAGGAGCGCGATCCGGTGTATGCTCTGGCCGATCTCACGGTGCAATCGCGCGAGGTCATGCATGAAAAGATCGTGGACGAGATCGTGAGCGCGCTTGCCGGCCGGATGGGAGCCGCCTGCGCATTCCAGGGCGCGCGCGCCGACGGAGACCACGAGCCATGACGGCGCCCCTGCGTGCCAGCGACCCGATCGTCGTCAACGTCGCGCTCGGCGAGCGCAGCTACGACATTCACATTGGCCGCGGCCTGCTGGCTTCGCTGGGCCAAAAGATTGCGGCGCTGCGGCCCGGGGCGAAGGTTGCGATCGTCACCGACGAGACCGTGATGCGCCACCATCTCGCTGCGGCGGAGGCTACGCTTGCAACGGCGGGCATCACTGCCACCTCCGTGACCGTGCCGCCGGGCGAGAGCTCGAAGAGCTTTCCGGTGCTGGAGCGCGTGTGCGAAGCGCTGATTGCTGCACGCGTCGAGCGTGCGGATCTCGTGCTGGCGCTGGGCGGCGGCGTCATCGGCGATCTCGCCGGGTTCGCGGCCGCCATTCTCCGTCGCGGACTCGATTACGTGCAGGTGCCGACCACGCTGCTGGCGCAAGTCGATTCCTCGGTCGGCGGCAAGACCGCAATCGATTCCAGCCACGGCAAGAACCTGATCGGTGCATTTCATCAGCCTGTCCTGGTCCTCGCCGACACAGCGCTGCTCGATACCCTGTCGCCGCGCCAATTCCGCGCGGGATATGCCGAAGTGGCCAAATACGGATTGATCGGTGACGCCGCCTTCTTCTCCTGGCTCGACGCGAACTGGCGCGACGTGTTCGCGGGCGGGCCTGCGCGCGAGCATGCCATTGCGGTGAGCTGCCGCATGAAGGCCGCGATTGTCAGCCGCGACGAGCGGGAGACCGGCGAACGGGCGCTGCTCAATCTCGGCCACACCTTCGGTCACGCGCTCGAGGCGGGGGCCGGGTTCTCCGATCGACTGCTGCACGGCGAGGCGATTTCACTCGGCATGGTGCTGGCGTTTCGATTCTCGGCCAGGCGCGGGTTGCTGCCGGCGGCGGAGGCCGAGCGTGTCGAGCGCCACCTCGCGGCGGTCGGATTGCCGATCGATATCTCGTCTGTTCCCGGCGGCGTGCCCGGCCCCGACCGCCTGATGGACCTCATTGCTCAGGACAAGAAGGTCAAGCGCGGGAACCTGACGTTCATCCTGGCGCGCGGAATCGGCGCAAGCTTCATCGCGCCTGACGTCGATGCCGCCGACGTCCGCGCTTTTCTGGTGCAACAGCTTGCCGAGCGATGACCATCGAGGACTGGCTTTCCATTTTCGTGATCGTCTTCTGTCTCGGGCTCTCCTTCTTCTTTTCGGGGAGCGAGACGGCGCTCACCGCTTTTTCGCGCGCGCGCATGCTGCGGATGGAGAAAACGGGAAACTGGCGCGCTGCGCTCGTCAATCGTCTGTTGGACACGCGCGAGCGATTGATCGGTGCGATCCTGACCGGCAACAATGTCGCCAACATCGCCGCCTCATCGCTGACTACCGGCTTGTTGCTCAACTGGTTCGGAGATGTCGGCGTCCTCTACGCGACCATGATCATGACCGTCGTGGTCGTGGTGTTCACCGAAGTGCTACCCAAGACGGTAGCGATCAACGCCCCGGATCGGATCGCACTGCTGGTGGTGCGTCCGGTCGCATGGATCGTGCGGCTGCTCGGACCATTGCTGGTGGGCGTCGAGGTGCTGGTGCGCTGGATTCTCCGCTTGTTCGGCTTTCGAGTCGGGGTCGACCGAGGATTCCTGTCCGCGCACGACGAATTGCGCGGAGCCGTGGATCTCCTGCACCATGAAGGCGGCGTCGAGAAGCAGGACCGCGACATGTTCAGCGGTCTGCTCGATCTGCGCGACCTCACCGTCTCCGATGTCATGGTCCACCGCACCGAAATGGTGACGGTCTGCGCCGACGATCCGCCGGAGCAGGTGGTGAAAGCCGTGCTCGAGGCCGAGGTCACGCGCATCCCGCTATGGAAGGGCAAACCCGAGAACATCATCGGCATCCTGCACGCAAAGGATCTCCTGCGCACGATTCAGGCGTCGGGCGGCGATCTCGCCAAGATCGACGTCACCGTCATCGCACGGCCGCCCTGGTTCGTGCCCGACATCCGGCCGCTTTCTGAGCAGCTCAAGGCCTTTCGCCGCCGCAAGACCCATTTCGCGCTGGTGGTCGACGAGTACGGCGAGATGATGGGCCTGGTCACGCTCGAGGACATCCTGGAGGAAATCGTCGGCGACATCACGGACGAGCACGACGTCGTGGTGCCCGGCGTGCGGCCGCAGCCCGACGGCTCGGTCAACGTCGATGGCGGGGTGCCGATCCGCGATCTCAACCGTGCGATGGAGTGGAATCTGCCCGACGACGAGGCGACCACCGTGGCCGGCCTCGTCATTCACGAGGCGCGCTCGATCCCCGAGCCCGGCCAGACCTTCACCTTCCACGGCTTCCGCTTCCGTGTGCTGCGTCGCGAACGGAACCGCATTACGGCGCTGCGCATCACGCCGCTCGTGCGCAAGCCGGTGCCCGCAATGAAACCCCGCTAACGGGAACGCAGTCGCATGGTCATTCATGCCGCAACTCGCGGGCTAGTCCTCGCCGTGACGCTGTCGGGTGCGGTGGCCGCCTACGCTCACGCGCATCTCGCGCGCGCCAATCCCGCCGCCGGCGCGATCGTGGCGAGCGCGCCGAGCGAGGTCACGCTTGCGTTCACCCAGAAGCTCGAGCCCAAGTTCAGCACCGTCGTGGTGCGCGACGCCAGCGGCAAGCAGGTCGACAAGGGTGATCCCCATGTCGACGAGGTCGATCCCTCGCTGTTGAAAGTGTCGCTGCCAACGCTCGCGGCGGGGAGGTACAAGGTGGAGTGGCGGGTGACCTCGGTCGACACCCATGCCAGCAAGGGCGACTACGTCTTTCGCGTGGGCAAATAGCGCTGTCTCCGCCTGTCCCGGAATCGGAGCGGATCGGGAGATGAGTGATCCGCTGACCTTAATACGCGCCGTTCACTTCGCGGCGACACTTGCGCTGGCGGGCGCCGTCATTTTCGGCACCGCGATCGCCGGACCGGCACTGCGCGCTCCGCCAGGTGCAGGAGCGGGCTTCCGTGTCCACCTTCTGCGAGTGGCCTGGAGCGGTCTTGCGATTGCCGTGGTCTCGGGCGCAGGCTGGCTGGTGCTGCTCGCCGCCCAGATGAGCGAACGCGCGCCGACGCAAGCTTTCTCCGACGACATAGTGTGGACGGTCCTCCTCCACACCACGTTCGGGCACGATTGGCTGATGCGGCTTGCCCTGGCGGTCTTGCTTGCCTTCGCCTTGTGCCGGCTTTCGCCAGAGCGCGCCGGTCGCTCACGCTGGGCAGTGGCGGCGCTCCTGGCCGCCGCGTTTGCCGCTGCCCTTGTCCATTCCGGCCATGCCGCGGCGACCGCCGGCTGGCTCGGCACCGTCCATCGCGCGGCCGACGGGCTGCATCTCATCGCGGCGTCGGCATGGGTCGGCGGCCTGTTGCCGCTCGTATTGCTGCTCGCGTGCACCAGACGTGGAGAGATTTCGCTGGCGATCGCGCGCGACGCCACGTTGCGATTCTCGATGCTCGGCGTGATCAGCGTCGGCGTGCTGCTCGTGACCGGCGTCATGAATGCTTGGGTGCTGGTTGGCGGCATGCCGGCCTTGGTCGGCACCGACTATGGACGGCTTCTGCTCGTCAAGGTGGCGCTCTTCCTCGGCATGGTGGCGATCGCTGCTGTCAACCGGCTGCGACTCACGCCGCGGCTCGTGCACGCGGCGGGCGCTGCGACCGCGCCGGTCAAAGGCGACGGGGTGCGCGCCCTTGCACGCAACAGCGTGATCGAGGCAACGCTTGGCCTTGCGATCCTCGTCGTCGTGGGTGCTCTCGGAACGGTGCCGCCAGGCTCGCATGTGCAGCCGACCTGGCCCTTCTCCGTTCGCTTCACCGCTGTCGCATTCAATGATCCGGACTTGCGTGACGGACTCTTGCAAGCGCCGTGGACCGGTGGGGTCGGCGTGCTCTTCGGGATTTTGCTGATGTTCATCGGCGCGACATTGTGGCGCTTCAATCGGTACCTGAGAGCATCGTTGATCGCGGCGGGTGGTGCTGCGGGCATGGCTGGCGTCGTTCATGTCGCGCCGTTTCTGAGCCTGATCGCTGTCGAAGCCTATCCGACCAGCTTCTACGTTTCGCCGACTGGCTACTCCTCAACTTCAATTGTGCATGGCGCCGACCTGTTCGCGACCCACTGCGCGGCATGCCACGGACGGCGCGGCCGGGGCGATGGCCCCGCCGGCCGGTTCTTCCGGGTGAAGCCGTCCGATCTCACCGCCGACCATGTCTACGATCACACCGACGGCGACCTCTACTGGTGGATCACCAACGGCATCGGTGACGTCATGCCGCCGTTGGGCGCCGCGCTCGACGATGACGCACGCTGGCACGTGATCGATTTCGTGCGCGCCAATGCGGACGCGGCGCGCCTTGGCCGGGCGGCTGGCAAGGTGAGCAATGTCGGCTATCGCGCCCCGGATTTTTCCGCCGTTTGTCCCGACGGCTCGATCGCGGCGCGCGACGACCTGCGGGGCCGCACCGCGCATCTCGTGATCAGCGGGCCGATCGGAGCGGGACGCGTCAGGCAGTTGCCGCCGCCCGCCGACGGCGATGTCGTCGCGGTTGCGATACCGCTCGGGGACGTCGCGGTCGGAAACGCCTGCCGCGCCGACGACGGCCAGCTTGCCGAGGCACTCGCGATGCTTGCCGGCAAGGATGCGCGGGACAGCGACGGTACGGAATTCCTGGTGGATGCGTCGGGGAGCTTGCGCGCGATCTGGTCGCCCGGCGACAAGCCTGATTGGCGCGACGTCGACGTTCTGCAACGCGAGACCGCGGCCATCCGCGACGCCCCGTCCGCAATGCGCACCCAGGGATCGCACGTCCACGGGCGCTAACGCGGTCCTAGGGGTTGTGTTGGTTTGATGCTAGGTTGTTACGAGGCCATCTCGGCACGTTCCATCCACACGCTGTGTCAGAACCAGGGAGGCAGAAGAGGCATGTCGCGCACATACGAAACCGTGAAAGTCGAGCAGGAGAATGGAATTGCATGGGTGATCCTGAACCGGCCCGACAAGCGCAACGCGATGAGTCCGCAGTTGCATTACGACATGTGCGATGTCCTCGACGAGCTTGAGCACGATCCGCAGGCGAAGGTTCTGATCCTGACCGGCGCGGGCGATGCTTGGTGCGCGGGGCAGGACCTCAAATTGTTCTTTCGCGATCTCGACAACAAGCCGGTCGAACGCACACGGGCGGCTGCCGCCAGTCACTATTGGCGATGGCAAAAGCTCTTCACCTATGCAAAGCCGAGCATCGCCATGGTCAATGGCTTCTGTTTCGGCGGCGGCTTCACCCAGCTGATCGCCTGCGATTTTGCGATCGCGGCGGAAGACGCCCAATTCGGTCTGTCGGAAGTCAACTGGGGCATTCTGCCCGGCGGGTTCGTCAGCAAAGCGCTGGTCGAGGCGCTGGGGATGCGGGATGCCGTATGGTTCGCCGTGACCGGCGAGACCTTCGACGGCCGCGTCGCCGAGCGCGCGCGGCTGGTCAATCGCGCCGTCCCACGCGAGCAATTGCGGGCCGAAACCGTTTCGCTGGCGGAGCGGCTGATGAAGATCAATCCAGAGGCCATTCGCGCGACCAAGCAGGCGGTCAAGAATGTCCGCAATATGAGCGACGATGCCGCCATCGACTATCTTGCGGCAAAGTCGCTCGAGCTGCGGTTCCTGGACCAGGAGAAGGGCCGGGAGAAGGGCATGAGCCAGTTCCTGGATGAAAAGACCTATCGTCCGGGCATCCAGCCCTACAACCGGCCCTCGGAGAAAGCATCGTAGCCGAAGCGGAGACGGTCATGCGCCATCTCATCTCGGTCGCGGCGCTTGCGTTGTTTCCTGTCCTGGCCACGGCGGCGGATGGTCTCGACTGGGCTTATCCGGTCACGCCGCGGCCAGAGCCGCTCGACACCCTGGTCCTGAAGCAGGTGCCCGGCAGCGAGCGGGCCTATACCCAGGCGCAGATCGACGACGCCTTCAGCCCTCCGGACTGGTTTCCCGACGAGCATCCGACCATGCCGGCAATCGTTGCGCGCGGCGAAAAGCCCGCGGTGCGGGCCTGCGCGCTATGCCACCTGCCGAGCGGAGACGGTCACCCGGAATCGTCGAGCCTGGCGGGGCTTCCGGTGTCGTACCTCATGCGCCAACTGGCCGCCTTCAAGAGCGGCGATCGCACGGGCGTGCGTGCAACCACGATGATCACGATCGCCCAGGCGATCTCGGACGCTGACGCGCTCGCGGCCAGCGAGTACTTCGCTGCCCTCAAACCCGGCATCTGGACCGATGTGATCGAGACCGAGACGGTGCCGAAGACCTTTGTCGGCGCCGGCGGCATGCGCTTCGTCGCGCCCGGCGACGAACAAGAGCCGATCGGCAACCGCATCATCGTGCTGCCGCAGGAAGAGACGCGCGCGAAGAGCCGCGACCCGCATTCCGGCTTCGTCGATTATGTGCCCTCCGGCAGCACCGCGCGCGGCGAATCCCTGGTCACGACCGGCGATGGCGGCAAGACCATCCCGTGCGGGATCTGCCACGGCCAGACGCTGCAGGGTCTCGGCGAGGTGCCGGCGATCGCAGGCAGGCCGCCCACTTATATCGTGCGCCAGCTCAACGACATGAAAACCGGCGCGCGCTCCGGCATCTCCACCGCGTTGATGAAGGCGGTGGTCGAGAAGTTGTCGGTGGAGGACATGGTTGCGATCGCCGCCTATGTGGGATCGCGCGATCCCTAGCTGCCGACGCTCGGCAAGCCTCGCAAGAAGGTCAGCCGAAACGAGGGAGGAGACGATGTTGGCCAAAGCCTGCACGGGGCTGCTTGCCTCCGCTGGTGCGCTCCTGCTCGCGGGGGCTGCTGCCTGCGGCCAGGATTTTCCGTGGAAGCCGGTACGACTGATCGTTCCCTTCGCGGCGGGAGGGCCGGTCGATGTGCTCGCCCGTGCATTGGGTGAGGGATTCAAGGAACGAACCGGTCAGGCTTTCATCGTCGACAACAAGCCCGGCGGCAACACGTCGATCGGGGCCACCGCGTGCAAGAACGCCGAGGCGGACGGCCATGCCTTCTGCCTTCTGACCGCGAGCACGATTTCGCTCAATCCATTTCTGTTCGCCAACCTGTCTTACGACCCGCAAAAGGATCTCGAACCGCTCACCAATGTGGTCTTCACCCAGCAGGTGATGATCCTCCACAGGTCGATAGCGGCCAATACCCTGCCTGAGCTCGTCGTCTACGCCAAACAGAACCCCGACAAGCTCAATTTCGGTTCGTTCGGGATCGGCGGCGATTCCCACCTGGTGTTCGAATGGCTGAAGGCGAAGACTGGCGTGCAGATGGCCCATATTCCGTACGGTGGTGCCGCGCCGGCGCTGCTTGCCTTCGAGCGTGGCGATGCGCATCTGCTTTATCCCGTCGCCTCGCCTGCGGTGCTCGAACGGGTTAAGTCCGGTCTCGCCAAGCCGATTGCCGTGCCGGAAGGACAGCAGGCACCGGCGCTTTTGGGCGTGCCCTCGTTCAGCGCGTCCGGACTGCCGCCGTATGACGGAAAGACCTGGTTTGGGGCCTTCGCGCCCGCCGGTACGCCCAAGGCCCGCGTCGACGAACTCGCCCACCACCTCGCCGCGGTCGTCAAGTCGCAGACGTTCCAGGAACGATTCATCAAGCTCGGCGGCTATGAGGCTGTCGGCAACACACCGGAGGCGTTTCGGAATTTCCTGGCCGAGGATCGCCTGCGCGGGCAGGAACTGGTGCGGATCGCTGGAGTGAAGATCGCCGAGTGACGGAGGCTCGAATGACGCGAATGCGAGCCGTGATCGCAGACCAGCCGCGCTCGAGCGCAGAGCGATCCGTTTGATCTTCTGCTAGAGTCCAGGACCGAGGGCGACGGCGAGGAAACGACCGTGGACGTTACGGACCTCAAGACATTCGAGGCGGTGGCACGGCTCGGCGGCATGAACCGAGCCGCAGCCGAATTGCACACAGTGCAATCGAACGTGACCGCGCGCATTCGCGCCCTCGAGCAGGAACTCGGCAGCCCCCTATTTCAGCGCCATAGCCGTGGCGTCGCCCTGACCCCTGCGGGCCGCCGCCTGCTCCCCTATGCGGAGCGCATCGGTCATCTCATGGCTGAAGCACGCCGGGCCGTCGCCGACGATGGCGCGCCGCGGGGCGCGCTGAGCGTGGGCTCGCTCGAAAGCACCGCCGCTCTGCGGCTGCCACGATCTCTCGTCGCCTTCGCCGAGACCTATCCTGAAGTGGATCTCGTCCTGGTGCCGGGCACCACCGCCGAGATGGTCGAACGCGTGCTCGATCATCAGGTGGAAGGGGCGTTCGTCTGTGGGCCCGTGAGCCACCCTGACCTGATCGAGGAGGTCATGTTCCGGGAGGAACTCGTGATGGTCACGGCGAGGCGCGTCCAGACATTGCAGGACGCCCTTGGCAGACGCGATCTCAAGATCGTCGTTTTGCGTCTCGGCTGCTCCTATCGCCAGCGGCTGGAGGAGGTGTTGGCGCGGCGCGGCGTGGTCGTCGTGCGGCGGCTCGATTTCGGCACCATCGACGGCATCATGGGCTGCGTGAGCGCCGGCGTCGGGATTACGTTGCTGCCCAGGAGTGTTGCGGCGGCCGCGCATGACGCCGGCCAGGTCGCAATCCACGAACTGCCCGCGGAAGAGGCCCACGTGGAAACCGTATTCGTCCGTCCGCGTGACGGCTTCGTATCAAGTGCGCTCGACGCCTTCCTGCGCTGTGTGCGCGGCTCGGCGGTGATGGCGGATGCGGCGGAATGAAGAGCTATCTCGACCCGAGATAACCCTTATCAGACAAAACCGTTATTCAACGTGACGGCGTATCCCTATTTGGTTCTCTCTCAGCGACCTGGGAGAGACGGGTGCGACCGGTCAGGTGTGCCGCGGATTCGGGCGATCCTGGAGTCAGCGTCGGGCGAGCGACGCTCGCGGGTCTGTGCGCGAGCCTGGCCGGAATAGGGCTCGCACGCTTCGCCTACACGGCGCTGATGCCGGCACTCGTCGCCGAGCAGTGGTTTCCGGCGTCGCAGGCAGCTTATCTCGGCGCCGCCAACCTTGCCGGCTATCTCGCCGGTGCGCTGGCCGCGCCGCGCATAGCCGGCGCTGCACCGGTGGCGGTGGTGCTGCGCGCGATGATGCTGCTCGCAACAGCGTCATTCTTCGCCTGTGCCCAGCCGCTGTCCTTTGCGTGGTTCTTCGTCTGGCGCTTTGCCGCCGGTGTATCCGGCGGCGCGCTGATGGTGCTCGCGGCGCTCGCGGTGCTGCCGTACGTTCCCGCTTCCCGACGCGGACTGGCCGCCGGTGTGATTTTCACCGGCGTTGGTCTCGGGATCATCATGTCGGGCACGCTCGTGCCGCTGCTGTTCCGCTTCGGATTGGGGACGACCTGGGAGGGACTGGGCCTACTCTCGTTCCTGGTGACGGTGCTGGCGTGGGGAGGCTGGCCGAAAGCAGCGACCTCTCCCGTTCCTGAGCCGCAGCGCCACAACTGGAGCGCGGCTTCCAACGCGGCTCTACGCGCGCTCTATGTCGAGTACGGGCTCAACGCCGTCGGGCTCGTGCCCCACATGATCTTCCTGGTCGATTTCATCGCCCGCGGGCTCGGGCAGGGGCTTGCAGCCGGTGCGCGCTATTGGGTGGTCTTCGGCCTCGGCGCCGTTGCCGGGCCGATCCTCGCCGGATGTCTCGCCGACCGCGTCGGGTTCCGAGCCGCGCTTCGTCTGGCGTTCCTGGCGCAGGCTCTGGCAATTGGGCTGGTCGTGCTGACGGACCGCCCGGTCGCCCTGATCGCCTCAAGCGCCATCGTCGGGGCCGCCGTTCCTGGCATGGTGCCGCTGGCGCTCGGCCGAGTCCAGGAATTGGTCGAGGGCGACCGCGGCCGCAAGGCGGCTTGGAGCCTGTGCACGGCGGCCTTCGCCCTGGGCCAGGCAATTGCAGCCTATGTCTTCGCCTGCGTGTTCGAACGGAGCGATGGCGGGTATTTGCCGTTGTTTGCGGCCGGGGCAGGGGCGTTGCTGCTGGCGCTCGCGATCGATCTGGTCTGGCCGCGGACGCCGCGGGTCCCAAACCGAGAGGTGATGGAATGAAGCTCTACAACAATCGGCCATCGCCCTACGGACGCAAGGTTCTGATCGCCGCGCACGAAAAGTCTCTGATGAAACGCATCACGTTGTTTGCGATCGACCCGTGGTCCGATCCGAGCGCGCTTCTGGCGGTTACGCCCATCGGCAAAGTACCCGCGCTCGTCACCGACGACGGCGCGGTGATCACGGACAGCACGATCATCAGCGAATATTTTGACGCGGTTGGCGATGGCCGCGCGCTCATCGGCGATGATCGCTTTGAGGTGATGGCGCGCGTCGCATTGATGCAGGGATTGATCGATGCTGCCTTCGCGACAGTGATCGAGCGCCGCCGGCCGACGGAGCGACGGTGGGACGATTGGGTGTCGCGACAGCACCGCGCAATTGCGCGGACGCTCGAGATCGTCGCCCCGGTGGACGATCGGTTCGACCTCGGCGATATCGCGCTCGCTTGTGCGCTTGCTTATCTCGATTTCCGCTTGCCGGAGATTGCGTGGCGGTGCGCGCACCGGACACTCGCCGCATGGCTCGACGAGGTCGGCCGCCGGCCGTCGATGCAGGCTACGGCGCCTTAAATCACCGAGCGCGATGCTCACTCCCGCCTTCGCCCGGCGCAGAGGCATGGATGGCGAGGGCGTGGACGCCGTTTTGGAGCTCGCTGACAAGTGTCGCGTTGATCATGCGGTGGCGCTCGAGCCGGCTCTTGCCGCGAAACGCTTCCGCGACGATATAGACCCTGAAATGAGTCTCCCCGCCCGGCCGGTGCCCTGCATGCCCTGCATGTTGGTGGGACTCGTCCACCACTTCGACGCTCTGGGGCGTGAACGCCGTAGTCAACTTTTCCGTGATGACGTCGCGCGTGGTCATGGCGGTGCGCATAGCGCGCGCGATGGCTGGCGGTCAACGGTCGGCCGGCGCGAAAAGCGCGTAAACGTACTTGTCAAGACTTGAAGGTAGCTTCGCCGCGCGCGCATACTGATCGGTCATGAAAAACGACTCCCCCCTGTTCGACCGCATCCGGGTGAAGCCCGACAAAGATCGTCGGGTGCATCCCCAATCCCCGGCCTGCGATTGGCCGAACTGCAAGGCGCCCGCAACCCACCGCGCGCCCAAGGGGCGGCTGCGCGAGCGAGAATATTGGCGGTTCTGCCTGGATCACGTGCGGCAGTACAACCAGACGTACAATTTCTTTTCCGGGATGAACCCGGACGACATCGCCAAGTATCAGAAAGAAGCGGTCGTCGGCCATCGCCCGACCTGGAAGATGGGCATGAACGGCGGACGGCCAACGTCGCGCTCCCGCTCCTCCCGTTTCCACCCGGAAATCGCCGGAGCCGACGATCCCTTTGGCGTGTTCCGCGAGTTCGGGGGGCCAAGCGGCGCGCGCCGCAGCGAGCGGGGGGGTGAGCCCCGTACCGTGCACAATGTCGAACGCAAGGCACTCGATGCGCTCGGGCTCGATGCGGGTGCGTCGGTCGAAGACGTCAAGACTCGTTTCAAAGCGCTCGTGAAGCGCCACCATCCCGACGCCAATGGCGGGGACCGTTCCTCCGAGGACAAGCTGCGCGAAATTATCCAAGCTTATAAATACTTGAAATCCATTGGATTTCGCTGACTGACAGCCGCGACCGGTCAACTGCTTCTGCGCCAGCAATCTTGCCCGGCGCCGGTAGCGCGCGAGTTTGCGGCCGCCGGCGCCGCACCCTGCCAATCCGGATTGCGCCAGACGCGACGCTGCTATGACCTCTCACCGGCGCGGCTTTTTCGTTGGCCGCAGCCGCGGCGGATTGACCCGCAACCGCATGATACTTATTTGAAATCACGAGATTTTCATTCCCAGCAGGACGCCTTTCGCGGCGCGTTGCCTTTCTGCTAAGTTCGCGCTCGAATCCGCTCATTCCCATCGACCGACACGGGTCTCGGTCGTTTCCGAGATCACGGAGGATCAATGACCGCCGCAACGCCAGAGGTCGCCGGCCTTCCCGACATGAAGGTGTCGATCCGCCAGGTCTTCGGTTTCGACAGCGAAATGGAGGTGCCGGCGTACTCGGAAGCCGATGAGCATGTCCCTGACATCGACCCGGACTACCGGTTCGACAAGCCGACGACGCTCGCCGTCCTTGCTGGCTTCGCGCACAACCGCCGGGTCATCGTCACCGGCTATCACGGCACCGGAAAATCGACCCACGTCGAGCAAGTGGCTGCGCGCCTCAACTGGCCATGCGTGCGAGTCAATCTCGACAGCCACATCAGTCGTATCGACCTGATCGGCAAGGACGCCATCGTCATTCGCGACGGCCTGCAGGTGACCGAATTCCGCGACGGCATATTGCCATGGGCCTACCAGCACAACGTCGCGCTCTGCTTCGACGAATACGATGCCGGTCGCCCGGATGTGATGTTCGTGATCCAGCGTGTGCTGGAATCGTCCGGCCGGCTGACGTTGCTCGACCAGAGTCGGGTGATCAGGCCCCATCCCGCCTTTCGCCTGTTCGCGACCGCGAACACGGTTGGTCTTGGCGATACGTCCGGCCTCTACCACGGCACCCAGCAGATCAACCAGGCGCAGATGGATCGCTGGTCGATCGTCACGACGCTCAATTACCTGCCCCACGACAACGAGGTCGATATCGTGCTGGCCAAGGCCAAGCATTATCGCACCGATCAGGGCCGCGACATCGTCAACAAGATGGTGCGGGTCGCAGACCTCACGCGCAACGCTTTCATGAATGGTGACATTTCGACTGTCATGAGCCCGCGCACGGTGATCACGTGGGCGGAGAACTCCGACATCTTCAAGGACGTCGGCTTCGCCTTCCGGCTCACCTTCCTCAACAAGTGCGACGAACTGGAGCGGCCGATCGTCGCCGAGTTCTACCAGCGCTGTTTCGGAGTGGAGCTGCCGGAATCGTCGGTGAACGTCGCGCTGAGCTGAGCGCCGGGATGTCGTCGAACATCAAGCCAAGAAATCCTTCGAAAGAATCCCCGACCGAACCGTTCAAGCGCGCGGTCACGGGGTGCCTGCGCGCGATCGCGCGCAAACCCGAGCTCGAGGTCTCCTTCGCCGCGGAGCGCCCCGGCATCGTCGGCGGCAAGGCGCGCCTGCCTGAGCCGCCGCGGAAGCTCACCGGACCGGATGCCGCGATCGTGCGCGGCCATGCCGACTCCATCGCGCTCAAGCTCGCCTGTCACGACCCGATGGTGCATCGCAAGCTCGTGCCTGGCGGGCAGCAGGCGCGCGCCGTGTTCGACGCGGTTGAGCAGGCCCGCGTCGAGGCGATCGGCGCACGCCGGATGGCGGGCGTCGCCAAGAACCTTTCGGCCATGCTCGATGACCGTTTCCATCGCGGCAAGTTCGACGAGGTCACCGATCGCGCCGATGCGCCGCTCGAGGAAGCGGTCGCGCTCATGGTGCGCGAACGGTTAACCGGCCAGGCCCCGCCCGCGGCGGCGAAGAAGATCGTCGATCTGTGGCGCCCGCTGATCGAGGATCGGGCCGGACGCGATCTCGACCGGCTGGAGCGGCTCATCGAGCATCAAGCGCGCTTCGGCGATGCCATCCACGATCTCCTCGATGCGCTCGATATGGGCGAGGACCGCAGCACCGAGTCGGACGAGGAGGAAGGCGAGGAGGGAGAGCAGGACCGCCGCAAGGAGGAGTCCGGCGACGACGGAGAGGGCGCCGACGCGGATGACACGCAAACGCGGGTCGATGAAGCCGATGTGGCGGGCGAGGACATGGCCGACTCCACCGCCGAGGCGGCCGAGGCGCTCTCGGCCGAGATGGCCGACGATGCCGAGATGGGCGACGCCGAGGCTCCGGCGGAGCCGCGGCGTCCGCGCCGGCATGGACAGAACGAGCCGCGCGGCCCGGATTACCGGCCCTTCATTACCAAGCACGACGAGATGGTCGCAGCCGAGGAGCTGTGCGAGCCGGAAGAGCTCGACCGCCTCCGCGGCTATCTCGACAAGCAGCTATCCCATCTCCAGGGCGTGGTGGCGAGGCTGGCCAACCGGCTGCAGCGGCGCTTGATGGCCCAGCAGAATCGCGCGTGGGAGTTCGATTTGGAGGAAGGCGTCCTCGATCCCGCGCGGCTGTCGCGCGTGGTGATCGACCCGCTTCATCCGCTTTCGTTCAAGCATGAGAAGGAAACCAGCTTCCGCGACACCGTGGTCACGCTCTTGCTCGACAACTCCGGCTCCATGCGCGGACGTCCGATCACGGTCGCGGCGACCTGCGCCGACATTCTCGCGCGCACGCTCGAGCGCTGCGGCGTGAAGGTCGAAATTCTCGGCTTCACCACGCGGGCGTGGAAGGGCGGGCAGTCGCGCGAGGCGTGGCTGGCGGCCGGCAAGCCTCCCAATCCGGGACGGCTCAACGATCTTCGCCACATCATTTACAAGTCGGCCGATTCGCCCTGGCGTCGGGCGCGAAAGAATCTCGGCCTGATGATGCGCGAAGGCTTGCTCAAGGAGAATATCGACGGCGAAGCGCTCGACTGGGCGCACAAACGGCTTCTCGCCCGCACCGAGCAGCGCAAGATTCTGATGATGATCTCCGACGGCGCGCCGGTCGACGATTCCACGCTTTCGGTCAATCCAGGCAACTACTTGGAGCGACACTTGCGCTGGGTGATCGAGGAGATCGAGACACGTTCTCCGGTCGAGTTGATCGCCATCGGCATCGGCCACGACGTCACCCGCTACTATCGCCGCGCGGTCACCATCGTGGATGCCGAGGAGCTCGGCGGCGCCATGACCGAAAAGCTCGCCGAACTGTTCGACGAGAAGGTTCCGGACGAACCGCGGCGGCCGCGGAGGCTCAACGCGTGACCGACCGCACGCCATCTTGGCGTTCAGGTCTTACATCGCGAAATGGACGGGCCATCGGCGTATTGTTCGCGGCCGTGCTTGCGCTCGCGGTCGTCGCCGATGCGCAGACGCTGGTGTCCCCCGCGCCGCCCGCCGCCATCGAGGTTCGCGCCGAAAGCGTCGCGGCTTTCGATGTTCGCGACCGCTCGCGCCGGCAATTCGGACTGCTCGAATTTCGTGGCGGGTTGTCGTTGCGCTCGTCCTATAAGAACTTCGGCGGCATGTCGGCCATTCGCGTCGCCTCCGATGGCGCGCATTTCATTGCCTTGAACGACAAGGGTTGGTGGTTTCGCGGCCGCATCGTGTATGAAGGCTCGCAGCCGATCGGCATCGTCGACGCCGAAATGGCCCCGATGCTAGGTCTCGATGGGCAACCGCTCGCCGCCCACGGTTGGTACGACACCGAATCGATCGCGGAGGACGGCGGTACGCTCTATGTGGGGATTGAGCGGGTCCATCAGATTGTCCGCTTCAACTACGGCAAGGAGGGCTTGCTCGCGCGCGGCCGCCCGATTGCACCCGCACCCGGATTTCGTTCGCTGCCGTCCAACCGAGGTCTCGAAGCCCTGGTCTTCGTCCCCAGGGGCTTGCCGCTTGGCGGCGCGCTGATCGCGATCTCGGAGCGCGGACTCGACGCTGCGGGCAATATCAGCGGCTTCCTGCTGGGCGGCCCAAGCCCGGGCGGATTCACGGTCAAGCGCAGCTCGAGCTACGACGTGAGCGACGCTGCGCTGCTTCCCGGCGGAGACCTTCTGCTGCTGGAACGCAAGTTCAGTTGGACCAGCGGCTTGACCGTCCGCATACGGCGCATCGCGCTGGGCGAGATCAAGCCAGGCGTGACGGTGGACGGCCCCGTTCTGTTCGAGGCGGACCTCGGCTACGAGATCGACAACATGGAAGGCCTGAGCGTTCACCGCAATCCGGTCGGCGAGACCGTGCTCACGCTCATTTCCGACGACAATTTCCTGCCGTTCCAGCGCACGCTGCTGCTGCAGTTCACGCTCGCGGAGCCGTGAATGCGGCGGGTAGGCTCGGGGAATGTTGGAGAGTGGCCCGGATCCGGGCTGTACCTCGCCGCCGGGCTACGCCGCCGCGGCGTGCTTCTTCCGGATTTGGCGCTTGAGATCGAGCGCCCTCACCGACAGTTCGTCGTCCTTCGCCTTCATGAGAAAGGCGTCGAGACCGCCGCGGTGATCGACCGTCTTGAGCGCGTTTGCCGACACGCGCAGCTTGACCGAGCGGCCGAGCGCGTCGGAGATCAAGGTGACGTTGAGCAGGTTGGGCAGAAAGCGCCGTTTGGTCTTGATGTTGGAGTGGCTGACCTTGTGTCCGACCTGAGCACCCTTGCCCGTCAGTTCGCACCGCCGCGACATTGAGAAACCTCTGAATCATCCTGAGGGGTTGCCGGACCAAGCCCAGCGCATCGGCGGCGCGGCAGCCCGATCACCTACGGCTCCATGAGCCGCCGGACCTATAGTCAGCGCATGAAATGGCGTCAAGACGCGTGTTCCCGGACCCTGCCGGGCCGCCCCCACTGGAAGGGCCGCTGTCATGGCCGGAACAGGCCCGCAACCGGACCCAACTGCCTTGATCGGGCCAAGATGCCGCGTCAAGGCTGGAAGGAATGGGCCGGCGGCGAAGCTGCCGGGCCTGGCCGGTGCAGCGCAAAGCTGGCCAGGGCAGGCGATTTAAATAATGCGGGGCGAGAGCAGGGGTCGGATTTCGTGCGCTCATATCGACACACCGATCGCCCGACTCGCCTCGGAATCGTCCTGGGTGCGGCCGCGTTCGCGGTGACGATGGCGGACGCCCAGCACAGCCGCAGCCTGGCTCAGGGCAAACTCGACGCCCGCTACACCGTGACCCTTGGCGGCCTCCCGATCGGCCAGGGCGCTTGGGTGATCGAGATCGGAGATGATCATTTCACCGCTTCGGCGAGCGGCGCGACCGCCGGTTTGATGCGGGTTTTTGCCAGTGGCCAGGGCCAGAGCGCGGCACGCGGAGGCGTTTCCAGCGGCCAGCTCATTCCCTCGAGCTACGCGTCTCGCATCGTCACCGATGAGAAGTCCGATGAAGTGCGGATGACAATCAGCTCCGGAACGGTGAAGGAGTTCGTTGCGAATCCGCCAACCGTTGCGAGCCCGGATCGCGTCCCGGTCACCGAGGCCCATCGGCGCGGCGTGTCGGATCCAATGACTGCATCGCTGGTGCGGGTTCCGGGCAGCGGCGACACGCTCGTTCCGCAGGCATGCCAACGCACGCTCGCGATCTTCGACGGTCGCATGCGCTACGATTTGCAACTTTCTTTCAAGCGGCTCGATCGGGTGAGCACCGAGCGGGGCTACCAGGGTGTGACCGTGGTCTGTGCGGTCCGATTTTCGCCGATCGCCGGGTACATTCCGGATCGTGCTGCCATCAAGTATCTCATTCAGTTGCGCGACATCGAGTTGTCGCTTGCCCCTATCGCAGGCACACGCGTCATGGTGCCGTACCGGGTTTCGGTGCCGACCCCGCTCGGGGTCGGAATCATGCAGGCGACCCAGTTCGTCTCGCTCCCGTATCCGGGCAAAGCTTCCGCCAAGACGCAGTAATCAGGCGCCAACGGGCCAAAAAGGTCCCCCATCTTGCACGCATGGCCCGCATTCGAGTGCCGGGGATGGGTGCTTGTTGTTCACCGCTCCCCGCGGCGGCGGCGGTTTCCGGCCGTTACACGATGTTGGGGTGTGAACCGCCCTTGCTACGAGATATTGCCGTGAACGAATCCGACCAGGGACGAGTCAGCGATTCGGGCGCGATTCGTTCGGGACTCGTTCCACAGCTTAAGCACAACGTTGTCTACAGGCGTTCCCCGTGGCCTGACGCGAGAAAACATTCGCCGCGGCATGGGCTCACCGGGGTGGTTTTGTGACACTTCTAGGAATGGGCCCCGTTTTGGCCCAAAGGCGTAAGCGCTCTCGACGATCGATCGAGCGCCCGGCCCGAAGAGGTGGCAGCGAGCGAGCAAGACCAGCGGTTCCTTCCGTGAATGTTGCGCTGGCATCCTCCGAAGCCCAACCTGATGTCGTCCTCGATACGCGGTGCCATCCGCGTCGATCACGCTCGCTGGATCACGATGCGCCCTGTTGCCCCGATTGCCCCGATTGCGTCGGTGCGGCCAGCCATTATCTGTGCACCGGCGATCTATCAGCCGCGATGATGTTGACTGGATCGTGCTGGCGTCAGAGCAAACGGCACGGGCCAAATTGCTGCTCGAACTGTGGTTTGGAAATGGGCGTTTGCCGGACATCGTGGAAGCGGGTATCTTGCGCCCAGCGAGATGCACGCGCGGCTCAAGGCGCTGCTTGAACGGATGGCAAAAGACCTGAACGCGCGGCTCGATCTTGTATCTGCTATCCCCTGAGCGTTTCGCTGCGGCCGTCGCAGAGTGACGGATAGCACCACGCAACAGCAACATCATTCCATCACCCATTCTTGATCGTCGATGTCCATTTCCTTCTCCTCCCCGTCCAATCGCGATTCCGGCGCCCGTGGCGCCGGCGTCACGGCCGTTCTCGGGCCAACCAATACCGGCAAGACACATCTCGCCATCGAGCGGATGCTCGCCCATTCCTCAGGCATCATCGGGTTGCCGCTCCGGTTGTTGGCGCGCGAGGTCTACAACAAGGTCGCAGCACGCGTGGGCACCGAGGCGGTCGCGCTTGTCACCGGCGAGGAGAAGATCAAGCCGCCGCATCCGCGTTATTGGGTGTCGACTGTCGAAGCGATGCCGCGCGATCTCGACGTCGCCTTCCTTGCTATCGATGAAGTCCAACTCGGCGCGGATCTTGAACGCGGCCACGTCTTCACCGACCGCATGCTTAATCGCCGCGGACGCGAGGAAACACTCGTGCTCGGCGCCCAGACCGTGCGGCCGATGGTCGAGCGCCTGCTGCCGGGTGCGCATGTTCTGACCCGGCCGCGCCTGTCGCAGCTTTCCTTCGCGGGCGAAAAGAAGATCACTCGACTTCCACGCCGTTCCGCCATCGTGGCGTTCTCGGTGGAGGAGGTCTACGCCATCGCCGAGTTGATACGCCGCCAGCGCGGCGGCGCTGCCGTGGTGCTCGGAGCGTTGAGCCCGCGCACCCGCAATGCGCAGGTCGACCTCTACCAGTCCGGGGATGTCGAGTACCTCGTCGCCACCGACGCGATCGGCATGGGACTCAACCTCGACGTCGATCATGTCGCGTTTGCGTCCGACCGCAAGTTCGACGGCTATCAGTTCAGAAAGCTCAATCCGGCCGAGCTCGCCCAGATCGCCGGCCGCGCCGGCCGGGCCACCCGCGACGGCACCTTCGGCACCACCGGAAGATGCCCGCCGTTCGAAACCGAACTCGTGCAGGCGCTCGAAAGCCATTCGTTCGAGCCGATCAAAATGCTGCAGTGGCGCAATACGGCGCTCGATTTTTCTTCGGTCGGCGCGCTGCAGGCTTCGCTCGCCGAGACTCCGAAGGAGAACGGCCTTACCCGCGCGCCCCTCGCCGAAGACATCCTGGTGCTGGAGCACGCCGCGCGCGACGACGACATCCGCGCGCTCGCGCAGACGCGTGCCGCGGTCGAGCGGCTGTGGGACGTTTGCCAGGTGCCCGACTATCGCAAGATATCGCCGGCGACCCACGCCGAGCTTGCCACCACGCTGTATGGCTTCCTGATGCGGGAAGGGACGATTGCCACCGACTGGTTCGCACTCCAGGTGGAGCAGGCTAATCATACCGATGGCGACATCGACACGCTGTCGAACCGCATCGCCCATATCCGCACATGGACCTTTGCCGCCAATCGTCCTGACTGGCTCGCTGACCCCGAGCACTGGCAAGGCGTGACCCGCGCGGTCGAGGACAGACTGTCGGACGCCTTGCACGAACGGTTGACCGAACGCTTCGTCGATCGCCGTACCAGCGTATTGATGCGTCGGCTGCGCGAGAACACGGTGCTCGAGACGGACATCAGCAAGAGCGGCGAAGTCGTGGTCGAAGGGCATGTCATCGGCCGGCTCGACGGATTCCGATTCACGCCCGATGCGTCGACTGCAGGGTCGGAAGCGAAGGCGCTCGCCGGCGCGGCGCAGAAGGCGCTGGCGGGAGAGATCGACGTGCGCGCGACCCGGCTCGCACAGGCGGCGGACGGGCAATTCGTGCTCGCGACCGACGGCACCATCAGGTGGCTCGGACAGCCGGTAGGAAAGCTCGTCGCCGGCGAGGAAGCGCTCAAGCCGCGCGTGCGCATCATTGCCGACGAACATCTCACCGGCGCACCGCGCGATTCGGTGCAGGCGCGCCTTGACCTCTGGCTCAAGTCTCACATCGAGAGAATATTGGAGGCGCTGTTTCGGCTCGCGGCCGCCGATGACATCACCGGCATTGCGCGCGGCGTTGCATTTCAGCTCGCCGAGGCGCTTGGCGTCCTCGACCGCCAGAAGGTCGCCGAGGAGGTCAAGGGCCTCGACCAAAGCTCCCGTGCCACGTTGCGCAAGTATGGGGTTCGCTTCGGCGCCTATCACATCTACGTGCCGGCATTGCTCAAACCGGCGCCGCGCGTGCTGGCCACGCAACTCTGGGCGCTCAAGCACGGCGGCTCGGAAACCAAGGGATTCGACGCGATCCAGCAGCTTGCCGCCAGCGGTCGCACCTCGATCGCGGCCGATCCTGAGATCGCGAAGGTGCTTTACCTGACCACAGGTTATCGCGTCTGTGGCGAGCGCGCGGTGCGTGTCGATATCCTGGAGCGCCTTGCCGATCTGGTCCGCCCGGCGCTGGCCTGGCGGGCCGGAGGGGTAGGCATCAAGCCGCAGGGCGCGATCGATGGTTTCGGTTTCACCGTCACCGTCGGCATGACGTCGCTCGCGGGTTGCTCGGGTGAGGCTTTCGCCTCGGTCCTGCGGTCGCTTGGCTATCGCATGGAGAAGCGGGCGAAACCGGCCGAGCCGGTACCCGCGTCTGCGCCGTCGGTATCCGCCGACCTTCCGGGGCTGGTCGCGCCGGCGGCTGCGGAAATCGTGGCGCCCGTTTCTGTGCCGGCTGACGGAGGTGCAGAGCCTGAGGCGGCGCCTGCACCTGCGGTCGATGCGGAACCGACCTCGAACGTGCCAGTCGATATCGAGGAGCCTGCGGCGGACGCAGCGGCGCTCGAAGCGATTCCCGAAGCGCCGGCACCCGGCGAGCCCCTCGAACGGGCGAGCGACCCGGCGCCGGTCGTGGCCGCAGAGGCGCTGGTCGGCATCCCCGAGGGGCCAACCATCGCCCTCACAGGGGAGACGGAACAAATTGGGGAGGTGACGGAGGCCCCGGACAGTTCGACGCTGGTGCAAGCACCCGAGGCTGCCTCCAAGACGGACGTAAAGACGGACTTGGCGCCCACGGAGCTCATCGAGGTCTGGCGGCCGGGACGGCGCGACGACCATGCGCGCAAACCGCGTCATGAAAGCGGGCCGCGGCAGCGTCGGCCGCAGCGCCAGCGGCACACGCCGCCACCAGCGGCGGTGTCCGATGGAGTT